>REGX01249272.1_pt1 | contig 22790 bp, 20 predicted proteins | sample 2276321 | NCBI WGS metagenome assembly REGX01 (sample SAMN08335021, study PRJNA423103) | bovine gut metagenome | biome: bovine gut metagenome; feature: rumen; material: feed digesta; isolation source: rumen digesta from from 15 high feed efficiency cows and 15 low feed... | host: Bos taurus ... | reverse complement strand
ATTTGTTTATTAAAACGATGCAAAGGTAAGTAAAATTTTGATACGGCGTTCACTTTTTGCCAACTTTTTTTAGTTCTTTTATGTAACTTTTTCGTAAAGCGCCTTAAATCAACAACTTACGTATTGCTAATATTTGTTAATGTTTTTCTCGTGCTCGAAAACATATGCTCTATAGCATATTTCCGTTTTCTTGCACGAGGGCTCTGAGAGAGTGATTAATACTCTCCCCAAGCCTTAATATCGATATCATCCAGCGACATTGAGCAGAATGCATTGATAAATGCACTGGCAAGTCGGCTGTTGGTAATCAATGGTACATTCAGGTCGATAGCTGAACGACGGATCTTGTATCCATTGGTTAGCTCGCGTGATGTCAAGTCCTTAGGGATGTTGACAACCATATCGATCTTTCTTTCATGGAGCAAATCGAGAGCCTGTGGCTGCTGTCCTTCTTCTGATGGCCAGTATACGCGGGTATTCTCAATTCCGTTCTCGTCGAAGTATTTGCTAGAACCACCTGTTGCGTAGATCTTATAACCATTTGCTATCAATTGTTTAGCAGCATCGAGTAATTCTGCTTTCTGCTTAGCACCACCTGTAGAGAGGAGTATATTCTTCTCTGGAATGCGCTGTCCTACAGATAGCATACTTGTAAGCAGTGCTGAGTTGCTGTCATCGCCTAAGCAGCCTACCTCACCTGTTGAACTCATATCTACGCCGAGTACTGGGTCAGCCTTCTGAAGACGATTGAATGAGAACTGACTTGCCTTGATACCAACGTAGTCAAGGTCGAAGAGGTTCTTACTTGGCTTCTCTACTGGCAATCCGAGCATTACTCGTGTTGCAAGTTCGATAAGGTTCAGCTTCAATACCTTACTTACAAATGGGAATGAACGTGAAGCACGAAGGTTACACTCGATAACGAGGATATCGTTCTCACGTGCCATATACTGGATATTGAAAGGACCATTGATATGAAGTGCCTGAGCAATCTGACGGCTGATGCGCTTGATACGGCGAACGGTTTCAACATATAACTTCTGTGGAGGGAACTGGATTGTAGCATCTCCTGAGTGTACACCTGCAAACTCGATATGCTCTGAAATCGCATAAGCAAGTACTTCACCATTCTTGGCTACAGCATCAAACTCTATCTCCTTGGCATGCTCGATAAACTTAGATACTACTACAGGGTGATCCTCGCTTACATTTGCAGCCAACTGAAGGAATCTCTTTAACTCTTCTTCGTTTGAGCATACGTTCATAGCAGCTCCTGAGAGTACGTATGAAGGACGAACCAATACAGGGAATCCTACTTTCTCGATAAACTTGTCGATATCATCCATGCTGGTCAATGCAGCCCAATCAGGTTGGTTGATACCATGCTGTGTAAGCATCTCAGAGAACTTAGCACGGTCTTCTGCACCATCAATATCCTGAGCTTTTGTACCGAGGATTGGCACATTCTGTGCATCCAACTTCATAGCGAGGTTGTTAGGAATCTGTCCGCCAGTAGATACGATTACACCATGAGGCTGCTCCAATTCGATAATATCCATGACACGTTCGAATGTCAACTCGTCGAAATAGAGTCGATCACACATATCATAATCGGTAGATACTGTCTCAGGATTGTAGTTGATCATTACTGAGCGCCAGCCTTCCTTGCGGATAGTATTCAATGCCTGTACACCACACCAGTCGAACTCTACTGAACTACCAATACGGTATGCACCAGAGCCAAGTACGATTACGCTGCGCTTATCGTTTTCAAATTCGATATCACTCTTAACGCCACTGTATGTTACATACAGGTAATTGGTCTGTGCAGGATACTCTGCTGCCAATGTATCGATCTGCTTAACTACAGGAAGAATGCCGTATGTCCTACGCAAATTTCTTACAGTAAGCTGAGCCTTGTGCATATTGTGAAGTTCATCCTCAAGTCCTACTGCGCGAGCTACCTGGAAGTCGGTGAAACCGTATACCTTAGCTTCGCGAAGCAATTCCTTGTCGAGGGTGTTGATGTTGCACTTCTTCAAGTTCTCGTCGATATCGATGATATGCTTCAGCTTATTGAGGAACCATTTATCGATCTTGGTCAGATCATGGATCTGGTCAACTGTATAGCCTTTATGCATAGCCTTTGAGATAACGAATACTCGCTTATCTGTTGGCTCCTGCAGTGCCTCATCGATATTTGGAATTTCAAGTTCTTTGTTTTCTACATATCCGTGCATACCCTGACCGATCATACGAAGTCCCTTCTGGATAGCTTCCTCGAAGTTACGGCCGATAGCCATCACCTCTCCTACTGACTTCATTGATGATCCTAGTTCCTTGTCTACTCCGCGGAACTTAGAGAGGTCCCAGCGAGGAATCTTGCAGACTACGTAGTCAAGTGCAGGCTCGAAGAAGGCTGATGTTGTCTTGGTTACAGAGTTCTTCAATTCAAAGAGTCCATATCCCAATCCCAACTTAGCTGCAACGAATGCCAAAGGATATCCTGTAGCCTTAGAAGCCAAAGCTGAAGAACGGCTCAAGCGAGCATTTACCTCGATTACGCGATAGTCTTCGCTCTCTGGGTCAAAAGCATACTGTACGTTACACTCACCTACAATGCCGATATGGCGAACGATCTTGATAGCAAGTGCACGGAGTTTATGGTATTCACTGTTGGTAAGTGTCTGTGAAGGAGCGATAACGATACTTTCACCTGTATGGATACCCAGTGGGTCGAAGTTTTCCATATTACAAACGGTGATACAGTTGTCGTATTTATCGCGTACTACTTCATACTCGATTTCCTTCCAACCCTTCAAACTCTTCTCGACCAATACCTGTGGAGAGAAAGAGAATGCTTTCTCTGCAAGTTTGTTAAGTTCATCCTCATTGTTGGCAAAACCAGAACCAAGACCTCCAAGTGCGTATGCAGCGCGGATAATAACTGGATAGCCTACTTCCTTGGCAGCCTTGCGAGTCTGCTCGATATTTTCACAAGCTTCACTCTTGATAGTCTTGACATCGATTTCATCCAGACGCTCTACGAAGAGTTCACGGTCCTCTGTATTCATGATAGCTGCTACAGGAGTACCGAGTACCTTTACATTATATTTATCAAGAATACCGCTCTGCTGCAGTTCTACACCACAGTTCAATGCTGTCTGTCCACCAAAAGAGAGCAGAATACCGTCTGGTTTTTCCTTCTGGATTACGCGCTCTACGAAATAAGGCTGAACAGGAAGGAAGTAAATCTGATCGGCTACGCCTTCTGATGTCTGTACGGTTGCAATATTTGGGTTGATAAGAACTGTCTTGATGCCTTCCTCACGAAGTGCTTTCAAAGCCTGAGAACCAGAATAGTCGAACTCTCCAGCTTCACCGATCTTCAGTGCACCAGAACCAAGAAGCAATACTTTCTTTATATTTTCGTCTTTCATCTTACTTTTCTTATTTCAATTTTTCAATAAACATATCAAACATGAATTCTGTATCCACTGGACCTGAGCATGCCTCAGGGTGGAACTGGCTACTGAACCAAGGATTTGTCTTATGACGGATACCCTCATTACTGCCATCATTCATATTTACGAAAAGCTGTTCCCAGTCTGCACCGAGACTCTTGGCATCTACTGCATAACCATGGTTCTGGCTAGTTACAAAGCACTTCTCTGTACCTACCATGCGAACTGGCTGATTATGTCCACGATGACCATATTTCAGTTTATAGATGTTTGCACCAGCTGCCTTTGATAGCAACTGATTACCCATACAGATACCGCAAATAGGCTTGCGACTGCTGTTGAGCTGCTTACGAATAATATTCACTGCATCCTCACACATATCTGGATCACCAGGACCGTTAGCCAGGAACAATCCGTCAAAATCCATATCTGTGTAGTCGTAGTTCCAAGGTACTCGGATTACCTCTACACCTCTATTAATAAGGCAACGGATGATATTGGCCTTCACACCACAGTCTACGAGTACTACTTTCTTACCAGCACCCTCGTTGTACTTGATGATTTCCTTGCAGCTTACCTGATCGACGAAGTTTACACCCTCGTAGTTGGCCTGAGGGATATTGTCTGGCTCGTCGTCAAAGATAATCTGACCCATCATTACGCCATGTGAGCGAAGCACCTTAGTTAGCTCACGAGTATCAATACCTGTAATTCCAGGTACCTTTTCGCGCTTGAGCCAATCGCCAAGACTTTCTACTGCATTCCAGTGGCTATACTCTTCTGTGTAGTCACTTACGATAAGAGCAGAAGCATAGATCTTGTCGCTTTCCATAAATGTTGGTATACCATTCTTTTCGATTGTAAAGGCTGGCACACCATAGTTTCCAACTAATGGGAAGGTCATTGTAAGCAACTGTCCGGCATATGAAGGGTCAGTAAGACTCTCTGGATATCCCATCATTGCTGTGTTGAAAACTACTTCTCCTGCAACCGGAGCGTCATATCCAAATGACTTTCCGTGGAATTTAGTTCCATCACTTAAAACTAAGGTTACGTTCTTCATCTTATATAATTAAAATTTTTGTTCGTATTGGTAGACTTTTTCTATATAGTTCACAAATGCTTCATTTACATGTTTAGTTCCTCCTGGTGTAGGATACTTTCCTGTAAAGTACCAGTCTCCCTTGTGGTCAGGAATAGCTTCATGTAGTCCTTCAATGCTCTGGAATACGAGTTCGATAGGTGTGGTTACTCCTTCTGGACGAAGCATTTCTACTATCTTTTTGTTGATTTGCTCTACTGTGAAAGGCTTGTAGATGGCTCTTACTTGGTTTACCATCTCTTCCTTTGGTTTATTTGCCTCTTCCTTGCATGCCTTGTAGGTATCTTCTATCAGCTGATGCAGATTATTTTCTTTCAGCAGTTCGATAGTTGCACGGAATACGCAGAATTCCTCAAGTCTAGGCATATCTATTCCGTAGTAATCTGGATAGCGGATCTGTGGAGCAGAACTTACTACAACGATTTTCTTTGGATGCAGTCTGTCGAGGATTCTCAGGATACTTTCCTTCAATGTGGTTCCTCTTACAATACTGTCGTCGATGATGACCAGATTGTCTACTCCTGCTTCTATGCTACCATAGGTTACGTCGTATACATGACTGGCGAGATCGTTTCTTGAGTTGCCTTCTGTGATGAAAGTTCTCAGTTTGATATCTTTCCATGCTATCTTCTCTGATCTTACGAAATCGTTAAGGATTTCTTCAAGTTCATCATGAGATGGAGCATGTCCCAAACTCTCTATTTTCTTGATTTTCTCGCTATTCATATATTTCTTGAATCCGTTCAGCATACCATAGTATGCAACTTCGGCAGTATTTGGAATATACGAGAATACGGTATGTTGATAGTCGTTATCTACGGCTTTCAATATCTGGTCTGTCAGCTGTTCGCCTAGTTTCTTTCTTTCTTGGTAGATAGCGCTGTCTGATCCGCGGCTGAAATAAATTCTCTCAAAAGAGCAAGCTGAATCACCTTTCTGATCGAGAATCTGCTCGATGCTGAAACTTCCGTCTTTCTTTACAAGAATAGCTTTTCCTGGTTCAAGCTCTTTTACATCTTCTACTTCGAGATCAAATGTAGTCTGAAGTACAGGTCGCTCACTGGCTACTACTACCATCTCATCATTCTTGTAGTAGAAAGCAGGACGAATTCCCCATGGATCACGAATAGTAAACATTTCTCCTGATCCTGTCATTCCGCAGAGCACATATCCTCCATCGAAATCTGTCATGGTAGACTTCAGCACGTTACTCATTTTTACATGATTGTCGATGTAGCTTGTAATATCGCGGCCTTTCATCTCCATAGCTTTGGCAGCTATATAGTTACGTTCCACCTCTCTGTCGAGTCTGTGGCCCATAAGTTCTAGTAGAATGTAAGTATCGCTGTAGATTCGTGGACATTGTCCTGTAGCAGTAAGTTTCTTGAAAATCTCATCGACATTTGTCATATTAAAGTTTCCACAGTAGCAGAGATTCTTTGCCTTCCAGTTGTTTCTTCGTAGAAACGGATGGACATAAGTAAGGCCACTCTTTCCGGTAGTTGAGTACCGAAGGTGGCCCAAATAAACTTCTCCTGCGAAAGGCAAGTTCTTCTTTGCATATTCTGCATCCGACAACATCTCAGGAGATAATCCCTTGAAGTTCTTGTTTACGTTGCCGAAAATTTCTGTGATGGCATCTTTGCCCTCAGCGCGTTCACGGAACATATATTCATTGCCTGGTTCTGAGTCTAATTTCAGACAAGCGAGTCCGGCACCTTCCTGACCACGGTTATGTTGCTTCTCCATCATTAGATAGAGTTTGTTCAAACCGAACATCCAGGTACCATATTTACGCTGGTAATAATCGAGCGGCTTTAGCAGGCGAATCATTGCCACACCGCAATCTTCATGAATTAACTGTTCCACTATCTCCCTTAAATTACCTATTTATTATTTTGTGTTTATTATCTTTCTGCATCCTCGTTACTCTACAGTTACCGATTTTGCTAAGTTTCTTGGTTGGTCTACGTTCTTACCTTTACATACAGCTACATGGTAGGCCAGCAACTGTAGAGGAATTGTAGCAAGAAGCGGCTCCAGGCATTCCAATGTCTCAGGCAGTTCTATCACTTCGTCTGCAATCTTCGAGATGGTTTCATCTCCCTTGCTCACCAGTGCAATCACCTTTCCTTGTCTTGCCTTGATTTCCTGTATATTGCTCAATATCTTTTCATACATGTCGTTATGTGTCGCGATAACTACGCATGGCATGTCTGAGTCTATCAATGCTATTGGTCCGTGCTTCATTTCTGCTGCAGGATAACCTTCTGCGTGGATATAACTGATTTCCTTCAGTTTCAATGCACCTTCCAATGCTACTGGATAACTGAATCCTCGTCCTAGATAAAGGAAATTTCTGGCATATGTAAAGATACGGCTCAGATCCTCAATCTTATCATTGAGTTTCAGCACCTCTTTCATCTTCTCAGGAATGTTCCAGAGTTCTTTAGCAATAGCTTCATACTCTGCTTCCTTGATGGTTCCCTTGGCTTTTCCAATAGCTAGTCCCATCAATGTGAGAACAGTTACCTGTCCTGTAAATGCTTTAGTAGATGCTACACCGATTTCTGGTCCTACGTGAATATATGTACCTGTATCTGTAGCTCTTGGAATGCTTGAACCTACTGCGTTGCAAATACCGTAGATGAATGCGCCCTTCTGCTTAGCCAGTTGTACAGCTGCAAGTGTATCTGCAGTTTCACCACTTTGACTGATGGCGATTACTACGTCTCCCTTGCCTACTACAGGATTACCATATCTGAACTCACTGGCGTATTCTACTACTACTGGTATTCTACAGTAAGTTTCTATCATTTGCTTGCCTATCAGTGCTGCATGCCATGATGTTCCGCAAGCAACAATGATCATACGTCGTGCATTGAGTATCTCTTCCTTATGAGCTTCTATAGCATTCAGCACTACACCTGTTTCTCCTTCGATATTTACCACACGTCCACGCATACTGTTACGCAGGCATTCTGGCTGCTCGAAGATTTCCTTCAGCATGAAGTGTGGATATCCGCCTTTTTCTATCTGTCCAAGATTGATATCTACGGTCTTTACTTCTGGATTGAGTTTTTCGTTTTCTATATCGAATACCTTAAGTTCTTCACCACGTGTCATTACGGCGATATTTCCATCCTCAAGATATACCACCTGGTCTGTGTGGTCGATAAATGTACTTGCATCTGATCCCAGGAAGAATTCGTCTTCACCAATACCGATTACCAACGGACTCTGCTTACGTACTGCAATCAACTGATCTGGGTTTCTCTTGTCTACCAGTGCAATAGCATAAGCGCCGATTACCTGATGCAGAGCTACCTCTACAGATGTAAGCAGATCAAGATTCTTGTTTACCTGGATATATTCAATCAACTGAACCAACACTTCAGTATCAGTATCACTTACAAAGTGAACACCTTTAGCAGAAAGATTTTTCTTGATATCAGCATAGTTTTCAATAATACCATTATGTACGATAGCAAGATTCTTTGATTCAGAATAGTGTGGATGTGCATTTTTGGTAGATGGTTCTCCATGTGTAGCCCATCTTGTATGAGCAATACCTATTGTACCTGTAAGATTCTTGTCAGCACATACATGCTCAAGATCTGCGACTTTGCCTTTTGCCTTGTAGACATTCAGAGCCTTATCATCATTGATAAGTGCAACACCAGCAGAATCATAGCCACGATACTCCAATCGCTTCAAGCCTTTGATCAAAATTGGGTAAGCTTCCTTTTTACCTAAATATCCAACAATTCCACACATACTAATTTATTCTTTATATTAAAATAAAGGGGCTTACTTAACGTGAGCCCCAAATATCTATTATCGTAAAATATTAACAACCAGAGAAGCCAACGACGTAACAATACCGATGACTGTGAACCAAATAGTGGTCGAACTACCAATAGCAGAGTTATTTGCCTTTACCTTGTTAGGCTCTACGTAAACAATATCGTTCTGCTGTAAGTAATAATAAGGAGAAGCAATGAGGTTAGCATCGTTCAAATTCAGACGATGAATACTCTTCTCACCGTTAGCATCCTCACGGATCAACATGATATTGTCACGCTTACCATAGATAGTAAGATCTCCTCTCTGAGCAAGAGCCTCAATAATACTCATCTTCTCTGTAGGAACCTGAACAACACCAGGACTTCCAACTTCACCGATGACCGTAACACGGTAACTAGACATATTGACTGTAACGATAGGATTAACGTTTTCACTCAGATATTGTGCTACCTTAGACTTGATTAAGTCCTGGCATTCAGTCTTGGTTAAACCACCTACATGCAACTTACCAACAACAGGGAAATCAATATTACCCTCGTTGTCAACCAAATATCCCTGCAGAGACCCCGCACCAGAGCTAAGCTGTCCTGTAGCACCAAGTGTATTGGAAACAGAGAGGTTGAATGGTTTAGAAGCATCAGGATCTGATGTAATTACTGTAATTGTAAGCTGATCCTTTGGCATGATTCTAGCATCATAAAGCATCTTAGAAGATGCCAGGCTGATTGAGTCAGCATTCTGGAAGTAAGCTACCTTCTTTGAGCTGCCACATGAGCCAAAGGTCAAGATGATCGCTACCGCGAATACAAAAAGACAAATTAATTTTTTCATTTTGTCGAATGTAGTTTCTAAAATTTCTGCAAAGGTACATCAATTTTTGCAATTCAGCAAACAAATCCTTATAAATTTGAAGAATTTACCACCAAATCATTCATCAATTGAATATCCACTTTGCTAATATGTTTACTGTTTAATATTTTGCTATCTCTGTCAAAGTATTGAGTCATAGGAAATTCACTTCGCAAAGAGTGACAATGCACAAATCTTTTCACTGCTTCACGTATATCTCCACTAAACCAGCTGCAGTAGCCTGCATTCAAATAATCCTCAAATGTAGTCTCTGTTCCGTGTATCAAATTCTGGTATTTCTGTTCTGCCTTCTCATATTCGCCTTGCATCAGCATAGCCCATGCTAATGCTCTTACGACATTGGCATTATCTGGATTTTCGTATTCCAGTTTATACAGATGCGAAATACCTTTCTCCAGTTCTCCTGTTTCCATCAGCGAGATACTGTAGTTCAGCAGGATTGACTTATTGTCAGGATACATCAGATTGAGTCTGTCATACAGATTTTTAGCCTTCTCATATTCCTCGTAGTGAAAGTAAGCCCTCGCCAGAAGCTTCATAGCTTTTTCATTGCCTGCATTCATTTCGAGTAGTTTCTCCAGTCTTGGTATTGCTTCGCCATACATGCATATATCCATGTATTTGCATGCACTTAGCAACAGCCAGTCTTCGTTTTCTAATAAATTTTTATCTTCCAGCGATCTCGTTTCCAACAGTTCGTCCAGATCTTCCTCCTTATGCCTGGTATAGAGAAATTTACCTAGATTAGCTGTATTCTTAATAAACCCAGGATGAAAGGCAAATCGCTTTACCATATAAAACGCACTGGTTTTGCCAGTAGTACCCCCCATACTGTCATCCTCAAATGGATTGTAGAATTGAGAAGCATTGCTGTATAAACGATAGAATCGATAGATATCCTGCAGATACCAACGACGTATCATCAATGGATCCATCTTGTTTAGGAAGGCATCTCCACCTGTTGCACCGAATAGTGCTCCGGAATCTATCATTTCACGTATATTGGCAGGCATCTGTGCGATTACACTAGACATGGCAAGTCCAAACGAATATTTGTCGCTATCACAGAACGGACCATTTTCTTTAAGCTGTTCCAGGAACTTCGAGTTACCAGTTGCTTCTCTAGCTTTCTTCAAGTCAGGATGCTCAGCGTAGAAAGGTGTAAACCAATGCGATACATCGTAGAAGAAAGCGAACTTCTTCATCTGACTGAAACCGCCAAAATAGATATCACTACCCTGCTTTTCCATCTCATGCATCTGGTGTATCTTCTCCTCCACCTCTGCCATAGCCTTATCATCAGAATCTGGATTCAGAATGTCTTTCATTGGGTCTTCCTGTATTTCTTCTATACCGAATTTTCCCATCTTGAAATTGCTTCTGTTAATCAGATCTGGAATGATATCTTTCTGTATTTTCTGATTGTCCTTATCAGCATCTACTGTATAGTAAACTTGCTTCTGCAAGTCAAGCAGTTCACGCTCGGTCTGATCATCATCCAACAGTTGGTTCAGTTTTTCCTTAGCTTCTGTAAAAATACATTGTTCGGCTCCGCTCATTGCAAAGCTCCACCCTATCAGTGCTCTCTGCTTGATATAGATATCGCTGCTACGCTGATAGATATCCATCAGCGCAATAAATTTACATGGATCAAATATCTCGTTTAGATTCAGCATGATAGCACTTATCATCAACTGTGCATCATGTGAATCGATTGTAGGAGATAATATCAAATCTATATATTTTCCAGCTTCTTCTTTAGTCCAGCATCTTGAGATGACAATACTATCAAAGATTTCTTCCATAAGTGAAGCATGCTTCTCATAGAGTTCCTCCGAGTTTTGCATATCTGGCATCAGCGATAGCATAGCCACTTCGCTCACGTAAGTCTCCAGTTTCTCGCGTATCCCGTCAACCGTCATATTCAGACTTCCTGCACGCGCATTCATCTTCATGTAGTCGTGATTGTGGTCTATTTTCCACTTCATGTAGATATCAGCTATTAGTATATACGCACGTTTCAAAAGCGATGCATATATATCTTCTCGTTGCGGGTCTAACATTCCTTTTTCATGATAGATCAGCATCAACTGATAATCATTGTTGATGGAATCTATCAGCGGTTGAAATTCAGGATATCCGTACTTAGTTATAAACTCTTCAATACCTGATAGTCCATCTTTCAGTCGATAATCATTTACAGCCGTTTTAAGACTGTCAAGTAGCATCAATTCTGAGCCGTATGATGTCTGCATATATCGTTATTCTTGAGCGTTTTTAATATCTTCTGCATTAGGAGCTTGTGCGTGCTGATAATGCAGTTTTGGCAATTTGTTGGTATACTTAGTTTTCATACCGCAGTATTTCTCTATCAGCTTGCCGTAGTGCTGCAGTCCGTTTTGGTTTATACTGTCTACAGCCATATTGTAGGCTTTTGTAAATAGTTCCAACTGATGTTTTCTTCTGTCACCTTTCATAGAACGAGTGCGGAATGCAATAACTCCCCACTGCAGATTTTTGTCTCTGCTGTCCATTAGCACCTTATGTCCATCTGCTTTTGCTTCAGTAGCTTGTGGTTCTGTCAGCCACATCGCATCCATCTCGTTGTTTTTCAGCATTTCCAGACGAACTTTTACGTCGTTGATCTGAACACGATATACGTCGTATTTAGGTTTGCCTTGCTTGATGGCGATATCAGATAGTTTATCTGTAGCCGAGAATCTTGTCATGGCAATCATCTTATCGCTCAGCTGACTCAATTCTGAAATTCTCGATTTCTGATTGGTTATCAGCAACCAGTATGTATTGGTCGATATCGGATAAAACAACTCTACTCCCTTGGCTTTCAGCCTTTCCGTTCTTACCAAGTCTGATATCGAACCTTCTATGCTACCGCCAGTCAGAGCAGTATCGCAATCCATCTGAGCATTGAAATACTTCAGATGCACGTCAACTCCAAGCGTGTCAAACAATCGTGACTCTTTGGCGATATACATTGGCAGACAGTCGAGTGTAGGCATCACTCCTACCTTGAGTGCTGCTTTATCAATACTGTCCAATCGAGCTTTTTCCGCCCTAGTTGCATGACGCTTAGCTTCCTCACTTTGTCCGCAGGCCGCTAGCACCATACATATTATAATAAAAGGTATGATTCTTTTCATCGCGTGCAAAGTTATATAAAATTAAAGAAACAAGGAAATGAAAGAATGGAAATTATTAGGCATTGTGCATATTTTATCGTACTTTTGCATTCAGAAATCAAAAGTTATGGCAAAGGATAAAATTGCATACGTATGCAGTAATTGTGGACAGGAATCGTCTAAATGGATTGGTAAGTGTCCGAGTTGTGGCCAATGGAATACTTTTAAGGAGATTCGCATTGCTAATGACAAGGGTACCTCGGCTGCTCGCAGTGCTGCCATGAATATGCGTCATGGCGGAGCTGCTACTATGTTTGGCGGCATCTCTAATGGCGAGAGCAAGTCGGTGTCGTTGCGTTCAATTAGTGCTCAGGATGAACCCCGTATTGACATGCACGATCATGAGTTGAATCGTGTGCTCGGTGGTGGTCTTGTGCCTGGTAGTATCACGCTTTTGGGTGGCGAACCAGGTATTGGTAAGAGTACGCTTACCTTACAAACTATTCTCAATATGCCAGAGAAGCAGGTTCTTTATGTCAGTGGCGAGGAAAGTGCTCATCAAATCAAGCTACGTGCAGATCGTCTAAATCCGAATACTGGCGATCATATCAGCATTCTTTGCGAGACTAATCTTGAGAAGATATTTGGTCAGATTTCCGAAACAAAACCTGATATTATTGTCATCGATAGTATTCAGACGATCTCTACCGAGGATGTCGATAGTTCTCCTGGCAGTATCAGTCAGGTACGCGAGTGTGCAGCATCTCTGCTCCGTTTTGCAAAAACTAGCGGTATTCCTATCATCCTTATCGGACATATTAATAAGGAGGGAACACTTGCAGGACCTAAAATTCTAGAGCATATCGTGGATACAGTTATCCAGTTTGAAGGAGATCAACATTACATGTATCGCATTCTGCGCAGCATGAAGAATCGATTCGGAAGTACCTCTGAATTGGGTATTTACGAGATGATTCAGAATGGATTACGACAGGTTAGTAATCCTTCCGAACTCTTGCTTACCGACGATCATGAGGGATTAAGTGGTATAGCTATCAGCTGTGCTATCGAGGGTGTTCGTCCGTTCCTTGTCGAAACTCAGGCATTAGTATCCAGTGCTGCTTATGGCACTCCTCAGCGCAGCGCAACAGGCTTTGACCAGCGTCGACTCAACATGCTTCTTGCTGTGCTCGAAAAGCGAGTTGGCTTCAAGTTAATGCAGAAGGATGTCTTTCTTAATATCGCAGGTGGATTGCGAGTTACTGACCTTGCAATGGACCTTAGTGTCATTGCTGCTGTACTCTCCAGCAATGTAGATACAGCTATCGAGAATGGATGGTGCATGGCTGGCGAAGTAGGACTAAGCGGCGAAGTAAGACCAGTAAGTCGTATAGAGCAACGTATCGCAGAAGCCGAGAAACTAGGTTTCCAGCATATCATCATCCCAAAATACAATCTCAACGGCTTTGATCACAAGAAGTTCAATATTGAGATTGTACCAGTCAAGAAAGTAGAAGAAGCTCTTAGAGCTTTATTTGGATAAAATTACACGAGAAATATGAAAGATTCTGTCATCATCGTAAGTGGTGGTTTAGATTCCATCACGTTATTGTACGACAAGCAGGACGAGATAGCCCTGGGTATTAGTTTTGATTATGGTGCCAACCACAATAGCAAGGAGATCCCCCTCGCCAAGTTGCATTGCGAGCATTTAGGTATCAAGCATATCTCTATCCCACTCGAATTTATGCATCAGTATTTCAAGAGCAGTCTTTTAGAAGGTGCAGATGCTATTCCAGAGGGTAATTATGCCGACGACAACATGAAGTCTACAGTAGTACCTTTCCGTAATGGTATTATGCTGAGTATTGCCATAGGAATAGCCGAGAGTCACAATCTCAAGAAAGTCTTCATCGCTAACCATGGTGGCGATCATACCATTTATCCCGACTGTCGTCCAGAGTTTACAGACGCCATCAGTCATCCAGCTACTACTGGCACTTACGTAAATGTGCGAGTAGAAGCTCCATACACCAATATCACTAAGAGTGACATTGTAAAGCGTGGTGCAACTTTAGGAATCAACTATGCCGACACATGGAGTTGCTACAAAGGAGGCGACAAGCATTGTGGAAAGTGTGGCACTTGCGTTGAGCGTAAAGAAGCCTTTGAATTAGCTAGTGTTCCTGATCCAACGATCTACGAAGAATAAACGACAGTTCTCCCTTTCGGGAACAACCAATCTCACAGCCACGGATTTCCGCTCACCGATTAGGCGGTAATCCGTGGATAAAAGCCTATGTTAAACAGAGAATGTTATTATGTTACTATGTCTCTAAAACAATTACTACAAATAAAGGAAGGCGGAGAACATTTCGTCCTTCTCCGCCTTATACTTCTTGTCTGATTCGATGATCAGAGAGCCGCTATATAGTCGGCATTAAAATTAGGTTGGCCGTCCTCAATTATCGGATTGGCTCCTATTTTATTACACCTCAAATATAGCAAAAACTATAATAAGTCCCAAACATTTTCCCAAGAAATTTTCCCTTTTAACATTGTAATCGCACACAGCGCATCACTCATTGTATTCTTCATCTTCGTCCATGTTATATTGCTCATCTATGCTATCATCATAGATTTCATCATCGTCGAAATACTCTTCATCATATTCGTCTCTGATTTCTTCAAATTCATTTCTCAATCTTTCAATTTCCTCTTGTTGTCGGCGTTGGCGCTGATTCTGAAGAATCTTATATGCCGCCATTCCTGCGAATAAATCTTTTAAACTCATACATATAATATTTTGGGTTAGAAATTCATGACATCATTATTGCCTTTACTACTTAGGCTAATATATAAATCGTGCTTAATCTCCGAAATAGATGCCTTGAAATCATAGGTAATTTCATTTGATAAAAAATTTTTTACTGCTTTTGCCTTGACAAAGATAGTCTTGCCTCTCAGTTTCTTAAGATAATTATTATCGAAAGAAGCCAGTTCTACAGTACCATTTGGAGCAATCAGTTTTGCAGTTCCTAATGACTCCATTTCACCAGATTCATTAAGTTTAGCTACTCTCACCTCTTCTATATTATAAGGAGATCTGTTTATAATGACTATCTTATCCTTAATAGCTAATTTAGCTGGTATCTCAATCTTGATTACTGAATGATCTGAGTTCTCCTGAGCGTTAACAGTTAACGTGAACAGGCACAATAATAAATTAAGAAAAATTTTCTTCATAATATGCTTAAATTAAATGATAAGTTTTCGAATAGCAAAATTAATAAAATTATTTGCAAGCCAAAGCAAAATAGCAACTTTTTTCACGACATAGTAAATATAGTTTGCTTCTAAAGAAAAATATTCATGCATTTTTCTGCAAAAAACAAGATAATACAAAAAGTTTTTCTATCTTTGTAAAATATTTCAAACCATAAGGGCGAATAATTCTTTACGAAGAACTCATTTACATAAAATTATGAATATTGGGGAAGCTGTAAGAAAATGCTATTATAAATCTTTCAACGCAACTGGATGCGCTGAAAGGGATGAATTTTGGCTATTTTTTGTTTTTAAAATCGCGGGAGTACTGGCATGTGCTTTTGCAGGCTCTCTCTTTGCCAATATTATCGGGGCTAGAGAATTCATGGCCTATTTTATGCTTACCCTAATAGGAATCTTTTATCTAACTACCATACCTGCTACAATCTGTGTAACGATAAGGCGACTGCACGATACAGGAAAATCGGGCTTTTATATCCTCTTTGGACTTATCCCCTATCTGGGGAGTCTAATCATATATATTCTGGCCTTACAGAGATCTGAGCCAACTTCTGCCTACAGAGTTAAGGAGGAAGATGATGAGGACTTTTAAATGATATCCTAGGAATGCATCATATGAATAAATTTTTAATCTTAAATATTAACTAAAATTATTACAATTATGGGATTTACAGAAGCAATTAAAACTTGTTACAAGAAATCTTTTACTATTGATGGATGTGCGGACAGAAGTGAGTACTGGTGGTTTTATCTTTATCAGATGATTGGCACTATTGCATCTATTATCATCTTCGCCATTCTTGCTGGCATTATCGGAGACAATCCTCTTTATGCTATAGCAGGCGCTTATATCGGAATGTTTCTTTTCAGCCTTGTTAACGCTCCAGCAAGTATCTGTGCAGTAGTTCGTCGCCTGCATGATGCAGATAAGTCTGGCGCATTCTTCTTCGTTAATTTTATTCCTTTCGGTGTTTTTTACCTCATTTATCTCTTGATCCTGGAATCTGAACCAGAATCTCGCTACAAAGAATAGAATTCATATCGCAATACATAAAAAGGCCTGTTACGTAAAAATCGCAACAGGCCTTTTTTGCAAAGCACGACGTCTCTGGCATCGAACTATATAACTTCAGCTTCAAAACCAGAAGCCAATTGTTCCCACCCCATATCATAGATGTCAGGATCTTCCATACCTTCGCAGACAGTAAAAGATTCCTGCATCAAGCGATTGTATAACTCTACTTCTTCGGAAGCAAAATCATTACCTACATATTCTGAGAAATCATCGTCGGGATGAAACTCGATATGACGATCAAATACGATGTGATGGAAGAACAGAGTTACTTCCTCCACTGTTGAGATATGACTTTCTGATGTATATTCCATATTTTGATTGATATGATTATTTCTGCAAAGATACACAAAAAATTGAGATTGAATCAAAAAAACCCTCAAATTGATTCACATCAACTTGAGGGCATACGTCTTATTACTTATTCCTTACTTAAAACTAAATGTTTTTAAAAGGATGTGCAAAGTAAATCATTTTTTCTATTATTTGCAAGAATTACAATATGGATTTAACTATTTTTAGTAACATTTCTTCTGTAAAAGTTACAACATCATCAATATATCACTATCAAAAATTACATTTAAGTGATAAATTGAAAATCGTTAAATATCTAATTTCTAAAAGTTAAAACCTAAAAAAAGCGTGGAGGATATTAATTTATTGTATATATTTGCAACCTGTCGCATCATTCATACATCTTGTAAACTTATAATATTTAAACTTATTAATTTGAAGCATGGAAACAACGCACAATCTAATCAAATTGGCTGCAATCGTCATCAAAGCCATCGCCATCGCAGTTGTACTATTCTTAGTAACCAACGAAGTGATGAATCTCGTAGTAGGAGCCAACTAAAAAGTTGGCTTTAATTGCCTTAATTAGCAAATCATTTTGTACCTTTGTCCTCAAATTTTATTAATTGAGGATAATGAACGATATTACTTTCCACCACAAGATGCCAATTCAGCTGAGATTCTTCGACGCTGACGTATTTGGGCATGTAAACAATTCCGTATACTTTCAGTATTACGATACAGCTAAAATAGACTATATTAGAAAGGTATGCCATATCACAGACAAGCGATATGCAGTAGTTACAGTGCATATTACAGCAGATTTTCTCTCACAGGTTCACATTGATGACCTAGTTGAGGTACAGACTGCAGTAACCCACATTGGCACCAAGAGCATCACACTGATGCAGAGGCTGGTAGATGCCGAAACTGGTGAGGTAAAATGCACTGGCGAAACTATCATGGTAACATACGACCTAGAGAAGCAGGAATCTATCGAAATCAAGCAAGAGTGGATAGACGATATCAGAAAGTTTGAAGGAAGTGAAGTGTAATGTGAGGGCAGTTTGCAAAGCCGACCTTACATAATGATATTTGAAATAGCAAAATTTGATAAAATGTGCTCTTTTATTTCCGAATTCAAGAGATTTTTGTTATTTTTGCGTTCGCTTAATTAGGAGAAATTATAAACCTTTATAAATTAAAGTAAGATGAAAATCAACGATTTTAACTTTGCCGGTCACAAGGCAATCGTCCGCGTGGACTTCAATGTACCATTGGATGAGAATGGTAATGTAACAGATGATACTCGTATCCGTGGTGCTCTTCCTACATTAAAGAAGATACTGAACGACGGTGGTGCTCTGATCATGATGAGCCACATGGGTAAGCCAAAAGGTAAGGTTAATGCTAAGCTCTCTCTGAGCCAGATCGTAAAGAACGTATCTGATGCACTTGGCGTTGACGTTAAGTTTGCTGAGGATTGCGGCAATGCTGATGCACAGGCTGCAGCTCTGAAGGCTGGTGAGGCTCTGCTTCTTGAAAACCTCCGCTTCTATGCTGAAGAGGAAGGCAAGCCAGTAGGCGTTGAAAAGGGTACTCCTGAATTCGACGCTGCTAAGGAAGAAATGAAGGGTCGTCAGAAAGACTTCGCTAAGAAGCTCGCTTCTTACGCTGACGTTTACGTTAACGACGCATTCGGTACAGCTCACCGCAAGCACGCTTCTACTGCTGTTATCGCTGACAGTTTCGACCAGGATCACAAGATGCTTGGTATGCTGATGGAGAAAGAGGTTACTTCTATCGACGCTGTTTTGAAGAATGCTCAGCATCCTTTCACTGCTATTATCGGTGGTTCTAAGGTAAGCTCTAAGCTAGGTGTTATCAAGAACTTGCTTGACAAGGTAGACAACTTGATCATCGGTGGTGGTATGGGTTATACCTTCATCAAGGCTCAGGGTGGTAAGGTTGGTATGTCTCTCCACGAGGACGATCTTATCCCAGAGGCACTTAACGTAATGGCTGCTGCAAAGGAAAAGGGTGTAAACCTTAGCCTTTCTACACATACAGTTTGTGCTCAGGAATTCAGCAACGATGCTGAGCGCAAGGTATTCCCTATCAACGAGATTCCAGACAACTGGGAGGGTATGGACGCTGCAGAAGAGTCTATCGCTCGTTGGAAGGAGATTATTCTGAACTCTAAGACTATTCTTTGGAACGGTCCTGTTGGTGTATTCGAGCTTGACAACTTCGCTGTTGGTACAGGTGAAATCGCTAAGGCTGTAGCTGAGGCTACTCAGAAGAATGGTGCTTTCTCTCTCGTTGGTGGTGGTGACTCTGTTGCTGCTGTTAACAAGTTCGGTCTTGCCGATAAGGTAAGCTACGTTTCTACAGGTGGTGGTGCTATGCTCGAGGCTATCGAGGGTAAGGTACTCCCAGGTGTAGCTGCTATTGAAAAGTAAATAGCATTTTCCCCCTTTCATAGCTGGGGGGTATAAATGAACAATTGAATATTAAGGGCATGGAATTGCGTTTCCATGCCCTATTAAGGTAAAATATGGATTGGATAGTTAATCTCTTTACAGCAAAGGATGGTGTAGCGCATATTGCCTTACTCTATTCTATCGTTATCGCGCTGGGTGTATATCTCGGTAAGATAAAAATCGGCGGAATATCGCTCGGTGTAACATTTGTACTTTTTGCGGGTATTTTGGCAGGACACGTGGGCTTTACTGGTCCTACAGAAGTTCTGACATTCCTTCAAGACTTCGGTCTTATTCTCTTTGTATTTATGATTGGTTTGCAGGTAGGTCCAGGATTCTTCGAGAGTTTTGGAAAAGATGGTTTAAAGCTAAATATGCTTTCAATCGTGACTATCTTGCTCAACGTCCTCGTGATGTTTGCTTGCTACTACATATTCTTTGATACTTCAAATGTAAACAATCTGCCAATGATGGTAGGTACTCTATACGGTGCTGTTACCAATACTCCAGGTCTTGGTGCTGCCAATGAGGCTCTGCACGCTGTATTTGGTGCAAATGCCACTGTTCCTAGTATTGCCAACGGATATGCTTGCGCTTATCCTCTCGGTGTAGTAGGTATCATTGGTGCGATGATTGCAGTGAAGTACTTTACTCATGTCGACTTCGATGAGGAGAACGAGAAACTGAAGGCTCAGGAATCTGAGAATCCGCATGCAAAACCACACCCGATGTATCTTGAAGTAACCAACGAGTATATCGCTGGAAGAAACTTGAAGGAGGTGTCTGAGTTCCTGAATCGTGATATCGTATGTACACGTATCATGAAGAACGGTGAACTGAGTATTCCTACTCGTGATACTATTTTCGAGAAAGGTGACCAGGTTCACGTAGTATGCCAGGAATCAGATGCACAGGCTATTCAGGCATTTATCGGTCCTGAGATTCAAGCAGACTGGCATGAAAACGATGCACAGCAGAACATGGTTTCTAAGCGTATCACTGTTACTAACAGTAGCGTAAACGGAAAAAGCCTTGGCAAAATGCATTTCTCTAGCCTCTATGGCGTCAACATCACTCGTATCACCCGTCAAGGTATGGATCTTTTTGCAAGTCGCAGCCACCACTTCCACATTGGTGACCGTGTCATGGTAGTAGGTCCAGAGGAGAATGTAGAGCGTGTAGCAGAATTACTTGGTAACTCACAGAAGAGACTGAATGCACCTAATATCGCAACTATCTTTATCGGTATCATGATAGGTATCCTCTTTGGAAGTCTCCCTATCGCTATCCCTGGTATGCCTGTACCTTTGAAGCTTGGTTTGGCTGGTGGTCCACTTATCATTGCTATCCTTATCGGCCGCTTTGGTTATCGTATGGGTCTTGTAACCTATACTACTACATCTGCTAACATGATGCTCCGCGAATTTGGACTTGCTCTCTTCCTCGCATCAGTAGGTATCAAGGCTGGTGCAGGTTTCTGGGATACAGTAGTTCAGGGTGATGGACTGAAATATGTATATACAGGTTTCTTCATCACTATCATCCCTATCCTATTGGTAGGAACATTTGCAAGACTGAAATATGGTTTCAACTACTTTACCATCATGGGTATGATATCAGGTACATATACCGACCCGCCTGCATTAGGCTATTCCAACTCAGTATGTTCTGGAGAAGCTTCAGCACTGGGATACTCAACAGTATATCCACTGAGTATGTTCCTTAGAATCTTTACGGCACAAATTGTAGTGCTGTTCTTCTGCGGTGCATAAACAGTATAAATATTAGACTCTAAATACATGCCTGGCTGGATTTAATTCCAGTCGGGCATTTTTTTTGCGATTTACTTGGAAGCTAATGATGATTTTACTATATTTACCCCAATATTCAACAAAAACCACGTTAGCTTATGAAAAATCGCAGACTCATCTTAGTTTCGTTACTCCTATCAGGAGCTATCCCTATCTTAGCCCAAAGCGAAAGGGTACTTGAAAAATCAAACAATCTTGCAGAAAACGATCCACATGGATTTGCCATGACTGCTCTGAGCATGGCTATCGTTTTCATCTGTCTGCTTTTACTCTATGTTTTCTTCTCAATCTTTGGCAGTATCATGAAGTATCGTCAGAGACTGAAAGCTGCGGCCGAAAGACATGCACGCATCGTAGTAAAATATGGCAAGAAGACACAGGAGATAGGACACAAGACCAATGTAATGCTACACGACGGACTGACTACTAAAGGTATCGACAAGGAGATATACATGGCTGTAATCGCTATGGCTCTGAAGCAATATCAGGAAGATGTTCACGACGTAGAAAGCGGTATCATCACCATCAAGCCAAAACACAGTAACTGGGGAGGACCTCAATTCACACCGAAACCATAACCTTAAAACCATTTTATCATGAAATATCAATATAAAGTAAAAGGCGTAGACTACGACGTAGAGATACAAGACATTGACGGTAATATCGCAAACGTAACCGTCAACGGTATACCATTTGAGGTTGAAATGAATCAACCTATTAAACCAACTGGACTCAAGAAGTCTGCTGTATCAACAGCAACTCCTAAAGCTGCACCTGCTCCATCAGCAAAGTCTGAGCCTGTAGCAGAAGCCGCTCCTACTGCATCGAATGATGCAGGAAGCATCAAGATACAAGCACCTCTTCCAGGTACTATCAACGAAGTTAAAGTAAGCGTAGGCGACCATGTTAATGCAGGAGATACTGTAGTAGTGCTGGAGGCTATGAAGATGCAGAACAACATTGAGGCTGACAAGGAAGGCACGGTGAAGCAGATAAAAGTAGCCAAAGGTGACAACGTGATGGAAGGTGACGTATTAGTAACTTTAGGATAATAGCTTATGGGATTCTGGGAACTAATTGCGCAGAACTTTAATGAGTTTCTGACGTATACGGGATTTGCCAATGCAGAACTAGGCAACCTACTGATGATCATTGTAGGTGGCATCTTTATCTGGTTGGCTATCAAGAAAGATTTTGAGCCTCTGTTGCTGGTACCTATCGGACTAGGTATTATCCTCGGAAATATTCCATTTCGTGCAGATGCCAATCTGGAAGTAGGATTATACGAGGAGCATTCTGTGCTCAACTTCTTCTATATGGGTGTTAAGGATGGTTGGTACCCTCCACTGGTTTTTCTGGGAATTGGAGCCATGACCGACTTCTCGGCTTTGATAAGCAATCCAAAACTGATACTGATAGGTGGAGCTGCACAGTTTGGTATCTTTGGAGCCTATATGAT
>REGX01118333.1_pt1 | contig 23914 bp, 15 predicted proteins | sample 2276321 | NCBI WGS metagenome assembly REGX01 (sample SAMN08335021, study PRJNA423103) | bovine gut metagenome | biome: bovine gut metagenome; feature: rumen; material: feed digesta; isolation source: rumen digesta from from 15 high feed efficiency cows and 15 low feed... | host: Bos taurus ... | reverse complement strand
TCTTTGCTCGACCATATCCGCAATACCAATGTGATTGCTGGTGAGGCCGGAGGTATTACTCAGCACATCGGTGCCTATGGTGTGACTATGAAGAATGGCCGCAAGGTTACCTTCCTCGATACTCCAGGTCACGAGGCATTTACCGCTATGCGTGCTCGTGGTGCTCAGGTTACCGATATCGCAATTATCATCATCGCAGCTGATGACTCTGTGATGCCTACTACTAAGGAGGCTATCGCTCATGCACAGGCTGCTGGTGTTCCTATGGTATTTGCAATCAATAAGATTGATAAGCCAGGAGCTAATCCTGATAAGATTCGTGAGGACCTTGCCAATATGAACCTGCTTGTTGAAGAGTGGGGTGGTAAGTATCAGTGCCAGGAAATCAGTGCCAAGAAGGGTATTGGTGTAGAGGACTTGATGGATAAGGTACTTCTCGAGGCTGAAATGCTTGACTTGAAGGCTAACCCTAACCGTAAGGCTACAGGTACCATTATCGAGTCTTCTTTGGATAAGGGCCGTGGATATGTATCTACAGTGCTCGTAAGCAATGGTACTTTGAAGCAGGGCGATATCGTGCTTGCTGGTACTTCTTGGGGTCGTGTTAAGGCGATGTTCAATGAGCGTAATGCACGTATCGAGAAGGCCGGTCCAGCAGAGCCAGCAATTATCCTTGGTTTGAATGGTGCTCCTACAGCAGGTGACCAGTTCCATGTAATCGAGTCTGAGCAGGAAGCTCGTGAAATCGCTAACAAGCGTGAGCAGTTGCAGCGTGAGCAGGGCTTGCGTACTCAGAAGCGTCTTACTCTTGGTGATATCTCCCACCGTATTGCACGTGGTGAGTTCCATGAGCTCAACGTTATCGTTAAGGGTGATACCGACGGTTCTATCGAGGCATTGTCCGACTCATTCTTGAAGTTGTCTACCGAGAAGGTACAGATCAATGTTATCAACAAGGCAGTTGGTCAGATTTCCGAGAACGATGTTATGTTGGCATCTGCATCTGACGCAATTATCGTTGGTTTCCAGGTTCGTCCTTCTGCCGATGCTCGCCGTCTTGCCGACCGTGAGGGTGTTGAAATCAATACCTACTCAATCATCTACGATGCTATCGATGATGTGAAGAGTGCAATGGTTGGTATGCTTGATAAGGTGAAGAAGGAAATCGTTACCGGTCAGGTTGAAGTTAAGCAGGTATTCAAGATTTCCAAGGTGGGTACAATTGCCGGTGGTCTCGTTACCGAGGGTAAGGTACACGCTAAGGATAAGGCTCGTGTGGTACGCGATGGTATCGTAGTTCATACAGCTGATATCAGTGCACTGAAGCGTTATAAGGATGATGTTAAGGAAGTCGTAACCGGATTGGAGTGCGGACTTAGCCTCGTTAACTACAATGATATTCAGACAGGTGATGTCATCGAGACATTCACTGAGATTGAAGTAGAGCAGAAGCTCTAATAATAAGTTAGGAGTTAGAAATTAGGAGTTAGAAGTTTTGAATTATCAATTTCTAACTCCTATCTTCTAACTCCTATCTGATAACAAATGTTACCTCTTCATATTTTGGCATATTATTTGCTGATACATTGATGAAATAGGTATTATAATAACCTTCCCAATGGGGAGGAGAATAGGCATTAAGATAATATGGCAGAAAAAAAACAAAACGAGTTTGTACAGCAGGTGGCCGAGAAGAAGTATGAGTACGGCTTCACTACTGATGTGCAGACTGATGTCATACCAAACGGTCTGAATGAGGATATTGTTCGATTGATATCCGCAAAGAAAGGAGAGCCAGAATGGATGCTCGAATTTCGCTTGAAGGCCTATAACTACTGGAAGACATTGAAACAGCCTACCTGGGGACATGTTCATGTTCCTGAAGTGGATTATCAGGCTATCTCATATTATGCAGACCCTTTGGCCAAGAAACCAAAGAATAAGGAAATCGACCCTGAGGTTGAGAAGACCTTCGATAAACTTGGTATTCCTTTGGAGGAGCGTCTTGCTTTGAGTGGTACTGCTGTTGATGCGATTATGGACTCTGTATCTGTCAAGACAACCTTTAAGGAAAAGCTGGCAGAGAAGGGTATCATCTTCTGTAGCATTGGCGATGCTGTCAAGAATCATCCAGATCTGGTAAAACAGTATTTGGGTTCAGTGGTTCCTTATCGTGATAATTTCTATGCAGCGCTCAACAGTGCTGTGTTCAGCGATGGCTCTTTCGTATATATTCCTAAGGGTGTTCGCTGTCCAATGGAGTTAAGTAGTTATTTCCGTATTAACGCAAGAAATACAGGTCAGTTTGAGCGTACCTTGATTATTGCCGACGATGATGCTTATGTAAGCTATCTCGAGGGTTGTACGGCTCCTATGCGTGATGAGAATCAACTCCATGCTGCTATTGTAGAGATCATTGTCAATGATAATGCTGAGGTGAAGTATTCTACTGTTCAGAACTGGTATCCTGGTGATGAGAATGGAAAGGGTGGTGTACTTAATCTCGTTACAAAGCGTGGCGATCTGCGTGGCGTCAACTCTAAATTGAGTTGGACACAGGTGGAGACAGGTTCTGCTATCACTTGGAAGTATCCTTCTTGTATTCTGAGAGGTGATTACAGTCAGGCTGAATTCTATTCAGTAGCTGTTACCAACAACTATCAGGAGGCAGATACAGGTACCAAGATGATTCACATGGGAAAGAATACCAAATCGACTATTATTTCCAAGGGTATTTCTGCAGGACACAGTCAGAATAGTTATCGAGGATTGGTTAGAGCTACTTCCAACGCCGATAACGCCCGTAACTATAGTTCTTGTGATAGTTTGCTGCTCGGCAGTTCCTGTGGAGCTCACACCTTCCCATACATGGATATTCATAACGATACTGCGATTGTAGAGCATGAGGCTACTACCTCAAAGATTAGTGAGGATCAGCTTTTCTATTGTAATCAGCGAGGCATCCCAACTGAGCAGGCTGTTGGCCTTATCGTGAATGGCTATGCCAAGGATGTGCTCAACAAGCTCCCAATGGAGTTTGCAGTAGAGGCTCAGAAACTATTGGCAGTATCACTTGAAGGTACTGTTGGATAAACCCAATTAGAAGTTAGAATTATGTTAGAAGTAAGAAATTTACACGCCACAATTGCTGGCAAAGAAATATTAAAAGGTATCGACCTTACTGTCAAGGATGGTGAGATCCATGCTATTATGGGTCCTAATGGTTCTGGTAAGTCTACACTCTCTGCAGTGCTCACTGGTAACCCTCTCTATACAGTTACTGAGGGTGAGGCAATCTTCAATGGTAAGGATTTGTTGAAGATGAAGCCTGAGGATAGAGCTCGTGAAGGCTTGTTCCTTTCTTTCCAGTATCCTGTTGAGATTCCTGGTGTGAGCATGACCAACTTTATGAAGGCTGCTATCAATGCCAAGCGTGAATATGAGGGTAAGGAGCCTTTGAATGCTGCTGACTTCATGAAGCTGATGCGTGAGAAGCGTAAACTGGTGGAACTGGATTCAAAACTTTCTCATCGTTCTGTAAACGAAGGTTTCTCTGGTGGTGAGAAAAAGCGTAATGAAATCTTCCAGATGGCTATGCTTGAGCCAAAGTTGAGTATTCTTGATGAAACCGACTCTGGCCTGGATGTTGATGCTATGCGCATCGTTGCTGAGGGTGTCAACAAAATGCACACCTCAGAGACTTCTGCTATCGTCATCACTCACTATGAGCGCTTGTTGGATATGATCAAGCCAAGCATCATTTCAGTTCTCTATAATGGTAGAATTGTCAAGACTGCAGGTCCTGAGCTCGCCAAGGAGATTGAGACAAGAGGATACGATTGGATCAAGGAAGAGGCTGACGCTAAATTCGGTAAATAGTTACCCGCCCCCTTCTCTAAGGGAGGGGTGGCTAAAATGCTTTTAGTTTATGATGGATAATAAAAATATAAACCAAAATACTGATCAGACTTCTTTAGGAGCAGGACAATACATCGACCTCTACAAGGAGCAGAGCAGCGAGATAAAGAAGTATTCTTCTGAGGCGCTGAATGCTGTTCGTGATCAGGCTTTTGAGGATTTCCAGCGTATCGGTCTCCCTAATCGAAAGGTGGAGAGATATAAATATACCGATGTCCAGAAGATTTTCGCTCCTGAGACTTATGGTGTGAACATCAAGCGTTTGGAATTCCCTATCAATCCTTACGACATCTTCAAGTGTGGTATTCCTAATCTTAGCACCTCACTTTATTTTGTTGTCAATGATATCTTCTACACCAAGGCTATGCCTCAGGCTCATTTGCCAGAGGGAGTTATCGTTGATTCCTTGAGTCATGCTGCCCAGGAAAATCCTGAATTGGTTAGCAAGTATTATGCTAAGCTTGCCAAGACCTCTGAAGATGGTGTTACTGCCTTGAATACAATGTTGGCACAGGATGGCTTGTTCGTTTATGTTCCTAAGAATGTAAAGATAGACAGAGCTATTCAGGTGGTCAATATTCTTCGTGCGGATGTGGATATGATGGTGAATCGTCGTGTCCTTATTGTTATGGAAGAGGGTGCTGATGCTAAGTTCCTTTTCTGTGATGATTCTGCTGATGATAGAAACTTCCTCACAACACAGGTAATCGAGAGCTATGTTGGCGAGAATGCCAGCCTCGATCTTTATTGCTTGGAGGAAACTCATATCAAGAACAACCGTATCAGCAATGTTTATGTAGAACAGCAGGCTAACAGTCGTTTCAATCATAATGTTATCACTTTGCATAATGGTGTTACTCGCAACCGTCTTGATCTTGTATTCAAGGGAGAGGGTGCAGAGTGCTGGTGCAATGGATGTGTGATTGCAGATAAGAGTCAGCATGTCGATAATAGTACCCTGATTGATCATCAGGTGGGTCATTGCGACAGCCATGAGCTTTATAAATATGTATTGAATGACAATGCAGTAGGTGCTTTTGCTGGCAAGATACTTGTGAGAAAGGATGCACAGAAGACAACTTCCAAGGAAACCAATCAGAATCTCTGTGCTAGCAAGACTGCACGTATGTATACTCAGCCGATGCTTGAGATCTATGCAGATGACGTGAAGTGTAATCATGGTTCTACCGTTGGTCAGCTTAATGATGCAGCATTGTTCTATATGCAGCAGCGTGGCATTGGTTTGGATGAGGCAAAACTTCTGTTGCAGTTGGCTTTCATCAATGAAGTAATTGATAATATCAAGTTGGAGCCTTTACGCGATCGTCTTTATCATCTTGTTGAGGCAAGATTCAAGGGCGAGCTCAATAAGTGTGAGGGTTGCAAACTTTGTAAGTAATTTATCTTTCCTCCCTTGAGGAGGAGAAGGAGAGGTTTGATATGTATGATATAAATAAGGTTCGCGAGGATTTCCCAATCCTTTCCCGACAGGTTCACAATAAGCCATTGGTTTACTTCGATAATGGTGCTACCACTCAGAAGCCTTTGTGCGTGCTGGATGCTATGCGCGAGGAGTATCTCAATGTGAATGCAAATGTGCATCGTGGTGTTCACTATCTCAGTCAGAAAGCTACCGATCTTCATGAGGCAGCTCGTGAGACAGTACGTGAGTTCCTCAATGCCAAGTCAACTTCTGAGATTGTCTTTACTCGTGGAACGACTGAAGGTTTGAACCTGGTTGCTTCCACCTTTACAGAAGCATTTATGAAGGAGGGTGATGAAGTGATTGTTTCTGCGATGGAGCATCATTCAAATATTGTGCCTTGGCAGTTGGCAGCTCAGCGCAAGGGAATTGTCCTTAAGGTTATCCCAATGACCGATGAGGGTGTTCTTTGTGTAGATCAACTCGAAGAGATGATAACTCCAAAGACTAAGATCATCAGTTGTATGCATGTCAGCAATGTCTTGGGAACTATTAATCCTGTTGAGGAAATCATCCGAATAGGCCATGCTCATAATCTTCCTGTTATGATAGATGGTGCACAGAGTGCCCCTCACTTCAAGGTGGATGTACAGGCATTGGATTGCGATTTCTTTGTTCTTAGCGGACATAAGATGTATGGTCCAACTGGTATTGGTGTACTTTATGGTAAGGAAGAATGGTTGGAGAAACTTCCTCCTTATCAGGGCGGTGGCGAGATGATAGAGAATGTTAGTTGGGGAAAGACTACTTTCGAGCGTCCTCCATTGAAGTTTGAGGCAGGAACTCCAGACTATGTTGCCACAAACGGATTGGCTACTGCAATCAAGTATATGCAGAATCTCGGTATGGAGAATATTGAGGCCCACGAGCGTGAACTCACAGCTTATGCTATGAAGCGTATGTCGGAAGTAGAGGGAATGCATATCTATGGCCCATCTTCTATTGACGTGCATGATGCGGTTGTCAGTTTCCAGGTGGGAAATATTCATCACATGGATATGGGTACCCTTCTCGATCAGCTAGGCATAGCAGTTCGAACAGGTCATCATTGTGCACAGCCATTGATGGATCGTCTTGGCATTTTGGGTACAGCCCGCGCTTCTTTCGCCTTGTATAACACCAAGGAGGAAATCGACACCTTAGTTGAAGGTATCAAACGAGTAGCAAGTATGTTCTAGTAAGACAGGCAGGAAAGATAATCAGATTCCTGCCTTCTTGCATTTTAATACTCCCCAGAGAAACCATGCGGCAAAGGCTCCCTTTAGTAAAAGTGGGGTCGCATCCACAGAGAACACTCCGAGGAAAAAAGCGATTTGAGTCTCAAGCAGAAGTAATGTCTGCTTGAGACTTATTTGTTTTTCCAGTACTGACGAGTAGTAATTGCGTGTTAGTTCCAAAGGCATCTTAACTTTCTTGATGAGCGAAAGTTTCACCTTGTTAAGCGTTTGCTCAACAACAGGAATGAACTCATTGTGACGATAATCGTTAGTCGAAAGTACCATATTCTTTTCCATAATTAATAGTTTAATTGGTTTCTGAGGGCAAAATTATCTTGGTTTTGTGCAATATATGTTCACTTTCTGAGTTTCTTTGTTAAAAGTCTAAGATATTAAAGGATATTAACAAATTTATGTTAGAATCTCATTTCAATAAAAAGGGAATCATCGAGGCAGGTTGTGATGAGGCAGGAAGAGGATGTCTGGCAGGTAGTGTATTTGCCGCAGCAGTCATTCTTCCAGAAGATTATTGCAATCCCGATTTGAACGATAGTAAGAAACTCACAGAGAAGAAGCGCTATGCGCTTCGTGAGCAAATTCAGGAAGATGCTATCGCCTGGGCTGTAGGCATAGTTACTCCCGAGGAGATCGATAAGATCAACATCCTCCATGCCAGCTTTCTTGCAATGCATCGGGCAATCGCTCAGTTGAAGGTTGCTCCTCAGGCCTTGATTATTGATGGCAATCGCTTCGATCCCTATGTGCCGGAACATGCAGAGCGACTATTGGTTTCTAAAACAATCTCGAAGGAAGATGCAAAGCTGGCATTGCCTTATGATTGTATAATAAAAGGTGATGGAAAGTATCAGGCGATAGCTGCAGCGAGCATTCTAGCCAAGACCTATCGTGATGATTATATGGATGCACTCGCCAAGGAGTATCCTTTCTATGATTGGCAAAGCAATAAGGGCTATCCCACTAAGAAGCATCGGCAGGGTATTCGTGAACATGGTATTAGTCCTTTCCACCGAAAGAGTTATAACCTTTTAGGTACTGGTGAACTCGAAATACCCTTTTAATTCTCATGCGCCACGATAAACTAGAGAAGGAACTAAAGCTACTGCTTCTCCTGACGGAGAATGCAAGATATGATGTGGATGCTATCTGCGATAAGATGGACATCAGTCGGCGTATGCTCTATTATTACCTAGAAAGCTTCCGTGACTGGGGCTTTGTGGTTGAGAAAAGGGGAAGAAGCTACAGCATCGACCGTAGCTCACCTTATTTCAAACATCTCTTTGAAACCATCAACTTTACCGAGGACGAGGCACTCACCATGTTGAGCATATTAAATAAGGTGAGCGACCGCAATGCCTTGACCGAGCGCATTCGGCAGAAACTCGACCGTTTCTATGATTTGAATATCTTGAGCAATCCTGAGGTGAAGGTGCAAGCGGCCCATAATGTAACTGTGCTGTACGATTCCATAAAGAACCATCAGGTGGCAAAGATAATGGGCTATTCTTCGCCTCATAGCAAGAGTGTGAGTGATAGAGTGGTGGAGCCTTTCCTGTTGATGAACAACAATAATGATGTGCGTTGTTATGAATTGAGCAGTGGAATGAACAAGACATTCAAGGTTTCGCGAATGCAAGATGTGGTGATGCTCGATTTGGAGTGGGAACATGAGGCAGCCCATAAGCAGGTGTTTACCGATCTTTTCATGTTTAGTGGAGAAGATAAGCATCACATAAGGTTGCGTTTCGATCAGTTGTCTCATAATCTAATGCAGGAGGAATATCCTCAATCGGTACCCTATATGCAGCAGGAAGATGAGCGGCACTGGATATTTGAAACCGATGTGGTGAGCTTCCTGGGTATAGGTAGATTCGTGTTAGGACTTTATGATAATATTCAAGTATTGGAAAATGACGCATTCAAGGACTATCTTAAAACGAAGATAGCTTCTATGAATATGCTGTAATCGTTTAAAGAATGTTCGATTTCCCTCTAGTTTATGCGTGTTGAACCCGCAATCTTCCTTTTTTTTGATAAACCTTATTAATCAACCATAGAAAGAACTTTGTTAAGATATTGAAATAGTTATAATTACATCAAAAAAGCATTCGATTATTCATAATTCAGGTGTTTTTCTTTTTGTATATTCACTTTTTATAGCAAATATTTGTTAGTTTCTAATTAATTCGTTAATTTTGCAATCGCTTTTTTAGACGAGAGCAAATAATAATTAGTTGACGAATAGAAGGTTAAGTGCGAGAGAAATCTTCGGTTTATCGACGAGAGGAAAATTAATATCAATTTTTAGAGATTTTATGGTTAGAAGACTAACAATGTTGTTGGCCGGCTTACTTATGTGCGCAAGTATAGCTATGGCCCAAAAACAGGTGTCTGGTATCGTAGTTTCATCAGAGGATGGTGAGCCAGTAATTGGTGCAGCTATCCAGGTGAAAGGTGCAAATGCCGGCACAGTGACGGATATCGATGGACATTTCCATCTTGTTATCCCAAGTGATCAAAACAAAATTAGTGTTACCTACATTGGTATGCGTCCTTTGGAGCTCGTAGCTCAGAGTAACATGAGAATCACAATGGAACCAGAAGACAAGCATTTGGATGAGGTTGTGGTTGTTGCTTATGGTACAGCCAAGCGTCAGAGTATCACAGGTGCAGTTTCTGTAGTAGGAGAGAAAGAACTTAAAGGTCGTGTAGCAACTTCTGTTACTGGTGCTCTCGAAGGTAATGCTCCTGGTATTCAGGTAAACTCCACTTATGGTGAGCCTGGTGAAGACCCATCTATTCGTATTCGTGGTGCCTCTACCATCAATGGTGATGCAAAGCCTTTGTATGTAGTTGATGGTGTTCCTTATGATGGCAACATTTCCGAAATCAATCCTAGCGACGTAGCCAGCATGTCTGTATTGAAGGATGCTGCTTCTTCTGCTCTTTATGGAAACCGTGCTGCCAATGGTGTTGTGCTTATTACAACAAAGAAAGGTATGGAAGGCCGCCCTCAGATAACTCTCGATATCAAGCAGGGTATTTACAAGCGCGGTATGGCAGAATACGAGCGCCTTGGCGCAAAGGACTGGATGGAGGCTTCATGGCAGGCTATGAAGAACTACGCAATCTCAGGTGGTATTGCAAAGACTGAAGCAGAAGCTGCTCAGTATGCATCATCTCATTTGATTGGTGACTTTGCTCGTCGTAATATTTTTAATGGTGATTCAAAAGCTCTCTTTGATGAGAAGGGTAATCTTGTTGCATCTCAGATCGCAAGTTATGATGATTTGGATTGGGAAGACGCTATTATCCAGACAGGATCACGTCAGGAATACAACCTTTCTGGCCGTGCAGGTACCGAGAAGTTGAATGTTTATGCTTCTTTAGGCTATACCAATGAGCAGGGCTATATCAAGGGTATCGGCTATGAGCGTTTCTCAGGAATGACCAATATTTCATTCAAGCCAACAAAGTGGTTGGAGACAGGTATCAAGTTGAACGCAGTTTATGCTAATCGTTCCTATAACTCTAGTGCAACTGAAACTTATTCGGCTAACCCATTCTATGTAACCCGTACAATGGCTCCAATTTATCCTTATTATTTGCATAAGGATGATGGATCTTATTTGTTGGACGCAAATGGCGACAAGCAGTGGGATACAACCTCTAGCTATTTGGATAATAGAAACATTGGCTACGAGTTGCGTAACGACGTACAGCGTCAGCATCGTGCAACTATCGATTCTCGTGCTTTTGCCAATGTAACTTTGCCTTACGGTTTTGTATTTAACTTTGTTGCTGCTCTTGGTCATACTAACGATAATCGTCAGCAGTATAACAACCCAAATATTGGTGATGGCGCTTCTAACAATGGTCGTCTTTCATCAACAGCTTATCAGTATAATACCAACACAGTTCAGGAACTCTTGAACTGGAGCCACGAGTTTGATATCCATCACCTCGACTTGATGGTAGGTCACGAGAACCATCTCTGGAGCCGTCGTTATGCTTATGCTATGAATACAGATATGGTTGTAACAGGCAATCAGACAATGGGTAACTTCATTCTGAACTCATCATCAGAGGGATCTAATGACGAATACCGTACAGAGGGTTATCTTTTCCGTGCTCGTTACAACTACGACGAGAAGTATTTTGTAGATGCTTCTTATCGTCGTGATGCAAGTTCTAAGTTCCATCCAGATCATCGTTGGGGTGATTTCTTCTCATTCGGTTTGAACTGGAATGCAAAGAAGGAGAAGTTCCTCGAGAAAGTAGAGTGGTTGAATGCACTTCGTGCTCGCGCTTCTTATGGTGAGGTTGGTCAGGATCAGGCTGTATCTTATTACGGCTATCAGGCACTCTACAATATCACCAAGAATGGTTCAACACTTGGAAATGGTGGTGCTTTGATTCGCCAGACACTTGCAGCAAATGATATCAAGTGGGAGACCACTCAGACTATCGACCTTGCTATTGAGGGTCGCGTATTCGATCGCGTAAACTTCAACCTCGGCTATTATGACAAGCGTTCAAAGGATTTGCTCTTTGATGTTCGTCTTCCATTATCTGCAGGTTCTTTCCCTTATTTCTCTGAATATCCAAACTTGTATCAGTATAAGAACATTGGTGTGTTGAGCAATCATGGTGTTGAGTTCTCTGCCGATGTAGATATCATCAAGAAGAAGGGATTAGTTTGGAATGTAGGTTTCGATGCAACATTCCCTGTTTCTACAATTAAGAAACTTCCTGAGCACAAGAGCATTCTCCACGATGGCTATATGATCTTCGAGGAGGGTGAGGATCCATATTCTTACTATACTTATCATTTTGAGGGTGTAGACCAGATGACAGGTAACTCTCTCTATACTTTGGATGCCGATCAGCGTGCAAGTGCTGAGAGTGCAGGTGCTCTTGTTACTATCAATGGTAACGATTATACTACCAGCACAACTTATGCATCACGTTCAATCACAGGCAATGTAACTCCTGATGTATATGGTGGTTTGAATACAAGTTTGTCTTGGAAGGGCATTTCCCTCTCAATGTTGTTCGCTTACAGTCTTGGTGGCAAGTTCTATGATGGAGGTTATCAGACATTGATGTCAACCGGTTCTGCATCTTCAGCATCAGCACTTCACAAAGATGTTCTTGATTCATGGAAGGGTGTTCCTGAGGGTATGACAGAGAATTCTGCTAATCGTATCGACAAGAATGGTACTCCAATTCTCGATTTCAATGGAAGTATTGACAATAATGCCCAGAGCGATCGTTGGTTGGCAAGTGCTTCTTACTTGAATTTCAAGAATATCAGCCTCTCTTATAGTCTCCCTGCAAAGTGGATTGCACCTTTAACTCTTTCTAGTGTTAATGTATCAGTAGGTGCCGAGAACCTCTTCATCCTTACAGCTCGCCAGGGCTTCAACCCAATGGTAAGCTTCAAGGGTAAGTATGATGATACTTATGTATCTGCTAGAGTGTTCAACCTCGGAGTTTCAATCAACTTCTAAGTTAGCGAAAGGAAAAAAATAAAATGAAAAGATATATCAATAAAATATTTATGGGCGTTATGCTTGCAGGTACCACAGTGTTGGCTTCCTGCAGCAGCGACTACCTCGAGGTTGGACCTACCGAGTCTACTTCTAAGGAACTTGCCTTGGGTAACACCTCTAATCTTTATAAGGTGTTGAATGGTATTGCCAAGGAGATGAGCACCCAGCAGTATTATTATGGTCAGGGCTTTGCTGGTGAGAATGCTATTATGCGTCTCTATGAGAACCTGCCAAGCCAGAACTTTAACTATAATTACTATGCGTCAGGTTGGGCACCTCTTCACAATCAGACATTCCATGAGCGTAAGACTACCATTTATAACAATTATGCATGGTTCTATTATTATCAGCTCATCGCTTCAGCAAATGCAGTTATTTGTAATGTAGATAAGGCAGAGGGCTCAGAAGCAGACAAGCAGTTCGTAAAGGCATCTGCTCTTACTTATCGTGCTTATGCTTATCAGAAGTTGGTAAACTATTACTGCTATCGTTGGCAGGACAGCAACAACGGTACAAGCAATGGCGTTGTACTTCGATTGGATGAGAGTACTGGCGATTTACCTTTATCTACTCTTGGCGATACTTATGCTCAGATTTACAAAGATCTTGATGATGCTATCTCACTCTTTGAAAAGAGCGGATTGAATCGTCCATCAGGTCGTGTTTGGTTGGCTAACGAGGATGTAGCTCATTCAGTATATGCTCGTGCTGCTCTTACAAAGCAGGATTACCAGAAAGCGCTTACAGAGGCTCAGCTTGCTCGTAAGAATCATCCATTGATGAGTCAGACCGATTATCAGGCAGGTTTCTGTGCTCCAAACAATGAGTGGATTATGGGTAGCTATGGCGATGCCAGCGAGAATAACTGGTACTGGAGCTTTGGTGTTCAGGGTGCTTGTAATGGTTACTATTCAAATAGTGTAGGAACAGGTGCAGGTTCTATCAATCATGAGCTCATCCAGCGCATCCCTAACAATGATGTTCGCAAGCAGGTATTTATTACCGAGGATAAGATTCCTTACTTTGTCGATATCAAGAAAGCATTAGCTGATAGCCTTGCTTCTTACAAGGAGAAAGATGGTGCGGATGCTGCTAAGTTCGCAAAGGATTCTCTTGATCAGGTTAAGGCCTATAAGACAAATTATGCAAATGGCGTTGATCAGACTTATGGTTTGTTGGGTTTTGATATTGATGAGGTTTGGAACCAGGCCGATTCAGTTGTAAAGGCTCACACCCCACAGGGAATGGATGCAGCTTATCAGTGTGGCTACATTTATTTGGATGGTCAGTTGAAGTTCTGGGTAACTTCACAGCCAGGTGTTAGCTATGTACCATTCATTCGTTCTGCAGAGATGTATCTCATCGAGGCAGAGGCAAATTACTTCCTCGGTAATGAGACAGAGGCTCAGAAAGTACTTACAGAGTTAAATCAGGCTCGTAATGCTGATTACACTTGCACAAAGACAGGAAAGGATCTCTTCGAGGAGATCAAGGATTATCGTGCACTTGAACTCTGGGGCGAAGGCTTCGAGTGGAGTGATTACAAGCGCTGGAACATTTCTGTTGTTCGTCACAGTTTTGCAGAGGGTGGAAATGCTCACCCTGCAGTAGCAAAGACAATTGCTCCAGACTTTGGTAATCGTTGGACATGGGTTATTCCACAGGCAGAAACCGATTACAATGCTTTGTTGAAGAATGCTGATGCAAGCAAGAAGGACATGTAATAAATAAAATCTCTTATAAATCTCCTAAGGGCAGGGTCAAAGTTTGATACTTTTGATTCTGCCCTTTTTGTCTTTATTTATTAACAGTTGTTTTAAGTTAGCGAAATTTTGCATTATAGCTTTATTTTGTAGCATTTGTGTTTCAGTTTATAAGAAAAATAGCCTTTTAATAACAAAAGTGTGGTATTTTAAATAAATAATGTATCTTTTTTGTTTGAATTATTTGGTGGTTAGCTGATGTTTTTTTAATTTTGTAAACGAAACGAGAGATATTTTTAGATTGCATTAACATTTTGTTAAAAAACAAGATTCTTAATTTTCAACGATAAAAATAGTTTATTAATAATTGTATAACATTTAAAAAGAGAGAGATTTATGGATAAAAGATTAAGTTTGCTTTTGGCATTCTTATTCCTTTTTGTCGGAATGAGTTTTGCCCAAAACAAGATCTCTGGTACAGTGATTTCTCAGGAAGATGGACAGCCAGTTATTGGTGCCTCCATTATGGTACAAGGTACTAAAACAGGTACCGTATCTGATATTGATGGTAATTTCTCCATCGAAGTTCCTGCAGGTAAGAAGCTTCAAGTATCTTACATCGGTATGGAAGCAACAACAGTTGTTCCAAAGAATGGAATGACCATCAAGCTCAAAGCCGATGACAAGACTTTGAATGAGGTTGTTGTTACAGGTATGACAGCTATGGACAAGCGTTTGTTCTCAGGAGCGACAGCCAAGATTGATGCATCCGATACCAAAATCGATGGTCTTGCAGATATCAGCCGTTCTTTGGAAGGTCGTGCTGCAGGTGTGAGTGTTCAGAATGTATCAGGTACTTTCGGTACAGCTCCAAAGATCCGTGTTCGTGGTGCAACGTCAATTTATGGTAGTTCTAAGCCTTTATGGGTTGTGGATGGCGTTATCATGGAGGATGTAAAGGAGGTTAAAGCTGATGACCTTTCATCAGGTGATGCCGAGACTTTGATTTCTTCCGCTATTGCAGGTTTGAATGCCGATGACATTGAGAGCTTCCAGATTTTGAAAGATGGTTCTGCTACTTCTATTTATGGTGCACGTGCCATGGCAGGTGTGATTGTAGTAACTACAAAGAAAGGTAAATCAGGCTCTGCTCGCATTAGCTATACAGGTGAATATACTATGCGTTTAAAGCCAAGCTATAGTACCTTTAATATTATGAACTCTCAGGATCAGATGTCTGTATATCAGGAACTCTATCAGAAGGGTTATTTGAATTATGCAGAAGCATCCAATGCATCTAATTCAGGTATTTATGGAAAGATGTATAGTTTGATCAGTTCTTACGATGAGAAGACAGGACAGTTTGGTCTTGCGAATACTCCTGAGGCAAGAGCTGCTTATTTAAGAGCTGCTGAGTATAGAAATACCGATTGGTTCGATAAATTGTTCTCAAACTCTATTATGCATAACCATTCTGTTAGTATTTCTGGTGGTACAGATCGTGCTAGTTATTATGCTTCTGTTTCTGCAATGATTGACCCAGGATGGACCAAACAGAGTAATGTGCAGCGTTATACTGCTAATATGAATAATGTGTTCCATGTTACCAAGAAAATTGATGTTAGCTTGTTGAGCAATGCATCTTTCCGTAAGCAAACTGCTCCAGGAACTTTAAGTTCTGAAACAGATGCTGTAACAGGTAAGGTAAAGCGTGATTTCGATATCAACCCATATTCTTATGCCTTGAATACTTCTCGTGCGTTGGATCCAGATGAGTATTACACACGTAATTATGCTCCTTTCAATATCTTCCATGAGTTGGAGTCTAATTATATGGATTTGAACGTAAATGATTTCCGCTTGACAGGTTCTATTGACTTCAAGCCAATCGATAAAGTAAAGATTACTTTGCTTGGAAGTGCTAAATCAGCTTCAACCTCACGCGAGCATAATATTCTTGATGATTCCAACCAGGCATTGGCTTATCGTGCTATGGGAAATTCTACCATTCGTAAGGAAAATTCTTTCTTGTATAAAGATCCTGATAATGTTTATGCCCTTCCTGTTTCTGTAATGCCAAATGGCGGTATTTATGAGCGTAGCGACAATAAGATGTTTGGTTGGGATACTCGTTTCTCAGTAAGCTATAACGATGTATTCAAGAATGATCATATCGTAAACTTCTATGGAGGTATGGAAACCAATGCTGTAGACCGTCATAGTTCATGGTTCCGTGGATGGGGTATGCAGTATAGCATGGGTGAAATTGCCAACTATGCTTATCAGGTATTTAAGAAAGGATCAGAGCAGAATACAGATTATTTCACACTCGAGAACACTCATGTAAGAAGTGCTGCTTTCTTTGGAACAGCTAACTATTCCTACAAGGGTATCTATTCCCTCAACCTGACAGGTCGTTATGAAGGTACCAACTATCTTGGTCAGTCAACTTCTGCTCGTTGGTTGCCTACTTATAATGTATCAACAGCATGGACACCTAGTGAGGATGAGTGGTTCAAAGAGAAGTTTGGAACAACTTGGTCAACAGCAAAACTTCGTTTAAGTTATTCTCTTACTGGTGACCGCCCTTCAGTAACTAACTCTTATCCAATTATCAAGAGTCAGAATCCTTGGCGTCCATTTACAAGCGTTCGTGAGTCGGCTTTGTATGTGGAGAGCTTAGGAAATGATGATTTGACCTATGAGAAGAAGAAAGAGTTCAACCTTGGTGTGGACTTAGGATTCTTGAACAATCGTCTGAATGTAACTTATGATACCTATTGGCGTAACAACTATGATTTGATTGGCGTTGCAACAACTCAGGGTATTGGTGGTGAACTTCAGAAATATGGTAATATCGCATCAATGAAGTCTAATGGTTTTGAGATCTCAATCTCATCTACCAACATTGAAACAAAGGATTTCAAGTGGAATACCAACTTCAATTACTCTCATGCATATAATGAGGTAACAGATTTGAAAACTGCAACACGCGTTATTGACTTGGTAAAGGGTAATGGTTTCGCAAGACAGGGTTATCCAGTTAGAGGTTTGTTCTCAGTTCCATTTATGGGCTTAAATGAGGAAGGACTTCCAACATTCCTTGATCAGGATGGAAACATCTCTGTATCAGGCATCTATTTCCAGGAGAGTAATCAAGACAAACTTAATTTCTTGAAGTATGAAGGTTCTTTGGATCCAACAGATTATGGATCATTGGAGAATGTATTCAAGTACAAGAACTTTACCTTAGGTGTATATCTTACTTATTCATTTGGTAATGTAGTTCGCTTGGATCCTGTATTCTCAAATGAATATGATGATTTGGTTTCAATGCCAAAGGATTTCAAGAATCGCTGGACAGTACCTGGTGATGAGTATATCACAGATGTACCTGTAATAGCAAGTTCCCGTCAGAATAAATATGATACAAATCTCAGCTATGCCTATAATGCCTACAATTATTCTAGTGCTCGTATAGCTAAGGGTGATTTCATTCGTATGAAGGAGATTTCATTGGGCTATGATTTCCCACGTACATTGATTGAGCCATTGAAGATTAATAATTTATCTTTAAAACTGCAGGCAACAAACTTGTTCTTGCTTTATGCCGACAAGAAATTGAATGGTCAGGATCCTGAGTTCTTCAACACAGGTGGTGTTGCTGTTCCTGTTCCAAAGCAGTTTACACTTACATTACGATTAGGACTATAAAAATATTGAAGCAATGAAAAGATCAAATATATTAAATACAGTATTTGCTTTGGCTGTTACAGGAATGACCTTGTCCTCTTGTAATGATTTTCTGGATACTATGCCAGATAACCGTACCACAGTAAATACAGAAGATAAAGCCAAGTCCATGCTGGTTTCTGCTTATCCAAAGAATACCTATATGTTATTCTGTGAGTACATGTCGGATAATGTGGATGATTATGGAGAGAACAATCCAGAAACCGATCGTTTTATCGACCAGGTTTACAATTGGCAGGATGTTACCGAAATTGATAATGATTCTCCTGAATCTTACTGGGAAGCATCTTATGGCGCTATCGCAAATGCCAACCAGGCATTAGCAGCTATTAATGAGATGGGAGCAGATAAGAATGAGACCCTTCGCCAGGCTAAGGCGGAGGCATTGCTTAGCCGTGCTTATAATCATTTCATGTTGACCAATATCTTCTGCAAGAACTATAATGCTACAACTAGTTCAAAAGATCTGGGAATACCATATATGGAGGGACCTGAAACTAAACTTTCTCCAAACTATGAGCGCGGAACAGTAGCAGAAGATTATGAGAAGATAGCAAGGGATTTGGAGGAAGCACTTCCTTTAGTAGGAGATGCTAACTATACAGTTCCAAAATATCATTTCAATGTGAAGGCTGCTTATGCTTTTGCCAGCCGTTTCTATCTTTATTATGAGAAATGGGATAAAGCTGCAGAGTATGCTAGTCTTTGTCTTGGAAGCAGTCCAAAGAGTGTACTTCGCGATTGGTCAGAGGTTGCAAAGATGACTACCTCTTTTGAGGCAGAAACACAGCATTATATCGATGCATCATTAAATAGTAACCTGTTGCTTATTACAGCAATCTCTGGTGTTGCTTTGGCAGAGGGCCCATATAGATATTATTCTAGATATTCTCATGGAAACTATGTAGCAACTTATGAGGATTGCAAGGCCACAAATTTATGGGGTTCTTATACTGCTTTCTATTCACGTCCTCATACTTATTCTGCAACCAATTTGGATCGTGTTTTATTCTATAAGTTACCATATCTGTTTGAATATACAGATCCAGTGGCAAAGATTGGTTATTATAGAACGGTTTATCCTGCTTTTACCACTGATGAGGTACTTCTGAATAGAGCAGAGGCATACATTATGATGAAGGAGTATGACAAGGCCGCTGCAGATTTGACAACTTGGATGCAGAACATCACAACTACCAAGAAAGTATTGACCCCAGAAATGGTAAAGTCATTCTATGATGGAGCAACTTATTCTTATGATGATGCATCTAAGATGGGCTCAACAGTTAAGAAGCATTTGCATCCTGCTTTTGCTATCGATAAGGAGGGTAGCGTTCAGGAAAGTATGTTGCAGGCTGTTTTAGGCTTCCGCCGTATAGAATCAATGCATACAGGTCTTCGCTGGTTTGATGTGAAGCGTTATGGCATCGAGATTGTTCGTCGTGTAATTGGTTCTGATGGAAAACCAGCTAAACTTACTGATGTGTTGAAGACAGATGATAACCGTCGTGCTATCCAGATTCCTTCAAAGGTATTAAGTACAGGATTTACTCCTAATCCTAGATAAATTGTTTTATCAATTGTATAAATGAGATTCAATATGAAAAAATATATATTATATTCATTGATGGCTTTAGTAGCAGGAACTTCCCTAAGTTCTTGCTCTGAGGATGAACTCGGTGATAAGAGTATCATCTCAGTCTCACAAACCAATGAGAATGCCTTTGATAAGTGGTTGAATGCCAATTTAGTGAATCCATACAATATCCGTTTTGAATATCGCTACAATGATAATGAAACAGATATGAACTATTTCAACGTTCCTGCAGAATACAATCAGGCGGTAAAGTTGGCTCATATCGTTAAGTATTCTTGTGTGGAGGCTTACGATGAAGTAGCAGGTACTGCATTTACCCGTACCTATTTCCCAAAGATGTTGTATGCAACCGGTGAATTTGAGTATCGTAATAATGGAACCTATATTTTGGGAACTGCCGAGGGTGGTAAGAAAATCTTCCTTGCAGGAACCAATCATTTGGACAATCTGCTGAATGGTAAAAGGGATGAGATTATTGTTTTGTTTGGACGTGAAGGCCTTAATCATTATTATTTAAAGACCATTCATCATGAGTTCACCCATATTCTGAATCAGACCAAGGATTATGATCCAAACTTCCAGTTGATAACAGGTACAAAATATATCGGTGATGACTGGAGTAATGAGGATGGCAAAACTGATTACCTGAAGCGTGGCTTTATTTCAGCCTATGCACAGGATTCACATACGGAGGACTTTGCAGAGATGCTTTCAATTTATGTTACTTATCCACAAAGCCAATGGGATGCTTGGATGAAAGAGGCCGGAACTGAAGGTGCAGCGCTCATTCAGCAGAAACTGGATATTGTTCGCACTTATATGAAGTCTGCTTGGGGTGTAGATCTTGACACGTTACGCGAGAATGTATTGAGCCGTGAGGATGATATCATCGAAGGCAAAATCGATTTAACTGATTTAACAGTAAAATAAAAATCAAGATTATGAAAATTAATAAGATCTTTATATACCTGCTCATGATGCTTCCATCTGTCCTTCTTCAGTCATGTTTGAAGGATGATGACGATAAGTTTGATGAGTCTTCTGCAACTCGTTTGCAGAAATACCTGGATAAGACCCAAGGTATTCTTGTTGGTTCACAGAATGGATGGGCTTTGGATTATTATCCTGATAAGAACCAGTCTTATGGTGGTTTTGTTTACACCCTTCAGTTTACAGCTGATGAGGTAACTGTTGGAAGTGAGTTGGCTCCAGGCGTTACTCGTAAGTCATTATATACAATGACAACAGATAATGGCCCTGTCCTTTCTTTCGATTCATACAATGACTTCATGCATTTATTTGCAACACCATCTTCGGATATGTACGAAGCTTATGATGGCGATTTTGAGTTGATCATCGATAGTATTGGTGAGGATAAAATCAAGACTCATGGTGTTCGTTCCAAGAATGTGATGTATCTGTATAAGCTCGAAAAGCCAGCAGCAGATTATATCAATGATGTTGTTGCGTTGCGAGATAATTTTGTTCTTTCGGGTGCAGAGGGTTCCGTAAACGGCAATAAGGTTAAGTTGGAGTTTGATTCTGAAAACCTGCAGGCAACTGTGGATATTGTTGGTGATACAACTTATACTTCCGCATTTAACTTTACTGATAAAGGTATCCGCCTGTACAAGCCAGTAACAGTTGGAAATGTATCAGAAAGAGAATTTGTTTATGACGATGCCACTGTTACCTTGAAGGGTGCTAATGGCTCAGCATTGGACGGTATCTTTACACCAGCTGTAGCTATTAATGCTATTGGAGGCTCTATCTCTTCAAATGATGATGCCTTTACAAAGACAGTTGAAATAAACCATCTCGATCAATTTAATTTCACAACTGATGCAGATTGGTTGAAGATTACCAAGAATGGAAACACTTTGACTATTTCTGGTGAGGCAAATAATACAGGCGATGTTCGTACTGGTGTCGTTACAGTATCTGTAGGTGCTCAGAAGGCTGAATTTACAGTAAACCAGGCTGATATTGATAAGGATATAGTAGGCTCATATTATGTAGCGTTCTATAATTCATCTAATAATGAAACTGTGCTTGATGGAGAACTTTCAAAAGTAAGTGGTAACAACTATAAGCTTTCCTTCACTGTTACAAGGGGCACATGGGTAATGCCTTTGGAGATTCCTCTCACTTATGATGAAAAATCTGGCAAGTTCCTTTGGACATGTGGACAGCTTGTGTGTCCTACTGTTGTTAAAGGATATTATATCTTTGGTATCTTTGTTGATAGCCAAGGCTATTGGACAGGCTACAATACATCTGGTGCTGCGAATGAGTTCTCTTTTGAGCATGATGATTTGAATGGAACTTATTCAATTATGCAAGGTGATTATCCTATTGTTTATCTTGGCGCAAATGGTTCTACTCAATTATCTTCAGCTAATTATGCTGGATATGTGGAGCAGCTCATTGGTTTGCAGTTGTTGAAAAAGACTGCAGAGAATTCAGCTAAGTCTTTTAATTTCATTAAATAAGTATTGATATGAAGAAATTATTTAATATAATGATATTGGCTGCTATGGCATTCTCTATCGTCGCTTGTAGCGACGATACTGAGAATCCATACGATAAAGCCTCTTCCATTCAAGTTGTGAGCGCTGATTTGTCTTTTACAGGTTCTGCTGATACTGGTAAGGTCGTTGTTTCAGCTTTGGAAGGAATCTCTTCTGCTAAGTTGTCAAGCACTACCGATTGGGCTACCGCTACTGTTAATGGCAACGAAGTTACTGTAACAGTAACAGCCAATCCTGATTTGGAAGGCCGTTCTTCTCTCCTGACTATCTGGTCGGGAAAGGATTCTGTCAATGTTCCTGTTCATCAGAATGGTTTCAAGCTGAAGACAAATGTTGACTCTTTAATTGTTTTTGCAGATTCAACAAGTCTTACCCGTACTTATACCATCAGTAATACTGCCCCTGTAAGCTTTGAGGGTACCGACGATTGGTTCACTGCAAAGATTTCAGGTTCAGAACTCACAATTTCAGCTCAGCCTAACAAGACAGGTCACGTTCGTACAGGCTATCTGTATTACCTTTCAGGAAACCAAAAGGATTCAGTATTGGTTAAGCAGGGAGAATTTGCTGATATTGCAGGCTATTATACTTTCAATGGTTACAGTGCAACTACATTTAAAGCTGCATCTGAGGTTGCAATGATTACTACTTTTAAAGGAAAACCAATTCTTTATCTGGCTAAATCACAATTAATTGTGCCTGTTACTTACAATAAGTCAGATCTTAGCCTTACTATCAATGCAGGTGAAATTATTGACTCTGCAGCAGTTAGTGAGAATGTTTACTATTATTTGGCAACTGTTATTGGTGATTATTCTACAGGAGCATCTTCATATAGTAATAAGGTTCAGCTTAAGGGCTATTTCGATTATGATAAGGACGAAGGAACTTATCTGGAATTCTTAGATAATGGAACTTTATCTGGAGGTGAAGCGAATACTTTGCAATTCCTTTACTTTACTTCAAAGACCCTTTCAGATAAGACTATCACCAAATATGGTGAGGGAGGTATGATTTATCCATATCTTTTGGAGTATACACCTACAGGATCTAAAAAATATACTCAGTCACTTCCTAAGAAGATGAGCAAGCGTACACTAAGTAGATAAAATAATTCTCTCTCGAACTTAATATGGCCTTTGTTGTTGATTTCATTTTTGAAATCTCAACGAAGGCCTTTTTTTGTAACTAGCTTCTTTTTCTTTTTAATCAATTTTAGTAAATCGGGTCTATTTGCGTTTTCTTTCATTTTTTATCAATAAAGAGGTTCTTAAGTTATGATTTCACATAAAAATAGTCGAAATATAGCAAAAGTGTGGTATTTTTGATAACTTTTGGCGGCTTTTTGCAAAAAATATTTGGTGGTTACATAAACATTTTTTAATTTTGTGCCCGAGAACGAGAGATTTTCTAAGGTTACATTAAGGGAATGTTAACAAGTGAGTTGTTAATCCCCCAATTCAAACGAGAAATATTCTTTATGTTTTTAGACTTTTAATGAGTCGAATTTTTTATTTTTTAATATAAACTTTTAAAGAGAGAGATTTATGGAAAAAAGACTAATGATGTTGTTAGTCGGCCTCTTCCTGAGTTTAGGAATGGCGCTGGCGCAAACTCGTGTCAATGGTACCGTAACCTCAAAGGAGAATGGAGAGCCAGTTATTGGTGCATCTGTTACCGTAGTTGGTACTAAAACAGGTGCTGTTACAGACATTGATGGTAACTTTACCTTGGAATGCCCTGCAGGAAGCACACTTCGTGTTTCTTATTTGGGTATGGAGGAAAAGACTGTAAAGGCTGGAAGCAATCTTCGTATTGAGCTTGATAACGATAATAAGACTTTGGATGAAGTCATGGTCGTTGCTTATGGTAAGGAGAAAAAATCAAGTTTTACTGGTTCTGCAGCTGCAATTAGTGCAGAGAAACTTGCCGATCGTCAGGTTTCCAACTTGTCCCAGGCTCTTAGTGGTGAAGTAGCTGGTGTTAAGGTAACTGTTCCTAGTGGTAAGCCAGGTGAGGCAGCTACAATCCGCATTCGTGGTATTGGTTCTATGGCATCCAGCAACAACCCATTGTATGTTGTTGATGGTGTTCCTTATGATGGCGATATTTCTGCTATCAACCCTAGCGATATTGCAT
>REGX01340722.1_pt1 | contig 24060 bp, 20 predicted proteins | sample 2276321 | NCBI WGS metagenome assembly REGX01 (sample SAMN08335021, study PRJNA423103) | bovine gut metagenome | biome: bovine gut metagenome; feature: rumen; material: feed digesta; isolation source: rumen digesta from from 15 high feed efficiency cows and 15 low feed... | host: Bos taurus ... | reverse complement strand
CAAGCACCAGACGGTTACACGAAATGTGATGTCTCCGACATCATCAAAGCTGCTTACTCGAAATATGATGTCTACAGCATCATAAAATTATAAAGGCTCCTCAAAATGAGAGGAGCCTTTGTTGTTACTCTGCCTGCCAGCAATCGAAATGGATGTCGCCTGATATCTTCTCGAAGCAGAGATAGAAATCGTGTACGCCATTGAGTTTCTTCACCTTTGTCTTGAATGACTTGTAGGTGTCAAGACTGCCTGTATTGGTAATCTTAATCTTGCCTACTACTACGCCTTCCTTTCCGTCTACTCTCAGGGTGATGATGCCGCTGCCTGTGGCTGATGCCTTGGCGGTGATGCTCTTGGCACCTTTGCCAAAATCGACTCCTCTCAACTTGATGTATTTGCCGTCGGAGATATTGTAAACGTACATGTTACGGCGACCTGTAGATGCTGGCATATCGGCTACTACACCGGTATTCTTGATGCCCATCTTGGCGGTCTTCAGGCCATATCCCCATGCCATAGTCTCTGCCTCTACGCGCTTGTATGGATTGAGCCACTGCAACTGCTTCATCGGCTTCTGGTCGAGCCAGTAAGGTACTTCCTGGATGGTGCCGTCGGCATTGTAGGTGATCTCGGTAGCTGATACGCTGCGGCGCTCGTGATGTACAAAGCTCTCGATATGCATCAAATCGTAGCTCTGGCCGAAGACGTAGCTATGTCCTTTGTAATCGACTATTCCTGGATGATTGCCTCTGTTGCGATGGGTTGGTCGCATGATGTAACCCATAGATTTCCAAGGTCCTGTAGGACCGTCGCTCATGGCATAGCCCAGAGCTTCAGGACAGCAGGTAGAGGCAAAGCCGAGATAGTAGTGATTGTTGCGGCGATAGAACCATGGACCTTCCTGATAATTCTGGATATGTGGCAGTTTGACTACGCTGTCCTTGAGGGATATCATATCATTATTCAATCGGGCATAGAAGCAGTATGGATTGCCCCAATAGAGGTAAGCCTGTCCGTCATTGTCGGTATATACTGATGGGTCGATATCATACCAGCTGCTCTTATCCCATACTAGTGGCTTGCCTAATGGATCCTTGAATGGACCATAAGGGCTGTCGCTCTCGAGCACGCCTATGCCATGACCATGAAGTGGCGCATAGAGATAATACTTATTGTTGCGCTCTACCGTCTGGATAGCCCATGCGCCGTTCTCTCTGCTTCGCCAGGTAAAATCCTTAAGCGATGCTACTGCGCCATACTCTGTCCAGTTGGCCATATCGGTAGTCGACCACAGCAGCCAGTCGTACATGAAGAATCCTGCTGAGTTCTTCTCATTCTCGTCGGGGATATCTTCAGGTGAGGCATCATGTGATGTATATAAGAATAAGGTATCGCCTACTACCAATGGTGATGGATCGGCTGTATACTTGGTCTGAAAAAGCGGCATATTGATGTCGACCGATTTTTCATCTTTTACCCATTTCTGAATTTTCAGTGAGTCGTCGAGCAATTGCTTGGCTATTTCTTCCTGACTCAGCTGGGGTATCTGGGCTGCAGCTGTAGTTGCCATCGCCAGTAATGCTGTTGATATAAGTATCTTTTTCATCTTTTAAATTAATGTGATATTAAGATTATATGTTTAGTTAAATATCAAGGGCAAAGATATATAAAATATCCGAGATTATTGTATTTGAAACAATTAAAAACTCTTTTGAACCGATTTCTTTTGGTATAAATGCCGATTTATTGTAAATTTGCCTTGTAAATCAAACACTCAATAATTAATAGACATGAAAAAAACTATTTTCCTATCGCTTCTTTTAACAATGACTATGAGTATATATGCATACACACCATGGACCAAAGGAGCGTTTGAAACTGGCAAATACCGCAATCTGTTGGTGGAGATGGGTTATAGTCCAGCACAAGTAGACGCTAAACTTAACGAGGTATTCAATGATGTATTTTATGGGCCTAACAAAGTATATTTCGAGGTGGGCGACACCATGGGATATGTATCTGACGTGAAGAATCATGATGCGCGTACTGAGGGTATGTCGTATGGTATGATGATTGCCGTACAGCTCAATAAGAAGGATATTTTTGACCGTATCTTCCGCTGGGCACGCAAGTATATGCAGCATAAGGATGGACCTGACAAGGGATTCTTTGCATGGAGCTGCAAGACTGATGGTACTCATAATGCTGAGGGGGCTGCTTCGGATGGTGAATTGTATTTCGTAACTTCGCTTATCTTTGCCTCTAATCGCTGGGGGGATAATACGGGTATCAACTATAAGGCTGAAGCACAGCATATCCTGAACTGTATTCAGCCTCAGAATGGCCGATATCTGATAGACCCTGAAACCAAACTGATTACTTTTACTCCATCGGGATTTGGACAGAAATTTACTGATCCTTCTTATCATATTCCTGCCTTCTATGAAGTCTGGGCTAAATGGGCTGATGACGGAAGATCGGAATACTGGATGGAATGTGCTCAAAAGAGCCGCGAATATCTGCATAAGGCGATACATGAGAAGACGGGACTGAATGGCGACATGAGCCAGTATGATGGTAAACCTATGAAGATGAAGCCTTTTAAACTGCCTGACGGTAGAGTAATGCCTGCACCTAAGAGATTTGGCGGCAACTGTTTCCGCTATGATTCATGGCGCGTACCTATGAATATTACGCTCGACTATGAATGGAGCTGTAAGGATGGTGAATGGCAGAGAGCTTATGGCGAGAAGATTCAGAATTTCCTATATAAACAAGGTATCAATACTTTTGTAGATCAATATCGCGTAGACGGTAGTCTGCCTGAGGGTGATGAGATTATCGAGGCTGGTGGTTTTCGCAAGTTGCGCCATAGCATCGGACTTGTAGCTACATCGGCTGCTGCATCTATGCTCTGCAAGCATGCCAAGAGCAAGGAATTTGTAGATGCACTGTGGAATGCCAAGCATGAGCCTTTTGAGGATGGATACTTTGATGCCTACTATGATGGATTGCTTCGCCTGTTTGCCTTCATGCATCTGAGCGGCAACTATCGCATAATTACAAAATAGTTTGTACAAAAGACAAGATTGTGGATATTTCTTATTATCTTTGCCATGATACATAAATGACAAAGGATGGGAATCATTCAGAAAATAAAGCATTTCCTCTATCTCGACGTATGGAGAGAGGAGTCTGTTTCTCGGAAGGAAAATATACTGCATACGCTCGCACGACGATTATATCTATCTGTAAGATTCTTCGTCGAGCGAGGTCACATGGACTATACTACTCAGCTTTCTTTTAATACGGTACTGGCGATTGTGCCTGTATCGGCTTTGCTATTTGCTGTGGGCAAGGGCTTTGGATTATCCGACTATATTGTCAAGGTGATACACGAAGCTCTGGGTGCTCAGCCGCAGGTAGCCGACAGTTTAATACGTCTGGCCGATTCTTATCTGAGTCATGCACAGACGGGTGTGATCATCGGTATTGGTCTTGTGATCATGCTGTATAGTATTTTCTCGCTGATCTACAATGTAGAATATGTATTCGACAAGATATGGCAGGTGAAGACTAAACGCAGTATCGGCCAGGTAGTTATCGACTATACTGCCATGATTTTCCTTGTTCCTATTGTCATCATTGTATTATCGGGTATTGGTATTTTCGTATATGGTTTTGCCGATCATATTCCCAATTTCCGGGGAATGAGTTATATCTCCATGATTTCTATCAACATTCTGATACCATGGGCTTTGCTAAGCTGTATCTTCATTGCCCTGAATATCATGGTGCCTAATACGCATATCCGCTTCAAAGCTGTCTGGTTTCCAAGTATTCTGGAGGGTGGAGCGATGCTGTTGCTGCAGTCGTTCTTTGTAAATGGACAGATATTCCTGACCAGCTATAATGCGATTTATGGTTCGCTGGCAGTGCTGCCTCTCTTTATGCTGTGGATGCTCGCCTCATGGTATATCATTCTGTTTTGTGCCGAGATATGCTATCTGAATCAGAATGAGCAGTACTATGAGTATATGATACGCACACGCGATATCAGTCATCGCAAACTGATGATGTACAGTGGATTAATCCTAGGAAAAGTATGTACGATTTTCAGAAGTGAGGAACGAACTGTATCTGCCCTGGAATTGAGCAAGTCGACCTTAATACCAATACGCGTAGTGACTGATATTCTGGAAGATCTGAAGAATGTAAAGCTATTGCGCGAGACGCTAGACCCATCGACGATGGAATCTTCCTGGAGTCCTGTAACTGATACAGATAAGTTTACGGTAGGAATGCTGAGAAATCGACTGGAGAACTATGCGTCTAAAGACGATATCGACGAACTTCTGCCTGAGATCCGTATTTCAGGAAAATATAAGCAGATGTTCGCCGATATTGAAGATGATATTGATCGCCGATTAGACGAAATCAGGATTATTGACCTTTCTTCTGAATAGCCTCATTGATAGAAGAGGCATTGTGATGGCGCAGGTAATCGTAGATGCCGCCAATATGTTCGCGCACCTTACCTCCACCAAATTCATACACCTTGGTTACTAGTCCGTCGAGGAATTCTCGGTCGTGACTTACGATGATGGCTGTACCATCGAAGGCCTTGATGGCTTCTTTTAATACATCCTTTGACTGAAGGTCAAGGTGATTGGTAGGCTCATCGAGTATGAGAAGATTGACTGGTTCAAGCAGCAAACGAATCATCGCAAGGCGTGAGCGCTCTCCACCAGAAAGTACCTTTACCTTCTTGTCGGATATCTCGCCACCAAACATGAATGCGCCAAGCAAATCATTGATTTTCAATCGGATTTCGCCCTTAGCTACTCTGTCGATTGTATCATAGATAGATAAGTCATCATCCAATAACTGTGCCTGATTCTGGGCAAAATATCCTATCTGGATATTATGGCCGATCTTCAGATTACCCTCATGCTCCAACTGTCCCATGATACACTTGACAAGGGTAGACTTACCTTCACCATTCTTACCTACAAATGCTACCTTCTCGCCACGACGAATAGTAAGGTTGACATTAGAGAATACTACATGATCGCCACTACCTGGAAGATGCTGACGCTCCTGATAAAGACGACGAGGGAAAGTCTTGGCTACATCTTCGCAGATGACAGGGAAATCGCCTGAGCGAAGACATGGTGGGAATTTCAGATGCATCGCCTTATTATCCACCTCATCAATCTCGATAGGTACAATCTTCTCGAGCTGTCGGATTCTCTGCTGCACCTGTACAGCCTTAGTAGCCTGATAGCGGAATCTATCTACAAAGGCCTTGATATCAGCTATTTCCTTCTGCTGATTCTCGTAAGCTCGCATCTGCTGCTCACGACGCTCTTTGCGCAATTCCAGATATTTATCATATTTTACGCGATAATCCTCTACATGACTGCAGGTGATTTCGAGTGTACGATTGGTGACATTATTAATAAAGGTACGGTCGTGAGATACCAGTACTACTGCTTTGGCAAAAGTCTGAAGATATTGCTCGAGCCACTGGATAGACTCAATATCGAGGTGATTGGTAGGCTCATCGAGCAATAATACCTCTGGCTTACGAAGCAGGATCTTAGCCAACTCAATACGCATACGCCATCCACCAGAGAACTCGCTGGTAGGTCGGTCGAAGTCTTCCCTTTCAAAGCCAAGACCTAGCAAAGTACGCTCCATGTCAGCCTCGTAGCCATCACCACCCATCAAGGTGTATCTATCGTAAGCTTCTGAGAATCGGGTTACAAGCTCGGTATAGCTATCACTCTCGTAATCTGTACGAGTCTCCATCTCGTGCTGCATCTCATCAATCTGCTGCTTAAGAATGGTAGTATCAGCAAAAGCCTTACGAGTTTCCTCGCGAACAGTTGTATCGTCGCTCAGTTTCATTACCTGAGGCAGATATCCAATAGTAGATGTAGAGTTTACAGCTCCTGAAGTAGGTTTCTGCAAACCACAAAGTATCTTGAGCATAGTAGATTTACCTGCTCCATTCTTACCTACCAAGGCAATACGATCCTTATCGTTTACCACGTAGGAGATATTCTTGTACAAAGGTTTTACCCCAAATTCTACCGTTAAATTTTCAACTGATATCATATCCTGAATAAATTAGAGTGCAAATTTACGACTTTTATCTTAGATAAGCAAAAAAAGAGAGTACGTTCTTTCCAGAACATACTCTATAAGAATAAACTAATCCCCTCATGAGAAAGATTTTAGCATTAAAATAGTGCCAGATTCACGATCTAACACAGATGAAACATGTCTAAAATCTTTGGAATTAATGCAATACTATTTAACTACCTTTCTTACAGTACCATTGCTGTACCTAATAATGTTGACACCTCTCATCAGACTCTGGGAAAGATTGCCAGCTACATCATAGATAGCCTGGATAGTAGGAGCTGATGATGAAAAAGCAGTAAAGGCAAAGTTAGCAATTTAATTAGAATTATGCAAATAAAATATTAAAATGGTATCAAAAATTTTTAATGAAAAAATCAAGATATTATATGCTTAGGCAAAATCATATCAAAGCGAAGTCCTCCTTCTGGATTATTAAGTACACCGATGTCTCCTTGATGTAAATGAACGGCATTCTTGACAATGGCTAATCCAAGACCAGTACCTCCCATTTTTCGGCTTCTACCCTTATCTACTCGATAAAATCTCTCGAATATTCTAGTAAGATGAGCCGGATGCACCCCAACACCATTATCACTGAATATAAAGTGCCATGCTTCATCTCTATCACTTACTGATAGTGTAATTGTGCTACCTTGTCCTGCATAGGCTATAGCATTATCTGTAAGATTTCGGAAGATACTATATATCAATGATCTATTACCATTCATAAGGATTTGTTGCGGCAATTGATTGATAAATGTCATCTCATGTTCTTTTAGCTGAAGATCTGTTTCTTTTTGAATACTTCTTACAATCTCTGCTACATCAATCTCATCAAAGTCTTGTAATTGCGGAGCATCATCTAACTTATTGAGGGTGGATATATCGCGCAAAAGTGAAGTCAAGCGTTCACTCTGTGCAAAACAACGCTGCAGAAATTGATCACGAGTTGCAGCATCAATATCGGGATTTCTGATAATCGTTTCAAGATACCCCTGTATACTTGCTACGGGAGTTTTTAGCTCATGAGCTACATTCTGGGTAAGTTCTCGCTTGAGCTTATCCTGCTCCTGTCGGGTATTCTGCAATCTACGATAAATCTTGATAATTCGCTCTGCAATTTCGCCCAGCTCATCATTAGGGAAATCAATTAAGTCGTCAATATCAAGACTTTTATTCTGGTCGGCTCGCCATGCAAAAGTTCGTAAGTTATTGATATTACGACCCAAACGATGAGTAAAGCGGAATAGCAAAATCGTAAGCAGAAGAATGGCTGCAAGAGCAAACCAGATAAAATGCTGGTCAGTTTCAAGAGAACGTGCAAGGTCATTATCGTAAGGCAATGCCGTACGAATGACATATCCCTCCTTTGGAAAATATGTAGCACTGTAGAAATAATCATGATTCAACGTGCTCGAAAGGCGATCGACAGTAGAACCTTCACCTGTCTTGATAGCCTGAATAAACTCTGTACGATTGGAATGATTAGCAATGTGGGCATAATCTTTACGCAGATTATCAAAAAATACTCGCCCTTTACGATCGATTAAAGTTACACGGATATTTTTCTCATAATGCAGCTTTACATAACTGCTTAATGTCTGCTCATCTTTATTTCCCAAAAATGTAAGCGAAACATGCATACGGTCATTGTAATCTTGTAATCGAAGATGGAGAGTTTCTATCTTGAATTGCTTCTCACGATTCTGTTGAAATACAATGAAGGCTACAGCGAAGACCAAAAAGATGGATACTACACTGAAATAGAGCTTATTTCCAATTGAGAGTCGTTTCATAGCTTAAGCATCAAAATAATATCCAAATCCCTGACGTGTAGCAAGATACTGTGCATAATGTCCGATTTTCTTGCGAATACGGGTAATGTTGACATCAACTGTTCTATCAGAAACCATGACATCACTAGGCCAGATTCTGTCAATCAGTTGCTGGCGAGAGAACACATGATGCTTCTCTTCAAGCAGCAATTTCAGTATGCCAAATTCAGTCTTAGTAAATGCTATTTCTTCATTATCTACAGTTACTGTCTTCTTATCAAGGTCAAGAATCAGGCCTTCGTAGCTAATGATATGAGATGCTTCTATTGGTATATTGATATTTGTACGACGCAACACAGCTCGTACACGAAGCATCACCTCTCGCAATGAGAAAGGTTTGGATATATAATCATCTGCGCCAAGATTGAAACCTGTAACCGTATCATTTTCAGAATCTTTAGCTGTCAGAAATATAATAGGTATATGAGCTGTAGAATTATCACTCTTCAATTTTTTGGCAAGAGCAAAACCATTCATACCACCCATCATTACATCAAGAAGCAGTAAATGATAAGATGTAATATCCTGTTCTAGAGCTTCTTCGGCAGAACTTACAGTATCGACAATATAGCCTTCTGTTTCGAGATTGAACTTAAGAATTTCACAAAGATCCTCTTCATCATCAACTACTAAAATATGATATCTATTATCTTCCATACTGCAAATATAGTGTACTTTTTGTTAATATCAGATATTAAAACAAGTATTTTTCGATTGTAACACAATTGTAACATCTTTGTTATTTTGCTGTAATAACTCCATCGTAATTTTGCCGCCAGATGGAAACAATTTATTTAGTAATAGTGGCCTTTCTGCTTTGTTTAGCAGTATTCGGCCTATTTGTAGGTGTTAGTAATGATGCTGTCAATTTCTTGCAGTCGGCAGTTGGAGCAAGAGCTGCCAAGTATCGTACGGTCTTGATATATGCATCATTAGGTGTATTGCTAGGAGCAGTCATGTCTACAGGCATGATGGATGTAGCACGTAATGGAATTATCACTCCAATTCATTATTCCTTTTTTGAAGTGATGACGATATTCCTCGCTGTGATGGTTACAAATGTCATCATTCTCGATATTTTCAATTCGCTGGGAATGCCGACATCAAGTACTATATCATTAGTGTTCGGACTATTAGGAGCAACGTTTGCGGTAGCAACTCTTAAAACAATAACCGATCCTACGCTAGATTACAACATGTTGCTCAACTCAGGTCAAGCGTTGAGCATGATTATTGCCATCTTTGTAAGTGTAGCATTCGCTTTTGTCTTTGGCTGGATGATCATGTGGATTAGCCGTATTGTTTTTACCTTTAATTATAAGAAGCATTCGCGATATTCTATTGCCATCTTTGGAGGTATAGCATTTACAGCCCTTGCATATTTCATTTTTCTCAAAGGATTAGGCCATAGTCCTTATATCCCTGAGCATATTCAGCTATGGATAAAGAGCAACACAAGTATGCTCCTGATATATACCTTTGTGGCATCTTCTATCGTGATGCAGATCATACACTTGCTGAAAATCAACATCTTTCGCATCATTGTATTGATGGGTACTTTTGCATTAGCCATGGCTTTTGCAGGAAATGATCTGGTCAATTTTATTGGAGTACCACTGTCTGGCCTAGACAGTTATCAAGACTATATAGCTCATAGTCAAGGAGTTTCTCCTTCAGCTTTTATGATGAATTCACTCATGGAAAGTGCCAAAACTCCTCCAATATATCTGCTTGGTGCAGGCATCATTATGATTATTGCAATGGCTACATCCAAGAAGGCACAGAATGTCATTAAGACTTCTGTAGACTTAAGTCGACAAGATGGTGGAGATGAGATGTTTGGCTCATCTACTGCAGCTAGAGCTATCGTTAGATTCTTTCAAACCACAAACAAACAGATTTCAGGATTTATACCTGAAGGCATGAGAAAATGGATAGACAACAGATTTAATAAGAATGAAGTAATACTCGAAGATGATACTGCAGCTTTCGACTTGGTACGTGCAGCAGTTACGCTAGTTATCTCATCCATGCTTATTACAATAGGTACAAATTATAAATTACCACTATCTACCACCTACGTTACTTTTATGGTAGCAATGGGCTCATCACTTGCCGATAGAGCATGGAACAGAGAGAGTGCAGTATTTCGCGTAACTGGCGTGATATCAGTCATTGGCGGATGGTTCATCACAGCAGGAGTATCATTTTTGTTAGCAGCTATCATCTGCTTGGCAATGTATTATGGAGGTATCTTTGCCAATGTCGCATTTATAGTAGTTGTTATTATTTCTCTAATCAGAAGTAATCGCAAGTACAAAGCTAAGGAAAAGGCAGAGAATCGAGATAAAGATATATTCCGTTTGATGATGCGCACTCGTGATCCTCAACTTGTATGGGAGATGCTACAGAAGCAAGTAAGACGTACACAATCGGATATCTGCCGATTTTCATTAGAGCAATTTAATCTGATTATTGACGGATTGGAGAATGAGAAAACAAGTGCATTGAGAAAAGCCCAACGAGAACTGAAAGCTACTAAGCAACCACTTAAGAAGATTCGTCGACAGGAAATGCTAGTACTTCAGCGAGTTCCAAGAATGATAGCCATAGAGCGTAATACTTGGTTTCATCTAGGTATGAATAGCAATCAACAGTTTATCTATGGTCTAAGACGTATGCTTGAGCCAATCAAGGAGCATGTCGACAATAGTTTTAATCCCCTATCTCCAGAACTCATTGCTGATTTTCTTCCTATCAAACGAAGTATCAATGAATTAATGAAAGCATCTTGCGAGCAGATAGAGACTGGTAGATATGATAACTATCGTCAGATACTAGCAGATGCTGATAGTGTAAAGGATGAACTTTCTATCTTACGTAAGCGTCAGATAGACCGTATGCAAGACAGTAATAGCAACTCACAGATGCAAGTTAATCTGCTATATCTTAATGTATTACAGGAGAGTCAGCAATTGCTGAGTAATATGCGCCATCAATTAAGAGCAGCTAAGAAGTTTATGGAGTAATCAAATGAAGAGCGTGCATAGGCATTGCACACATCTGATATTGCATAGCAAAAACTAATTTGCAGTTAATAAAAAAGAAAGGCCTCTCATTTGGAGAAGCCTTTCTTTTTCTACTTTATTCCCAAGTTTCCCAAGCATTAAAGCCTGGTAATTCTTTATCATCTATATTTTCATTATTTCCAAAATTATTTCCTTTTGCTCCAATTACAGTAGGATCTGGTTTTGTAACACCTGATTCTCCAGCAAGAACTGGTTCTGAAATTTTTATTAGTATAGACAAGGGTTTCAAGTATTCTGTTCGACTCTTTGTATTTTTCATTATTTATTTTATAACTACTTTCTTGCCATTATGTATATAGATTCCTTTTCCAGGAGTCTTAGTCTTCACACCATTTATATTATAATAATAGTCGTCACTACCTTTAGATTCTGAATCAATTTCAGTAATGCCTGTTGCTTCTGTCTCATCATTATTTGGGAAATCAAATCCATACAATAAAGATAATGTCTTTGCATTATTGCTACTTTCATGATTATTTAATAGTACTGATGTAACCTTACTATAATCTTGAACAAAATATCTAAATAAATCAGACTTACATTGACTAGCAGGAACATGAAGGTATGCTTTATTTAATCCTGTTACAACAGTTGGATTTGCACGGAAAAAAGCCCAATAATCGACATAATCATACTTACCTTGAATAGAGTTCCATATATCTGTCCAATAAGACACATTAAAAGTTGCAAAAAATCTTACTATACTTAGAAAAGTTGCAAGGTCAGTATATGGATTTTCTGATGATTTTAACCATTTATCAGGATCTGTTGTATTAGAAGCTTTACATAAGAAGAAATTTCTATATGTCACATTGTTATTATTATCATAATCGCATGGACCTACCGTAAACAGATTATATAAAGGCTGTAAAACATTTCCATTTAAATTACTCAATTCAAATTCATTGTTTAGAAAACCTTTATATATCTTCGTATAATCATTCTTAGAATTTGCTGTTAAAATTTCAAATTTTTTCTCTGAATAGATTAACACACCTGTATTTTCTGGAAGGAAATAATATTCTTTATTATTAAAACGAACTTCATCAAGATTATTTTTACTATAATCATTACCAATCAATCCTGAGATATTAACTTTTTGCCCTGTCGTATAAGAAGCACTTTCAAAAGTTTTTATTATATAGATTCCATTAACATCTTTAGGTATTAATGCTGGTAATGGTGATGAGTATGTACCTAAATATGGAACATCTGTTGTTGCTATAGTTGTTGTATTTGCATCAAATGACTTTTTTGCAAAATTTTGCCATCCATTACCCTTGCTTAATAAAGTGTTCAAACCTGATTGAGTATTAGTTGCAGCATTCATTGCATAGTAAGCACTATAATACTTTTCTGTATAAGGTGTAATATGCAATTCAGCAATCGAATTACCAACTTGAGTGTTGCCGACAGTAATTGCTTGGTCAAATGCTCCATTTTCGCATGCAATTGCTCCATCTTGATCTACCCATACATCCTTAACATTTACGAGATGCTGAAATGCTTCTTTTCTTATTGTGCCTTTAATATTGGCTAAACGAATTGTTGCAATACTGGCTGTACTTGTATGATTATTGGTAAAAGATTGTGCATTTATATCTCTAACATTAACAATAATCAATGTTTTAATGATATCACCATTAGCATTACAAGCATTAATGATATCTGAAAATTTTAAATTTTGGTCATATTTAGACCAATTCATCATTGTGATATCACCACCTTCACCATCAACGTAAAGAATATCACCTTCGCCTGTTTTAACTTCAGGATTATTAAATCCTTTCGTAATGTCGAAATTACTGCTTGAGAAAACAGAATAACTTAAACCGAACGCATTAATGCATCCGACACAAGCCATCATTATCAGTAAAAAACGCTTCATTGTTGTAAGATTTTTATTCGTTATGAGTATCGCTTAACGCTTCGACCAATTCCTATATATAATTTACTCTTGCTTAAAAGGATAGATATTCTAGGTCTGACGTTATTTTTTCTGCTGCAAAGTTACATATTATATTAATATGAAACAAGCATTTTCCTAATTATTTGTATTAAATGATAAAATTAGATGGATTTTGGTCGCATTATCATCCTATTTTGTGGGCAAATATTGGAAACAAGTAGCATTTTAGGTGGAATAATTATTAGATTCGATACTGTTATGGGGTAAAATCTGTTGAATTTGCAAAGAAAACAGTTTTTACCACCACATTTAGTAAATAATACACCACTAAATGTTGCTTTTGATATACCTTTGCAAACGTAAGAGTTAATTTATTCGCTTAAAAGTTTGAAAAAGAAAATTGTTAATTTATTCGCTTAATTAGACACTTATTACTTCATACAAGAAAACAACAACATGACGATTAACAAAAAAGGCTCCTCGATGATGAGGGACCTTTTTTAGTATATATAATCTTATTCCTTTGCTCCTTATTCCTTTGCTTCTTTTTCTTCCTTATCTTCTTTTTTTAGTTTTTCAATTCCCCAACTATAATAAGTACATGAGGTATTTGTATCCATTGTCGTATGTGATTTGCCTAGATCCATAACAACATGAGCTTTGTTATCGCTCATAAATCCATTCTGGAAGAAATTATAACTTGCAGTTGCTGTACTGCTCTGGCGAGTACTGTAAGACTGAAGATGCTCAAGCACAACATTTACCTGATCTTCTGGTAATTTCTGAAGCATTGCTCTTACCTCAGGTGTATCAAGGATCTGCTTTTGAGCATTATCGGCAGAAACCTCCTTTACGGCAAATACTTCTACTGCAGCATTCTTCTTTGGAGTAGTAGGCTGAAAACGTGTAACTTGAGCTTCACTATTTACATGCTGAGCTAAAGTAAAGTTAAACTTATTACCTACCTTGATCTCTTTTCCCCATATTAATAAAGGTGAATTAATCTGAGAAATAAGATTATTAATCAGCACTTCCTCTACAAGAGTACTCTCCAATTGAACTTTAAATGCCTCACGAGGCATAAAGTCAAATAGACCAGGATTTTCCTTAAACGCCTTATCTACTAACTCTTCTGCTAATTTACCTGTACCCTGCTGAAGATTAGCCAGATTGCGAACATGCTTGACTCTTCCAAAGATATCTACCTCTAGTTCTATAGGTACACCTTTTAATAAAGCAAGAGGATTATTAAGAAGATCCTGAGCCATATTAGTCATTTCTGTATGATTCTCAATCTTATAATCAGAAACGATAACACGAAGGATACAACCTTCTTCTAATCTCTCTGCAACTGCATAAGATACTGTAGAATAAACATCAATGTCTACAGCCATTGGATCACCACCTATGGCTGATACAGAATGTGTATGTGTTTCGTAAACTACAGAATCACCTTCATAAAAACGAGGACCGATAGTTGGATTACCGGCATAAATTGAGCCTGCCAAACAGAAGGCAAGCATTAACATAACTGTTCTTATCATAGTTATAAATGAATTAATTTATTGCTGTTGCAAAGTTACAACAAATATTTCAATTTTAGGCATATAATTAGAAAATATCTCAGAATGAAGCAGTTAAAGTTTAGGAAATGTATCTAAAAGTTTAGAAAATGTTACATATTCTGATACAATTTGAAAACCGAAAGAAATAGAAAAGTTTTTGATACACAGCAAAAAGGTGTTTTCATACATTATATATATATTTGCAGCATCTTAATAATTCAAGAACTAAATGATGAAAAACGAAAGAAAACGGGTAATGCGTAGTTTGGTTTCAACAGCTATCTTGCTGTCGCCAATGCTTGCAAATGCACAAAACCCTATCATCAGCGGACTTTTCTCGGCTGATCCTACAGCTCGTGTATTCGAAGGCAAACTTTACCTATATCCTTCACACGACATCGTGGCTCCTAAAGAGGCCAGACAGGATTGGTTCTGCATGGAAGATTACCATGTATACTCATCCGAAAATCTGGTAGACTGGACTGACCACGGAATGATATTATCACAGAAACAGGTGCCTTGGGGTGATCCAAAGGGATATTCAATGTGGGCTCCTGACTGTGTATACAAGAATGGAACATACTATTTCTATTATCCTAATAAACCGGCTACTGGTATGGGATTTGCGGTAGGCGTTGCCACAGCCAGTAAGCCATACGGACCATTTACCTGTGATGCCCAACCAATCAAGGGCGTCACGGGTATTGATCCTTGTGTACTCCTTGACGATGATGGCAAAGCATACATCTATTGGCAAGGTATGGGCATAAGAGGCGCTCAGTTGAAAGACAATCTAAAAGAGGTAGAAGGTGAACTCAAGGAAATCAAAATGCCAAAGCGTGAGGGACAAACTCAGGAAATGCCTCCTATGATGGTGGCTGGCGAAGAGATGAATGGGTTGCCTGAGGGTTTCAAAGAAGGTCCATTCGCATTTAAGCACAACGGAAAATATTACCTTACTTTCCCTTGGGTTAGAAAGGAAAAAGGAACTGAAACGTTAGCTTACGCTATGAGTGATAACCCATTAGGTCCTTGGACCTTTAAGGGTATCATCATGGCTGAGCATGCTAACGGATGCTGGACTAATCACCACAGTATCGTAAACTACAAGAATCAGTGGTATTTATTCTACCACCATAATGATTATTCTCCAAAATTCGATAAGAATCGCTCGGTTTGTGCTGATTCTTTGACTTTTAATGCTGATGGAACTATTCAGGAAGTTAAACCTACTCTTAGAGGTATAGGTATTAATGATGCAACTCAACGTATTCAGATTGATCGCTATAGCAGCATCAAGGGTAATGCAGAGAGTAAGTACATCATGGAATTCCGCCCAATGATGGGATGGTATATCAACCTGAAGAAAGATGCAGCTGTAAGATATGCCCATGTTGATTTTGCTAAGGCTCAACAAGCTATCAACATTCGTGTACAAGGTAAGGGTGAAATCATCATCAAAATTGATGGAAAACAAGTAGCCAAAATGCCTGTAAATGCTGTAAGATGGACTGAAGAATATACAGCTACAACAGCATTATCTGCAGGCGTTGGAAACATTGAGGTAATTGCAACTGATGGCGAAGTGCAGATAGACTGGTTAAGATTCCTTGGCAAGGAAGAGAAGATGCCAGAAGCACCTAAGCTAGAAGACTACTTCGCAAATGCTACTTCGGCAAGTGCTCAGCCTGATAATGATGGATTTATCCGTAGATGGTTATTGCTCGAGCCAATTGTAAAGCCATACACTTCTAATCTTGCATTTAGTTACGAATTCCTCAATAAAGAATTTGATGATGCAAATATTGCCGCTCCTCTTAAGGTATTCCCAAAGAATGGTAAAAAGATTAAATTGGGAAAGGAGACATATAAATGGTATGCTCTCGACAGCCGAAGATTTAATGTGAAACTTTTCCGTTTCTCTTCTGGTATCAACAAGACTATGTATGGTGTAATCCATTGGGCTACAACTGAAATCAATTGTGAGGAAGACATAGAGAATGTTCGTCTTGCATGTGGTTCTAATGGCGCATCCGTATGGTGGCTGAATGGCAAGAAAGTGCTTACTCTAGAAAGCGATCGAAGAATGGTTAAGGATGATGGTGCATCACAGAGACTTACCCTTAAGAAGGGTCGTAATATCCTGAGAGTAGCAGTACTCAACGGTCCAGGAATGAGCGACATGTGCGCTAGATTCATTGACGATAAAGGCAACCCAATCACTAAATATACTATCAAATGAAATACCGTAATCTATTACCCCTGATGATGATAGCTGCACTTCCAGCTTATGCACAAACAGGTGAACCTTATATACATGATCCGTCGACTATTGTAGAATGCGACGGCAAATATTACACCTATGGCACTGGCGAAGGTGGACTTATGTCGGATGATGGATGGACTTGGCGCTCAGGTGCTGTTCGCCCAGGAATGGGTGCTGCTCCAGATGCTATGAAAATCGGAAATCGATATCTGGTTATCTATGGTGCTACTGGTGGAGGACTTATGGGTGGTCACAATGGTCGTATTCTAACCATGTGGAATAACACAATGGATCCTACATCACCAGATTTCAAGTATTACGATCTTACTGAGGTTGCTAATTCAAATGGCCTTGAGGATTGTGATGCTATCGACCCAAGTTTGTTTATTGATCCTAAGACTAATCGTCTTTGGGTAACTTATGGAACTTATTGGGGAAATATCCGTCAGATAGAACTTGATCCTGCTACAGGTAAGCGAGTTGCAGGCAATGAGCCTAAAGATATCGCTATCGACTGTGAGGCAACAGATATGATTGAGCATGATGGATGGTACTATCTGCTTGGTACTCATGGTACTTGCTGCGATGGCGTAAATTCTACCTATAATATTGTATGCGGAAGATCTCGTAGTGCTAATGGTCCTTTTATCGACAATGTTGGACGAGATATGATTGCAGGTGGTGGAAAGATGGTAGCTAATGCTGGCGACAGAGTTGTAGGTGCTGGTCATTTTGGACGATTCATCATTGACAAAGGTGTAGAAGTAATGTCTTGCCATTGGGAAGCTGATTTTGATATGAGTGGCAGAAGTACTTTAGGTATTCGCCCATTATTATGGAGAAATGGATGGCCAAAGGCTGGAGAACGCTTTAAGTCAGGCGTTTACGAGATAGAATCTGAACGTAGAGGATATTCGCTCGAACTTGCTACTGATTTCGTGAGAATTCCTCAGAAGAGATCTTTCTGGGGTGCTCCAGATACATCTGCAGTTAAGCCTATCCCTAGTCAGCAATTAAGTGATGTTGAGAAAACCTGGCCAAAGGGTGAAATCGGAATTCGTTGCAACGATTATATGTTCCACCCAAATCAGCACTGGAATATTACTCCAGCTGAAGGAAAAGGCGGATACTTAGGAAATCCATATTACAAAATCACAATTGCAGGCACAGAAAGAGCTTTGGCAGCTACTGCTAATAAGGAACTTACATCTGTACCAGCATATACAGGAGCTGATGAACAGTTATGGCGTATTGAGCAACTGATAGATGGTACCTATCGTATTATGCCAAAGAGAATTCCTGGTGAAAACGAGGACAACAAGCACATTTGTATTTATTCTGCAGGAGACAGCACTCCTACTCTAGCAGAATACGATTTTGAAAGTGATAATTCCAAATGGAATCTTAAAAAGCAATAACGAGTCATTCTCATTTGCACATAAGTGTTTTATATTCCAAAAGTTAGAGTGGGGCCAGATATATTCTGGCCCTTTTTATTGCATAAAAAAAAGGCGCCACAATTGTGACACCTTTTCACTGAATTTCCACTTTCACAAGTGTACGTCCATAATCGAGGACAAAAATCCTCGAATGAATAAATTAACTTGGTGGCAAAAGTACATATTATTTCTGAAATAAACAAGAAATAATCTTGGATTTTTTTCAAAAAAGATACTCAAAAATTAAAATAAAGGATAATATAGGGTAGATAATTATTAAAAATAAAAGATAAACTGAGGGAAAAACAGGGAAATTATCCAAAAATGAAAGGAAAATAGAAATTACCCCCTAATTTCCTAAAATTTACACCACATTTTGTTGCATTATATATACCTTTGCAGCATAAAACGTTATCTTATTACTTTAACAACAATCTTATTACGAAAATGAAAAGAGTATTATTTTTTATCGCTACAGTTCTAATCTCATTGAATTGTTTTTCACAGATCGAGACTTCAGTCTTCGATGTTAGAATCGGATGTTATGAAGGTCAAGTGATCAACACTTTGAAAGAAAAAGGATTAACTGTTATCCATGACGATAACTTAAATTGTTATCGCGCATTTTATAGTGATAATAAAGAAATTGTAGTCGATGATAACTATTGGGATATGATCGTTCTTAAATTCGAGAATGACAGATTGCAGTCTATCACATTTACAGATATCAACTGCAAGAATCCTGAACTATATTATAGCCGTCTTGGCAATCAGCTAAATAAGATGTATAAGGATTATCTTAAGAAAGATGATCTCTTTGGCCAGATGGTATTTATGGATAAAACAAATAAAGGTGTAGCTTTGAAAGCTATCCGTGATAATAGTACATCAGTTTCAGTAAATCTGGTATATTTCCAGATGTAAATCAACTACCTAAATAATTGATACCCCCCGCTCCTTGGTCTCTACCTTTGGAACGGGGGGCTTTTTATGCCTATTGAAGAACCAAAACTCCACAGTTAGCCTGCGATCTAAATCTAATAATTTTATTCTTATTCAATTTAGTACGAGTTACCTTTCCTACTTGCTTGGCATCATCACTATAAATAGTAACTTCTTTATTAGCATCAAGCATTGGAAGGCTGATCTTCTTGTCTAATGGCTTCTTTGAAGCATTGACACAAGCAATATACCAGTGTTCGCCACTTCTACGGGCGATAATTACATATTCACCAGGATATCCGTCGATAAACTTAACTTCATCCCATGTTGTAGGCACTTTCTTCATAAAGTCGATGGCCCATGCTGGAGCATCCTCAAGATTGTTTGGAGCAAGTGCGAAGTGCTGTACTGGGCTTTGAAATAATACGGCAGTAGCAAGGGCATATACATCTGATGTTACACGCTTACTTCCATGCTGATTATCTCTGCCATAGTACTTATTTAGAGCAGATCCACCAAAGTCCATACTACCTACTGTATTACGTACGAATGGGTGGATACAGGCATTCAAAGCTTCGTTATCGCAAGCTCCCTGTCCGAAATGCAGGTTTTCACTTGCAAGTACAGCTTCACTGGCTGCATAGTTAGGATACATTCTCTCCCAACCTCTTGGAAGTGTACATCCGTGGAAGATCACCATCAGACCATATTCATTAGCATCGCTCAGGATATCTTCATAAAGTTGCATCATTGGCTGTTTATCTCCACCGAAGAAGTCTACCTTAATTCCTCGAATACCAACTTTCTGCATCCATTTCATCTCCTCTTTGCGAGCAATACTATTGTCCATATATCCTCGAGGACCCTGTGGAGCATAGTTCCAGCTACCATTAGAATTGTACCAAAGATAGATAGCTACACCCTTACTCTTACCATATTCAGCAAGTTCTGCTATCTTTTCCTTTCCAATCTGAGTATCCCAAAGTGCATCAATTAAGACCGACTGATATCCCATAGCTGCTGCAAAATCGATATATCGTTTCTGCTCATCATATCGGGTATAATTGTCCATCATCATGATCCAGCTCCATGTACCTTTGCCATATTCCTTAGCATAATCCTTGCTAGCTGCATATTTAGGTTGTACAAGGTCGAATGGTACAGTAGTTTCTACGATTGGAGCAAGTGTATTGCCCAGAGTGATAGTACGCCAAGGTGTATTTCCTGGAAGAGCGATAGAAGCAGATGTACTACCTTGTCCATTCATTTCTCCTGGCTGAGGAAATCCTATACGATATGTACCATCAGATTCTCCAAGAAGGCGAGATGCTACATACTTGCTGTCTACACCAGTTTCTGAGATCAATACCCAGCCATCATTTCTCTCTCGGAAAAGACATGGAAAGGTATATCCTTGTCCCCAACCATTCTTTCCTAACTGATCATCAAGGGTATACGATGTTTCGTAACTTGGTGATGTACCAGCAAATCCATGCATTGGCTCTGCCTGGGCAGAGGAATGTGGTAGTAGATGCAGGCAACTTAAAGCTACTAGCCTCCTGCTTGATCACGCCACTGTTCTTATCCTTTACAGGATATACTTTATAGCGGAAAGCGACATCACGATTGCTTACTCTAAACTGTACATCAAATACCTGATTGCCATTCTGCAAACAACCGAATACCAGCTCGTTAGCTTTATAGTCTACACTACTTTGCTTGATGTTTGGCAACTCATAATGGTCTGTTATCTCCTTGATACTTTCCTTATCTGCCAAAGCAAGTCCCTGTGTATAATCACCAAGATCTGTAACAAGTCCTAGCTTACTCTTCTCAATAAATACCTTATTATTCAGCTCTACCTGATATTGTATCTGTCCGGCATCATCATTTACCGTTACTACAATTTTTCCATCAGGACTAGTTACCTTAACTTCTCGTGCATCAACCTGGCAGGTAAAAGCTGCCAGCAAGATCATACTCAATAATTTTTTCATTTTTGTGTTTCTTTATTATAGTGGAAATAGTCTACATCTACATATCCGCCATTGCTTTGAGTAGCATAATTGAAGATAGCCAGACGTGTTCCCATAAACATTCTCTGCCAGTCATACTTCATCTTGAAGTTTTCGATCAAAAGTGTCCAGTCTGTACCATTTGTACTGTAATACAAATTAGCGAGATCCTGTCCTGGATTGAAGTCTGCCTCAATCTTGAAATATACTTCATCAGCATTCAATCGCTTCATGCTCAGAGTTTTATCTAGTACACCCGTAACTGTTTTATGTGTATGTTCAAGCAACATTTCAGGAGTAGCTGCCTCGATAAATTTCTTGCCGTTTATCATCTTGACTGATAATGTAGCAGCCAGATTCTGGAAAGCTGAGAAACCAGCTACATCGCCATCCACCATGTGGCTGATATCCATCTTCACCTCTGCCGAGCATTTAGGTCCTTCCATTCTCTGACTAATGGTATTAGGGGCCATGAATACATTTTTAGCAATACGAGAGGTCTTCAGACGAAGGAAACCTGGGCGATCTTTCAAGCTCCATGCAGTATCGATAGGATTGTGATTCCACTGCCAGTCAAGGTTAAGTGTCTCACTATCAAAGTCATCAGATGATACAATATGTCCGCCATCATATCCCTGAACTGGTTTCTCCATCACCTCAGGTATTTTGCCGTTTTCATCACCAAGAATTGGCCATCCATCAATCCAGTTACAAGGTTCAAGGGTAAGTACACGTCCTACTCCACCTCTATCCTGGAAGATGATACCCCACCATTTGCCATCCTTACTGTCAACGATAGTACCCTGGCCAACTTTAGGGAAACCTCCGAAATCAGTTTCGATAATTACTTTCTTTTCGTAATCACCACCAAGCATGTTATAGCGATAGCAAACTTCACGACGACCAGTCTTTGGCCATGAAATCATCAGCAGATAATACTTACCATCATGCTTGATCATTCTACTGCCCTCTAGCAGACCAGTTTCTGTTTCATCACGATACATGATCTGACGCTCAGAACCCTCGATTACAGTCTTGAGATCTTCGCTCAATTCTACCATCTGACCTGTTCCGTAGATGATGTAAACACGATCGTCATCATCAAAGAAGAGAGTAGCATCATGGAAATGGCGAAGGCGAGAAACTGTAGTCCATGGACCAGCAGGATTTTCGGCAGTACAAATATACGATTCTCCACCAGGATTATCGTTTGGCGCAAAAAGCGCATAGAATTTACCTTTGTGATATTTTAGAGAGGTAGCCCACTGTCCTCGTCCATATACAGTACCATTCTGCATATCATACTTTGGAGAGTCAGTAAGTTTTGGGAAGATGTAACCAATAGTCTTCCAGTTTACCAAGTCCTTAGAGTGCATGATAGGTGCACCTGGCATTAGATGCATGGTAGTAGAAACCATGTAGAAATCATCATTTACTCTGATAACATCTGGGTCAGGAACATCGGCCCAAAGCACTGGGTTGTGAAAGCTATCCGCCTGTGATGCCGCTGCAAAACCGAGCCATAGCATAACAACACAAATAAAATTCTTAATCATTTTCTAGTATTTATTTTAAGTTAAGTTATTATATTCCTATGCAAAGATACATAATTATATAGAAAAGGTCTTTGGTATATGTATCATAAACTTTATAAAAACGTACATTTAACGTAGAAAATAAAATATTTCGAATAGAAAATGAAATATTTCGGGCAGAAAATGATAAAATCACAAAAAACATTAGGAACTTTTGTAATTATTATATATATTTGCCCATCAGCATTAACAATCTAATTACAAGACGCCTATGTCACTATTAATTTCTATTATCCCCATACTTCTGCTCTTCGTTTTAATGATGGGCTTTAAGATGGCAGGATACAAAAGTGCACTCATTACATTTATTGTAACAGTTCTTATCGGCATCTTTGCCGTACCTGCTCTTGGCATGCTTCCCGAGCAATTGCAAGGTCAAAGTGTGGCTGGTATTGCCTTATGGGCCTTTATAGAGGGTGCGCTCAAGGCTATTTTCCCTATCCTTATTGTTATTCTGATGGCTATCTACAGCTATAATATTCTCGTTGAGAGTAAGGAGATTGAGTCCATCAAGAAGCAGTTTACTTCGATTTCCGACGATAAAGGCGTACTGGTACTCATTCTGGTATGGGGATTTGGCGGATTGCTTGAAGGTATGGCCGGATTTGGAACAGCAGTAGCTATTCCTGCGGCTATTCTTATTGGTTTGGGATTTAAGCCGATGTTTTCTGCTATCGTGTCTCTTCTGGCCAATAGTGTGCCTGTTGCCTTTGGAGCAGTGGGCATTCCTGTAACCACTCTTTGCAATGAGATTACTCCTGGAGGAGCAGCACCCGCCGATATGATTTGCGAAGTAGCATCATTGACTGTTGTACAATTGGCCCCTCTCTTCTTTCTCATGCCGTTTTGCATACTTATGATTACAGATCATAAACCTATCGTCAAAAATATTACTCTTACGCTTTGGACAGGCGGATTCTCGCTGATTACGCAATATATATGCGCAAGTTACCTCGGATCTGAGACACCAGCCATTCTGGGCTCTCTGGCCGCGATAATAGCCATTATTGTATATGCAAAACTATTTATTCGCAAGAAATCTGTAGAAATCGCATCTACTGGTATTACTGTCGAAGTTCCTAAGGCTTCTTTTGGCTTGGGCCAAACTTTCCGCGCTTGGAGTGTATATATTTTCATCCTGGTATTTATTCTCAATAGTTCGGTAATTATATAGTTAAATCAATTAACATTTACATATAAAGTGCAAATGAAAAATATAATATTATTTTACATATAGTTAACTAAATAAAAT
>REGX01167048.1_pt1 | contig 24115 bp, 24 predicted proteins | sample 2276321 | NCBI WGS metagenome assembly REGX01 (sample SAMN08335021, study PRJNA423103) | bovine gut metagenome | biome: bovine gut metagenome; feature: rumen; material: feed digesta; isolation source: rumen digesta from from 15 high feed efficiency cows and 15 low feed... | host: Bos taurus ... | reverse complement strand
TAGTGGTCGTCCATCTGCTGATTCTTGGCAGAATCGTGGCCCATCAAGGTACGGCCAGTAAGCATCAGGTCAGGACGAGCAGAATACAAGCTCTCGTCGACGAGGAAGTATTCCTGCTCCCAGCCTAAGTTGGCGCTTACCTTCTTGACATCCTTGTCGAAATAATGACAAACCTTGGTAGCAGCGATGTCTACAGCGTGCAAAGCCTTGAGCAATGGAGCCTTGTAGTCGAGCGCCTCGCCAGTGTAAGAGATGAAGATGGTAGGAATACAAAGAGTATCGTCGATAATGAATACAGGAGAAGTAGGATCCCATGCAGAATATCCACGAGCCTCGAAAGTATTACGGATACCACCGTTAGGGAAACTTGAAGCATCAGGTTCCTGCTGTACAAGCAACTTGCCATCGAATTCCTCGATCATGCCACCCTTTCCATCGTGCTCTACAAAGGCATCGTGCTTTTCAGCAGTACCCTGTGTAAGAGGCTGGAACCAGTGAGTGTAGTGAGTTACGCCATGCTCCATAGCCCACTGCTTCATACCGCTAGCTACTGCATCCGCAATAGAACGGTCGAGACGGGCACCGTTGTCCATAACATCTACGAGCTTCGCATAAACGTCGGCAGGCAGATATTTGTACATCTTCTGGCGGTTGAACACATACTTAGCGAAGTACTCAGAAGGGCGTTCCTTCGGAGCATTTACTTCGACAGGGCGTTTCTTGAATGCCTCTGCAACAACCTCAAATCTTAAGTTTGCCATTTTTTGATTATATTTCTTTTATTAGTTGGTATTCTTTTGATAACTACGGTTTTTGCGCATTGCCATGACGATTGCTTAGCTTACCCTCCTCTTTGAGGAACTGCCATTGTAGCGGTCATGGATTTCGTATACCGATTGAAGGTTTGAGCTTTTGCTATAAACGCAAAAGACTCTCGCGACTTGAAGTCACGGGAGCCCCTTTTCCTAATATTGTTTAGCTCTGAAGCAGCGGCCATCCTCGAAATATTCGAAACCAGCGGCGTCGAGTTTAGCCTCGAGCATGTTGCGGTCGGCGTCGAAAGCATAACACAGTTGGTCAAGATTATCAAACTCCTCATCTCGGAGCAGCATATTGATCGCACTGTATAAAATGTTTGGGTCTTTCGGGAGTTTATCCATTCTGCTTATTACCTATTTCAATTTTTTACGTCGGCAAAGTTACAAAAAAGTTGGGAAATAGCATATATATTTCCCCACTTTTTATATTATAATATTCCTAGCCAGCGCAGCACATCGTTGAGATTGGCCACAACAAGCAAAAGGATAAGTATTGCAAAGCCTACGTATTCAGCACGCACAAGGAAAGTCTCGCTTGGCTTGCGGCGAGTAATCATCTCGTAGATGAGGAAGAGTACATGTCCACCGTCGAGTGCAGGGATAGGAAGGATATTCATGAAAGCCAGGATAATGCTGAGGAAGGCAGTCATCTTCCAGAAGATATACCAATCCCAAGAAGCAGGGAAGAGGCTTCCGATAGATCCGAATCCACCCAGGCTCTTGACGCCATCGGCAGAGAATACATACTTCATATCGCTGATATATCCCTTCAGGATATTCATACCATACTTGATACCAGCAGGGAAGCTCTCGAAGAAGCCGTAGCTCTGATGATGCACTTTATACATCTTAGAGATGTCTACAGAATATCCGAACTTCAAATCGGCAGTCAATACTATCTTGGCGGTATCTGCCTTGGCAGCTCCCTGATGCTGGAATACGATGCTTGTAGTACGTATCTTCAAACTATCCTGAGCAGTCTTGGCACCAGTCATAGTATCCTCCAGTCGGCCGATGATTTCATCAATCTGATTCTTGGAAGTAACGTTCTTGCCAGCAACAGCGAGAATCTTGTCGCCTGCCTTCATACCCACAGTGCTTGCTGGAGTATTAGGCAAAACTGAATCTACGCGGGCAGGAATGTAATACCATACAAATCGCGGACTCTCCTTGATCATGTGGAGAAGGTTCATGCCATTCTCAGGCAATTTGATAGTAACCTTCTTGCCCTTGCGGAGAACATAAGCCTCTTTAGACTCAGAGAGTGTGCGATATGCATCGGTAATAGAAGAACCGTCGTCGAAAGAACGGAACATCTTGATATCTGTACCGATAAGAATATCATGATTCTGGAAGCCCATAGCCTTGGCCTCGTCGTTGTATACCATACCATAGGTCATCTGCTCGGTAGGAACATAATCCTCGCCCCAATGGAACATAATCATAGAGTAGATGAAAAGAGCCAGGAAGAAATTGACAGTTACGCCACCTATCATAATAAGCAGGCGCTGCCAAGCTGGCTTAGAGCGAAACTCCCAAGGCTGCGCAGGCTGAGCCATCTGCTCGGTATCGAAACTCTCGTCGATCATACCGGAAATCTTGCAATATCCTCCAAGAGGAAGCCATCCTAAACCATAGGTTGTATCGCTATTCTTTGGCTTGAATTCGAATAAATGGAACCATGGGTCGAAAAATAGATAGAACTTCTCGACACGGACTCCAAAAAGCTTAGAAAAGAAGAAGTGTCCGCCCTCGTGAAGCAGCACCAATAATGAAATTGACAGCATGAACTGCAGCAATTTGATCAGAAATATTTCCATCGTATAGTTTTATTGTGTATAATTATAATTTCTTAGTTTTCAATTTCTTATAGCTTCAAAAGCTCGCTGGCAATACGACGTGCCTCCTTATCGGTCTGAAGATAGACGTCGAGATCAGGATTGCTGTCGAAAGTAGCCTTGGCCATAGTCTGCTCAATGACATCGCCCATCTGAAGGAATCCGCACTTGCCCTGACGGAAAGCTAGATTTACTACCTCATTGGCTGCATTGACGATACAAGACATATTGCCACCTTTCTTAATAGCTTCGAAAGAGAGAGCCAGGCATTTGAACTTATTCATATCAGGCTCGAAGAATTCCAGCTTCTGAGTCTGGAACAAGTCGAGACGGTCGCCATTGAGAGGCAGACGCTGTGGGAAACTGAATGCATACTGGATAGGCAGGCGCATATCAGGAACACCAAGCTGAGCCTTGACAGCTCCATCAGCAAACTGAACGGCACTGTGGATAACGCTCTGAGGATGAATGAGAACCTGAATCTTATCGGCAGGCACACCGAATAGCCACTTAGCTTCAGTTACCTCAAATCCTTTGTTCATGAGCGAAGCAGAGTCGATAGTAATCTTGGCTCCCATATCCCATGTAGGATGCTTGAGAGCATCGGCTGCTGTAACCTTCTCGAGCTGCTCGTGAGTAAAGTTGCGGAAAGGTCCGCCTGAGCAAGTAAGAAGAATCTTCTCGACCTCATTCTGAGCTTCGCCATACAAGCACTGGAAAATAGCGCTATGCTCTGAGTCAACAGGAAGCAAGTCAACATGATACTGCTGAACCAGATTGAGGATAAGCTCGCCAGCAACTACCAAGGTCTCTTTATTGGCCAGACAAATCTTCTTGCCAGCCTTGATGGCATTGATAGTAGGAATTAATCCTGAGAAGCCCACCATAGAAGCAAGCACCATGTCGATAGGACCTGCTGTAACAATCTGCTCGAGCGCTTCACGGCCAGCATAGATCTTGATATCAGGCTCATCGCTGAGTAAATCCTGTAGTTTCTGATAATGGTCTTCGTTAGCGATAACTACACTGTTAGGCTTGAACTTGTGAGCCTGCTCGGCTAGTTTCTCTACACTGTTATTGGCTGTAAGACAGTAAACTTCGTAGAGATCGCTATGCTGATCAATAACATCGAGAGCCTGTGTACCAATACTTCCGGTACTGCCCAGGATGCATATCTGCTTTTTCTTATTTTCGTTGTTATTCATTTAATTCAAATCTAAAAGTCCTTCAGGTAAGTCGTATTGGATAGTTCGCTCATCCATGTTCACATCTTTAATCAGATCGCCAGATGCTGGAATCAATACATCGTCTCCATCGGGAGTCTCAATTTCGAAGAGTACATTGATGGTAGAATCATCCACCGACTTGATGGTGCCCATTGTCTTACCAGAGTTGATATCAACAAGCTGATAGCCAACAATCTGAGCCCATGTCATGTTCTCCTCGTCATTATCGGCAAGTGCATGAGGAAAATATACCTCACATCCAGTAAGTTCGCGAGCCTGGTCTTCAGAATTGATATCCTCGAATTTTACAAGCACGGTCTCCTCGCTCTTAAAGCGATATTCCTCCATGAAGAAAGGTACAAGAATACCATCCATATCAAGCACCAGGTAATCGGTGTCGGTACGGTCGAAGACATCATCATTGCATGCAAAGGTAATTTCTCCCTTTACGCCATGAGGCTTGCCCAGCTTACCTATTTTATATACTTCGGAAGTCTTAATCATCTACACGAGTAATTTTAGCACCTAATTCATTCAGTCTTCTCTCGATATCCTGATAGCCTCGGTCGATTTGAGCGATATTGGCAATGCGGCTAGTGCCATTGGCACTCATTGCTGCAATAAGAAGAGCAATACCTGCACGGATATCAGGGCTAGTCATTCGACCAGCACGAAGCTGACGGCTATGATCATGGCCAACAACGACGGCACGATGAGGATCGCAAAGGATAATCTGAGCGCCCATGTCAATCAATTTGTCGACAAAGAACAGACGGCTCTCAAACATCTTCTGATGGAAGAGCACTGTGCCTCGAGCCTGAGTAGCAACTACAAGTAATACAGAAATCAAGTCAGGTGTAAGACCTGGCCATGGAGCATCGCTCAGCGTCATGATGGTGCCATCGATAAAATCGTCCACCTCATAATGCTTCTGCTCAGGAATAACCAAGTCGTCTCCCTCGATATTGATTTTGACACCAAGACGACGGAACGCCTCAGGAATAATGCCAAGATTAGGAACAGAAACATCCTTGATACGAATGCCTTGTCCGCACATAGCTGCCATACCGATGAAAGAGCCAACTTCGATCATATCAGGCAGAATTGTATGGTCGGCACCATGCAAAGATTCTACACCGACAATCGTAAGCAGATTACTTCCAATACCGCTGATATTAGCTCCCATGGCATTGAGCAGATGACATAACTGCTGAATGTATGGCTCGCAGGCAGCATTATATATAGTAGTAGTGCCCTCGGCAAGAACAGCTGCCATAATGATGTTGGCAGTACCAGTAACGGATGCCTCGTCAAGTAGCATGTAAGTGCCTTTAAGTTTCTCGGCTTCAATCAGATAAACATTTCTCTCGTCATCATGTACAAACTTAGCGCCTAAATGCTTGAATCCCAAGAAGTGAGTATCGAGACGTCTGCGTCCGATCTTGTCGCCACCTGGTTTGGCTATAGTAGCCTTTCCAAAACGGCCGAGAAGTGGACCGATCATTAAAACGCTACCTCTTAGAGCAGAACATTTCTTGACAAACTCAATGCTGCTAAGATATTCCAGATTAAGTTGATCGCTCTGGAAAGTCATGTCGCCTTTGGCATTCTGCGTAACTTTGACGCCAATCTCCATCAGAAGTTTGATGAGATTATTAACATCGAGAATATCAGGAATATTCTTGATGCGTACAGGATCTTTAGTAAGAATGGTGGTACAAATCACCTGAAGCGCCTCATTTTTGGCACCTTGAGGTTTGATAGTTCCCTTTAAAGGATGTCCACCTTCTATGATAAATGACTCCATAGGTCTTTATTTCTTCTTTTTCTTATTGGTGTTATTGCCAGCGCCTTCAATCTTGTCGAACTTGAAAGTGTCAAGGTCGAGCTGAACTCTGCCGTCGGTAAAGCGTGCCAGGTCAGAAGCCACTTTCTCGTCATCGCTTGTACCATGTCCCCATGCTACAAGATTACGCTTCATCTGATTGGCAGTAAGGCGGATAAGCTCATCGCGCTCTTCTCCAGGCTCCATATTCTTAAGTGTTTCAAACACTTCGAACATCATGCTTCCATAATGTCGAACAGGAATCTTAGTCATAGGGTAAGGCAGAGGCTCAGGCTTAGTTGCAATTTTAGCAGCCTGACTAACATCGAATGGATAATCGATATCGAGTTGGAAATTGCTCATAATAGCGAGATGATCCCAAAGTTTCTGCTGATGATCCTCGCTGTTATCCTCAGGGAACATTCTTCCCATGATGGTAACTATAGTCTCGGCACAGCATTGACGCTCGTCTCTGTCTTCCAGACTTACGCAATAATCCACCATGCTCTGAATCTCTCTTCCGTATTCAGGAAGTACGAGCTTTTCGCGTTGAGTATTGTAATCCAATCCTTCTATATTCATCGTTGTGAGTATCTTAATATTATTGATTAGAGAAGTTTCTTAGGCATTTTAGCCACAAAGTCCTTAAGATAGAAAGGAACGAAGTAAGCCACATCCTCGAATTTCTCCAAAGCTATTCGTTTTTCGGCAAGAGGGAACATATTCTTGGCCAGAGGTTCTATGCCTTTGATAAAGTGAGCATTCGGATGCTTGATGACATCCGCACATTTGTCGGCACCATTACCAAAGAAATACACAGGGCCTTTGTCGAGATATTCCTTGTATGTGTTCTCATCGACGATATCAGCCTGAATAGGTCGAATCTCTCTGAGCGCACGGTCGAAGACCTGAGAGTAAACCTCCATACGACGAGCATCGAGCATAGGAATCAGCAACGCATTCTCCTCTTCAATTGCTTCGCGAAGAAGTACAGGCACACAAATAGCCTCGAGAGTAGGGATGCCGATAAGCTTGACAGAGCGACCATAGCATATACCCTTAGCCATACTGACACCAATGCGCAGACCAGTATAGGAACCAGGACCGCTACTAACGGCAACATAATCCAATGGAATAGCATGGTTGTCGATGAACGACAATGCCTCATCAACGTATACACCAAGCTTCACAGCATGGTTAGGACCGCTGTGATCTTCCTTGTAGAAGATGCATCCGGCATCGTTACTAACAGCTACAGAGCATACATCTGTACTCGTCTCAATGTTTAATATACACGACATAAATCTAAATATATTCTTAAATAAGGTGCAAATTTACGCTTTTTTCGATTAAAATTATTACTTTTGCAAAAATTTAACGTGATAATAACTATGATACAATCAATGACAGGCTTCGGAAAATCCGTAGCAGCCTACAAGGACAAAAAGATTAATGTTGAAATTAAATCATTAAATAGCAAGAGCCTTGACCTCTCGACTCGTATCGCTCCACTATATCGTGAAAAGGAAATGGTAATACGTAAAGAGATAGCTCAGAAGCTAGAAAGAGGTAAGGTAGACTTCTCTATTTGGATAGAGAAGGATGCACTTGTAGATGCTACCCCTATCAACTCCGATCTTGTTGAAAATTATTACAAGCAAATTAAAGAAATTTCAGCTAAAACTGGAATTCCTGAACCAACAGATTGGTATACAACCCTGCTTCGTTTGCCAGATGTTACTACCAAGAATGATGTAGAAGAACTTACCGACGAAGAGTGGGAGATGGCTAGCAAAGCGATAAATGATGCTATTGATGCACTTATCGCATTCCGTAAGCAGGAAGGTGCTGCTCTTCAGAAGAAATTTGGAGAGAAAGTAGATAATATCGAAAATCTGCTTAAGAGCATTGAACCTTTTGAAAAATCTCGCGTCGAAAAGATAAAGGCTAAGATTATTGATGGACTTGAGCAGATTCCTGCTGCAGATTACGACAAGAATCGTATGGAACAGGAGTTGATCTACTATATCGAAAAGTTGGATATCAGTGAAGAAAAGCAGCGTTTGGCTAATCACTTGAATTATTTCCGCGAGACTATGCTTGAGGATGGTCCTGTTGGTAAGAAACTTGGCTTTATCGCTCAGGAAATGGGTAGAGAAATCAATACCACTGGTTCAAAGAGTAATCAGGCAGAAATGCAGAACATCGTGGTAAAGATGAAAGACGAACTTGAACAGATAAAAGAGCAGGTGCTGAATGCACTTTAAAATAGGATAAGCATTATGACTAAAGGTAAATTGATTATATTCTCTGCACCTTCAGGCAGTGGAAAATCAACGATTGTACAGTATTTGATGAAAGAGCATCCAGAACTTAATCTGGCTTTCTCTATCAGCTGTACAAGTCGTGCACCTCGTGGTACTGAGAAAAATGGAGTAGAATATTTCTTTCTGACTCCAGAGGAGTTCAAGCAGAAAATTGCAAATGATGAATTCCTGGAATATGAAGAGGTATATCAGGATCGCTTCTATGGCACATTGAAATCTCAGGTTGAGAATCAGGCTGACAGAGGTGAAAATGTAGTCTTTGATGTTGATGTCAAAGGTGGATGTAATATCAAGAAATACTATGGCGAAAGAGCACTTAGTATTTTTGTACAGCCACCTTCGATAGAAGAACTTCGCCGTCGCCTGAATGGTCGCGGAACTGATGCTCCTGAGGTTATCGAGCAGCGTCTTGATAAGGCGAGCTATGAACTGACCTTTGCTCCAAAATTTGACCATGTCGTTGTGAATGATGACTTGGAGAAGGCAGAAGAAGAGACATTGAAACTAATCAATGAATTCCTTCAGAAGTAAGGAATAATAACCCTCCATTGTGGTATGAAAAAGGTAGGGATATATGGTGGCAGCTTTAATCCGATACATGTCGGACATATAGCATTGGCTCGAAAGTTGCTTGAGAAGGCATCGCTCGATGAAATATGGTTTATAGTATCTCCTCTAAATCCATTGAAAAAACAATCGGATTTGGTGGATGATGCTAAGAGACTGGAACTTGTGGACATTGCATTACAAGATGAAAAGGGATTGATAGCGTCTGATTATGAGTTTCATTTGCCAAAACCATCATATATGCTTCATACACTTAAGTCGTTAAGCCATGATTTTGCCAATGTAAAATTTACCTTGCTTATAGGTGCTGATAATTGGGAAAGATTTAACGAATGGTTTGGGTATCAGGATATAATAGACCAATATAACATTGTGATATATCCGCGTGAAGGCAATGAGGTTGATACAACTCAACTGCCAGAAACTGTAAAAATGATAGATACCGAACTCTATAATATAAGTAGTACGGAAATTCGAGAAAAAATAAGTCAGGGACAATCGATAAAGGGTATGGTGCCTGACTCAATTATAGATAAAGTAATAGATTATTGGAAATGAAGGATAAACTAAACGTCATATTGCAATTTCTTGGAAGAGCTTTTCTTCCAATAAGAAGAAATGCAACTTTCTTTACATTTATGTATGTGCTAGGTATAGCATGTGCTTATATCACATTGCCTGATGTAAAGGATGCTCACGTTTATGATAATCTTTATCTTGAACTCTTCTTTGATCTTTATATCACTTGTGTGATACTTACTATCCTGCCACGGAAAATCAGTATATGGGTAAAAAGAATACTGTATGTACTCTTATATGCAGTTGCGCTAGCAGATGTATATTGCTATGTAAATTATGACTCTACTCTAAATCCTTCCATGCTGATGTTGGTTGGAGAAACTGACAGTAGAGAGGCTGGTGAATTCTTATCGACGGTATTGTCAACAGGTGTTGTATTCAGTAAGGCCGGAGGCGTGTTATTGGTTATAGCACTTAATGTTATAATCACAATATGGGCAACTATTCAAAAGAAACTCAAGAAGCCTTATATTGAAAAATGTCTTGAATTCAGAAATAATGTAGCCGACTTTGTAGCTTGTTATCATCCATATCTGGGTATTTTAGTTATCGTACTCTTTATTTGGAGTGCATTCTCTAGTGCTCATAATAAAGCTGCAACCTGGAAACTGATGACAGGAAAGACTATTGGTGAGGTAGAGCATACGCTTACAGAGCATAAGCATGCAGAATTGTATCTCCCGATGTATCGCCTTATATTCAGCTTGTATGCTAATTCTCTGGCAGCTAAACAAGTAGACCAGTTGATAGAAGCAGCTGATAAAGTAAAGGTGGATAGTTGCAGCTATACCTCACCAACTATTGTATTGATTATAGGCGAGAGTTATGCAAAGAATCACTCTCAGCAATATGGTTACTTTGAAAAAACAACTCCAAGGCAGATGAGACTTCAGAAGCGTGGAGATTTAGTTAAGTTTGACGATGTAATCACATGTTGGAATCTTACTTCTTTTGTATTCAAGAATGTACTTTCTATGCATGTTATAGGAGAGAAAGGAGAATGGTGTGATTATCCATTATTCCCAGAACTATTCAGAAAGGCTGGATATCATGTGTCTTTCCTTACAAATCAGTTCTTACCAAAGGCTAAGGAAGCCGTTTATGATTTTAGTGGAGGCTTTTTCTTGAATAATCCGACTTTGACAAAGGAGCAATTTGATACTCGTAATGATCAGTTATATACTTACGATGATCGCTTGCTTCAATGTTATGATGACTTTGTAAAGAAGGGTGAAATCAATATTTCGAAAGAGACTCCTAATCTGGTAATATTCCATCTTTTAGGCCAGCATGTAACATATAGAACAAGATATCCACAAGGTCGTGAGAAATTTTGGGCTAGTACTTATGAAGAGAGTAGACCAGAATTGAGTAATCGTCAGCGTAAGGTGTTGAGTCAATATGATAATGCTGTATTGTATAATGATTCCATAGTAGATCAAATTATCAAACGATTCAAAAATAAGGATGCTATAGTAGTCTATATGCCTGATCATGGCGAGGAATGCTACGAGGAGGATAGAGGTTTTATTTGCCGTAATCATTCTTCTGCTATCGACTGGAAATTAGCTCATTATGAGTTTGAAATACCTTTTTGGATATATTGCTCACCAAAATATCAGCGAGCACATCCAGAAGTTTATATGCAGATTATTCAGGCAAGGCGTCGTAGATTTATGACAGATGCACTGCCTCATATGCTGCTCTATCTTGCTGGAATACATTCAAAGGATTATAAAGAAGAATATAACTTACTGAGTCCTGAATATAAGGAAAGTAGACCTAGAATATTAAAGAATACAACAGATTACGATAAACTTCGTGATGACGAACGACAAAAGCAAAAAAATGAAAAGTGAATTACTGACCAGAACTGAATGTTCAGTACTGCGTGGACTGGCTATTATAGGAATCTTTCTCCATAATTTCTGCCATTGGCTGAATCCAATTGTGAAGGAAAACGAATATCAGTATTTCCAGAAAAATGTTGATTGGTTTACTCAGGTACTGTTGAAACCAGATTGGAATCTTCCTGCCCACATATTGTCTTTCTTCGGACATTATGGTGTTCCTGTATTTTTGTTTCTAAGTGCTTATGGACTTGTAATGAAGTATGAGAAATCGGAAGCATATAAGCCTCGCAGATTAAAGGTAATTCCATTTGTAAAGTTTCATTATCTTAAACTCTTTAAGATGATGATTGTAGGTTTTGTCGCTTTTACAATGATCGATCAGATAACAGCTGGACCGCATTACTATCATGCAATGGATGTTATAGCTCAATTGGGGCTGTTTAATAATCTATTGGAAAATCCTGACAGAATTATTTGGCCTGGTCCATATTGGTTCTTTGGACTTATGATTCAGCTTTATATCGTTTATATAGTTTTTCTTTATAAGAAAAGTTGGAAGATAACAGTCGCATTCATTTTGATATGCTGGCTATTGCAGATGTTCTGTGATCCAGAAAGTGAATCCTTGAATAGAATTAGATATAACTTTATTGGAGGTATGCTTCCTTTTGGTATGGGATTGCTTTATGCTCGCTACGGCAAGTCTTTGCCAGGACAATTATATGCCGTAATAGCAATTGTGACTGCTGTATTGATTGTTGGCTTCAGTTTTAGCTATCAACTATGGTACTGGGTTCCAGCCTTGATTTGTATTTTCAGTGTTAGTATAGCAAAATGCATTTCAAAAATAGGTTGGCTTACCAATTGGTTAGATTGGATGGGTGCTATCAGTTCTGCATTGTTTGTTTGCCATCCTATTACAAGAAAGATATTTATTCCTATTAGTCGTGGAGGTGATATCGATACAGGATTGCTACTTTACATTATTGCAAGTATATGTTTAGCATGGGTGTTTAAACTATTTATTAATAAAATACCAAGTCCAAAGTTAAAATGAATTGGAAAATTAAAGATATAGAATTGGTCAACATCAGCCGTTATCGTGGGGAACTGATGGGAATAGCGATGATTTTTATCATTCTTTTTCACATTAGTTTACCAAGATATGATGCATTCTTTGGGTTAAGAAGAATGGGAAATGTTGGCGTTGATATGTTTTTGTTCCTTAGTGGAATCGGACTCTGGTATTCTTGGGCAAAGAATCCTAGTGTTAAGCATTTTTTTAAGCGTCGCTATCTTCGTATTTACCCAGCTTGGCTGATTATTGCTTGTCTGTATTATATCCCCCGTTTTCATGCTACTAATTTCATGTCGTGGGTGAATCTTTTTGGCGAAATTTCAATTAACTGGAACTTTTGGCTTCATGATGAACTTACATTCTGGTATATTCCTGCTACGATGATGCTTTATATATTTGCTCCTCCTTACATGGAATTAATCAAAAAGCATCCCATCTATAGATGGTTGCCAGTTGTTATGATCATGTGGTGTATTCTTGTCCAATATGTTACTCCAATCCATCAAGCTGTAGGCCATTTAGAGATATTCTGGAGTAGAGTTCCTATATTCTTCATTGGAATTAATATGGGAGAAATGGTAAGACAAAAGAAAACTCTTGAGGGGGCTAGTATATGGATGATAATAATACTCTTTGTATCTACACTTACATCGAGTATTTTCCTGGAACAGGAGAAGCATGGACAATTCCCATTATTTATCGAGCGTATGCTTTATATACCTCTTACGATTACATCTATTCTTTTATTGAATCGTGTATTTCGTAGAACTCCGGCTTGGTTTAATAAATCATTTAAGTTTGTTGGAGCCTTGAGCCTTGAGTGCTATCTGATTCATATCCATTTCGTGATAGATTATATTCCTTCATCTTGGAGTTATTGGCCAACTTTCTTTGTAACTACTGCTGTTACTTTACCTTTAGCTTGGATATTATGCAAGATAGTAGAATGGATTAGTAACCAATTGAATAAAGTTATTCCAGAATAATTATGCCAGAGAAAGAAAAGATATTAGATAAAGACGGATTGTTTAAGTCATTGATTAAATTGATACGACCAGCTCAGTGGATCAAGAATTTCTTCATCTTTGCTCCGCTGATTTTTGGTGGAGAATTATTAGAAATTAATTCTCTCTTAGCAGGTATTATCGTTTTCTTTTCATACAGTTTTGCTGCATCAAGTATTTATTGCTTCAATGATATTCATGATGTAGAGGATGATAGGCGACATTCTGTTAAATGTCATCGTCCGATAGCTAGTGGAGCCATTAGTATCCCTCAGGCTTATGGATTGATGATACTTATGTTTATGCTTTCTATGGCAACAATATCATTGTTGGAGATTGTTCCTCAGTGTTCAATGTATGGCTCAGCAGGAGTTGTCTTGTTCTATTGGATACTTAATCTTGCCTATTGTGCCAAATTAAAGCAGTTTGCGATTGTCGATGTGTGTATCGTTGCATTTGGCTTTGTTTTGCGACTGCTTGCAGGCGGTTTTGCAACTGATATTCATCTTAGTAAATGGATTGTGCTGATGACATTCCTTATTACTTTATTTATGAGTTTTGCTAAGCGTAGAGATGATGTTCTCAGAATGGAAACTACTGGTGAAGCACCTCGCAAGAATACGATAAGATATAATCTTACATTTATCAATCAAGCGATTACTATTACAGCTTCTGTAACTCTGGTATGTTATATTATGTATACTGTAAGTCCAGAAGTTATTGCTCAATTCCATTCCGATTATCTTTATCTTACATCCATATTTGTACTTGTAGGCTTATTGAGATACATTCAGATTGCCGTAGTTGATAAGAAAAGTGGTAATCCGACAAAGGTTATTCTGAAGGATCATTTTACTCAGCTCATTGTGTTAGCTTGGTTGATATCATTCATATTGATAATATATGTCTTCTAAAGTATATTGCTTTGATTTTGATGGTACTATAACTTATAAGGATACGCTCCTTGAGTTTATTAAGTATACTAAGGGAAGTAGAAAATTATTTTTTACTTTTCTTTTGTATAGTCCTTTGTTAGTATTGATGAAACTTCATCTTTACCCTAACTATAAGACGAAGCAGAAAATATTTTCCTTTCTATATAAAGGCGAATCTATAGAATCTTTTAATCAGCAATGCCGTGATTTTGCACGCAATAATTCTGATTTGATACGAGAACCTGCTAAAACCAAAATCCACCAGGCTCTGAAGGAAGGTTCGCAAGTAATGATAGTAAGTGCAAGTATTGATAATTGGGTAAAGCCATTTATAGAATTAAATATACTGAATAATTCTGCCTATCAGATTATAGTTCTTGGAACTCAGATTGGTGTTTCAAATGATAGGCTGACAGGTCGATTTGAATCTAAAAATTGTTATGGCTCAGAGAAGGTAAATCGTATCAGTAAAGTGCTTACTGAGCCAAGAGATAATTATGAAATAATAGCCTTTGGAGATAGCAGAGGTGATAAAGAAATGTTGGAATATGCCGATAAAGGATTTTATAAGCCATTTAGACAATAGTAAGCGAGAAAAACTCGGAGAAGTTGTTCGTTTTGGTATAGTTGGAGTTCTTGCCACATTATTACAATATGGCATTTATCTTCTACTCCTGTCGTCTTTGGGAAAGGACATCTCAATGACCATAGGATACGTTATCAGTTTTGTATTCAACTTCTTTGCCAGTACTTATTTTACTTTTAGAACCAAGGCAAGTGCTAAGCATGGGGCAGGATTTGCTTTAAGCCATGTGATAAATTATCTATTGCAGATAGCAATGCTTAACCTCGTTACTTGGTTAGGTGTAAGTAAGGAGTTGGCTCCAATTCCGATGTTCTGTGTTTGTGTACCTGTAAATTTCCTATTGGTAAGATTCTTCTTAAAGAGATAAAATGTTTGGCTTATTTCATATTTTCAAAATCAAACGCGAAGAGCGTTGGATGGCATTGGGAGCTTTTCTGATGATTACAATCCTCAATGCACTTTGTATCTATAAGTATTTTGATAAGTTTATTCAAGTATCAGATAATTATAAATCGCTTTTTACACATACCTTTCATATTTCTGGATTTGATCCGATAAGCTATCAAGTGGTATCAAATTGGGCTACTGGTTACAATATCTATCGACATCCTCTGTTAGCCTTCTTTATGTATATCCCTAACCAGGTTAATCAGGTATTGATGATAGCTACTGGTCTAAACTTCTGTCAGTTTGTTGTAGCTGCATTACTGGTATTCTCTTCTTTTTATGCATTTATTCTTTTATATCGTATATTAAAAGAGGTGATAGAACTAAAGAAGATAGATGCTATTATATTATCTGCATTTCTTTATAGCTTTGCTTATATAATGATAGCCAGCATGGTTCCTGATCATTTTATCATGTCCATGTTTATGCTTATCCTTGTTCTGTATATCTCTGGAAAGAGAATTAAGGAACATCAGTTGTTGTCTAAGGTTGAGACAGTATTGCTTTTCATCGTTACTGGTGGTATTTCGCTTAATAATGGTGTAAAGGTTTTTCTTGCAAATCTTTTTGTGAATGGAAAGAAATTCTGGAGACCATCTAATCTACTGTTAGCCGTGATAATCCCATCAGCATTGATGTGGGCTGGCGCAAGATTGGAATGGAGAATATTTGAATATCCTGATTTCCATCATCGTCAGGAAGTAAAGAAAGCCAAACTGGAGAAAGATAGAAATAAGTTGATTGCTCAATTTAAGGATACTACGAGTATTAAGGATACAAATATTATTTTTACGCAAGTAGACTCTATTCTAAAGCAAAAAGAAGCTCAGAAGGAGGCAAAAAAGAAGAAAAAGGCGGTCTATGCTCATGCAGGAGAGCCGATAGCTAAAGGCGAATTTTCTCAATGGACAGATATTACTACTCCGCGATGGGATAGTTTTGTAGAGAATCTGTTTGGTGAATCGATTCAACTTCATAGAGATCATCTTTTGCAGGATGTACTTACCAAGCGTCCTGTTATAGTGAAATATAAATGGGTAGGTAATTATGTTGCTGAGGCTATCATTATCTTCTTGTTTGTTTTGGGAATATGGTATGCCCGAAGAAGTCGTTTCTTCTGGCTCACCTTCAGTTTCTTTGCATTTGACATGTTCATTCATTTTGTGTTGGGCTTTGGTATCAATGAAATCTATATCATGAGTCCTCACTATCTGTTTGTTATACCAATTGCGATAGCATATTTAATAAAATCTCTATCAGACAAAGGACAACAGATGGTCCGTCTTCTGATACTGTCTCTTACGGTTTATTTATATCTCTATAACGGATTGTTATTACATCAATACTTGTTTGGGTAAAATGCTGAAGATGTTATCCGATATGTTTCATGTAAGGCGAGAAGAATTGCCTTGCTCAATCGCCTTTATATTATTGATTATCTTTCTTCAGAGTCTGATTATCAGTAAATTCTTTGTGCTCTTCGCTGATTATAGCGATCATAACTGGGATGTGTTTATGAATAACTTTCACATGTCTGGTTTTGATCCTATTACCTATAGCGTGCTTACGGATTGGCATCAGGGATACGATATTGTTCGCCATCCTTTGCTGGCTATTATGATGTATCCGCTATATCTTATCAATCAAGTCTTGTGGTGGATAACGGGAATAAATTGTTGTCAGATAATAGTAGGCTTGTTATTGATTCTCAGCGCATTTTATTCCTATATCTTTCTGAATCGAATCTTTGTCGAAGTTATAGGATTACGACGAGCAGATTCTACGATATTGTCCTTTTTCTTTTTTGGATTCGCATATATTCTGGTTGCAATTCTTGTTCCCGATCATTTTGCATTGTCTTTATTTTGCCTATTATTCACCCTCTATTTAGGAGGAAAGAAGTGTAAGGAAGGAAAGTATTTCTCACTATTGGAATCTTTGCTGCTTTTCTCTATTACATCAGCAGTAACATTGAGTAATGGAGTATCTGTGTTTCTGATTATTATGATTGTTAACGGAAAGCGTATGCTTGATTTCAGATATTTACTCATAGCTTTCGCTCTTCCTTCATTCTTACTCTTAAGCATTGCTGTTGGCATTAAATTTAGTATGGGTGATGTTCAAGCCCCGGTAGCAGAGCAGATGAACTGGATAAAAGAGAACGTTAGCAGATGGGATGTAGCTTATGAGAATTTTTTAGGAGAATCGATACAATTACATCGTAAATATATCTTAGGCGATGTTCTGGCCAAGCGTCCTGTCATTGTGAAGTATTCATGGACCATTCAATATGTGATAGAGATGCTCATTGTTGGCCTGTTTGTGATAGGCGCTTGGATAGGCAAAAGGAATAGAATTATATGGATGGTATTTGCCGTTCTTGCTTTTAATGTAGGATTACATCTTATTCTTGGCTTTGCAATCGATGAAGTGTATATTATGGCTTGTCATTGGGCATTTTGTTTGCCGATTGTCATAGGTTTCATATTCAAAAGCAAGTTATCGGGTATTCGATTGGGAGCAAGAATATCCTGCTTATTGTTGACAGGATATTTATGGGCCTATCATGGATTCTTATTGTATCGCTATCTTACCTGGCCATTACACTATTAGACATGTTTGTCTTTGCCCATCCATTTATTAAGTCTTCTATTGAGTGATTTAAAGATGATGCCAATGTTTCCATATCTCAGATTAAGCCATAATTCTTCGAGAGATCTACTGGCCTTGATCCATGGATGTCCCCATGCATTGATCTTATAAAGCCTTTCTTTATAGTCAATATTTTCAATGATATACGATGGATGTTTCAACGGAAATTCCATCTCATATCTTTTCATTGTAAAAATCTTACGATAAGCTTTAGGAGTTGTCTTCATGCTTCCTGAGAAATGAGTGGAATCGTCTGACAATCCTAAATTGTTTATCATATTCTTGCATGGCATAATGGCTAAACCAGAATTTAATAGCATAGAGGCCCAGAAAATGCTCTCGTAATAATCTTTCCCCGATTCCTTATGCTCCAGACACATTGGGATAAAGTCTTTGCGATATCCACGCTGTCTTATTAAGGATTGCAGCCTACTCATAGCCTGCTTGTTTTGCAGAAAAGCATAATCGCCTTCCCATTTATCTACTACTCTTTTCCATGAAGCCCATCCCCAAATAGCAAAAATAGATGTAAAGAAATAGCTATCGTTGCAATCCGGTGATATCTCGTCCTCGTTAAAGCCTGATATCATGGCTATACGATCATCATTTTCGTATTTGTCGAGCATTTCCTTGCAGAAAGGAAAGAATGATTGCGATGGAACATCATCGTCTTCTAGTACGATGCATTTATCCGACATAGAGAATGCCCATTTCTGCGATAGGTATTCTGAAGGATCACATCCTTGATTCTTTTCGCAGTAATGTCTTTTTACATCACATTCCCAATCAATATTCTCGTCCTTTACAATGTCGCGACATCCCAAAATGCCTTCCATATCCCGTTCTCCTCTTGGTCCATCTTGATAAAGATAGAGATGAGAGGGACGCGCTTTCTTCACTTCGTCGAAGACTTTTTTGAAGTGATCAGGACGATTGAAGAATAGCATCAATACTGCGACATCGATTTTTGCGGGTTGCTTCATTGTTTAATTTTTATACAAAAGTAGTTATTATCTGATAATAAGCAAAGGTCATTCTCTCTTTTATAGCAAATATTAACGGTTTCTTATGGATACACAAAGATATCTTGAATACGATTTGTCGATATCGCTAAAAAAAGGTAACTTTGCACTCGGTTTAAAAAAAGAGATTTGCTGTTGAAAGCAGATTAAAACGTTTATATGACAAATCCATTTAAGATATTTAAGATAAGAAAAGAGGAAATATGGTTGGCAATAGTTTCTGCAATTATATTTTCAGCATTGAATTCATTGCTTATCATTAATCATTTTTCATCATTTACACGAGCAGGAAAATTAGGAGCATGGACCATGTTTAACAATAAGCTTCATTTCTCTGGATATGATCCTTATGCTTACATGATGCTTACAAAGTTTACCACGTATTATGATATCAACCGACATCCGGTATATACATTGCTCTGGTATCCTTTTTACCTTCTGAATCATTGGATAAAAGATACGTTCGACTTTAATGCAGCTATGTTTATTGTAGCCTTTCTGGTAGTTGTTGTATCTGTCTATTCTGCGATATTCCTTTATCGAGTGCTACGGGAACTCCTGGAATTAAAGAAGTCGGATAGTCTCTGGCTTACTGCTATGCTGTTTTCTTTTGCTTCGATCATGACATCAGCCATGTCACCAGATCATTTTATCTTCTCTATGGGTATTCTGCTGATGACCTTATATGTTTTTGGTAAATGTATCAAGAAGGGTATTCAGGTGAAATGGTGGAAAGCTGCTTTGCTTTATTTCCTGGCGTCAGGAGTTACGCTTACTAATGGATTGAAAATATTGCTAGGTGTTTTGTTTGTCGATGGCAAGTCTACATTCAAGATCAAGAATGTAATATTGATACTAATACTTCCTACTGTTCTTTTTGTTTCTATTGCTTATTGGCAGTACAATGCTTATGTCTTGCCTCGAGAGTCGGCAGGTAGAGCTATTATCGCCAAGAAGGAGGCTAAGGATCCAAAGGTTGCTACTATTGATTCTATCAATAAAATCAAGAATAAGGCTATATCTGGCGAAACAATCAGTGATAAGCCATTCTTGAAGTGGATTGATGCTTCTTCTCCTCGTCTTGATGGTTTTGTCGAGAACTTCTGGGGCGAATCTATTCAGTTACATAAAGATCATCTGCTAGGAGATGTGTATCTTGGCCGTCCTGCTGTAACCCGATATCGTTCCTTTGTCAACTATGTTGTTGGGGGCATTTTCTTTGTTTTCTTTATTTGTGGCCTGTATTTTGGTCGCAGAGAGAAACTCTTGCAGATGCTTCTGGCATGGATGAGTGTCGATTTATTAATACACGTTGTGTTGGGATTTGGTATCAATGAGGCCTATATCAATGGCTGTCATTGGATGTTTATCATCCCAGTTGCTTTGGGATTATTGCTTAAAGCAGACTTATTGCAGAAGCATAGTCAGTGGCTGAGTTTTGGATATAGAATCCTGACTATATATTTATGGGGCTATAATAGCGTCTTGATTTATAACTATCTTATATAATATTGCTTTATGATGAACGATAAAGAAAATCTTAGATTATTCAATCAGTCAAATCTGCGTGAATGTCAGCTGAAGCAGTTAGCTATCCTGAAAGAGATAGATAAAGTTTGCTGTCGGTTGAACATCAAGTATTGGCTTGATGGTGGTACCTTATTAGGTGCTGTTCGTCATGGAGGCTTTATTCCATGGGATGATGATATTGATATCGCTATGGATGTAAAGGATGTCGATAAGTTTGTCAGAGAGGCTCAGCAATATCTGCCTGAGAACTTGTTTGTTCAGACTCCCCAGACCGATCCTTATTCCAAAGAGCCAATGGTGAAGATACGCGACCTTAATTCTTTGTATATAGAGAAAGGTGATCATTTTGAATCTGATTATGTGAAGGGCGTATTTGTGGATATCTTCCCATTCTGCAATCATCCAGATATGCCTAAGTCATGGATTAAGAAGTTGAGCAAGGGTATTACCAAGAGTAATTCAATCCTTCATCATCTTCATTATTATTCATTGCGTGCGTTTGCCGAGTTTTTCTGGTTTGGCGCTAAGAAATACCTCTATCAGTTTATATGGAATGTATTGTCTTTGTGCTTCAAGTCTACTCGCTATGCCGATATCCCTTCCATGAATGGTTATGGTATTACTCACGATCGTGATACTGTTTTTCCTTTGTCATCAGTAAAATTTGAGGATGCAGAATTTCCTGCTCCTCACGATCCTGATCAGTATCTTAGAAACATCTATCATGATTATATGCAGATTCCACCTGTAGAGAAGCGACATTTCCATTCTCTGCTTATCTTGCCAGAATTAAAAAAGGATTAATTATCCTCCTTCACGGTTTGTATCGTATGCGAGATGCCTTCTTCCATATTGAAGAGAGGTTTCCAGCCAATGGCATTGATTTTATCCGTATTAAATAATGCCCTGGTAATTGGCGTAGCATTCTTGTCTTGTCCCTCTGGGATATCGAATACTACTTGATGCTGAGTTTTATTAGCGATGAGAGATGCTAATTCGTAGATTGTAATATTCGATTCTTCGCTTGCAATATTGTATGCGTTTTGATTTTCTCCTTTTATTAATAGTTGGAGAATAGCCGAAGCTGCATCTACCACATATAGCCACGAGCGATATTGTTCTCCTTTGCTCTTGAGTACGATATCCTCATCATTCAATACATTTCTGATAAACTGAGCATATACTCTGTTGTCCGATTCTGTAAAACCAGGACCATAAGTATGGCATAATCGTCCGATAACGATATCTGTATGATATTCTTCGGCGTATGCTATGCAGAGTGTTTCTGCAGCTCTTTTGGATGATGGATAGCAAGCTCTTAGCGAAGCACAGTCCACATATCCACTGTCAGTTTCCTTAAATTCATTGCCTGTTCCTTCTCCATATATCTCTCCCGACGAGATGTAAACCATGCGCTTGATACCATGGCTTCTGCCGTAATTCATCAGGTTGCTTACACCTGTAATGTTGGCCATGATTACCTCTACAGGTGATTTCTTGAAGAAGTTGGGACTGGCGTTGCTTGCTGCATCAATGATATAATCGTAATTCTGTTCTCCGTCGATAGGCTGAGTTACGTCTATTTGTATAAATGAAAAATTAGGATTGTCCTTGTATCTGGCAAATTTCTGCATGGCTCTTTCCTGATTTCGTCCAGAGGCGAATACATGATAATTGCACTCAGGATTAGCCATTAGGATATCTACAATACAACTGCCTATAAGTCCTGTAGCTCCTGCTATCAGAATATTACTGCCTTCTAGCTTGCTTAGGTCCAGACCATGCTGGAACAGATACTGAATGTCTTTCTGATATGGATTTATTTCAGCCATGACTCTGGTCTTACTTGCATCAGTGCCTTAAGTATCTCAAGGTCTTCAATAGTTGTAATCTTGATATTCTTCTCAGAGCCAGGTACAATATGCATTTCTCTGCCTCCAAGTTCTGCAATCAGTGTACAGGATGCCACTGAATTTGTTATTCCTCTTAGCTTTGCTTCTTCGTGTGCCTTGATCAGATTACCCAGACGGAAGGTCTGAGGGGTCTGTGTTCTGATCAGTTTATCTCTAGGAATGCTTTTTGTAGCCGAGAATCCATCTTCACTTTCCAGAATAGCTTCGCGACATTTGATACCTGTAATGGCATAGCCATATTTCTGGCAGGTTGCAATGTTGGAAGATATGATATCTTGTGATAGGAGAGGGCGTACAGCATCATGAACTAAAACAAGGTCATCGTCCTTGCATCCAGCTTCTTTCAATCCATAGATACCATTGTGGATAGATTCCTGACCGTTTTCTCCGCCAGGGAATATCCATTTCAGTTTGGTGATATTGAATTGGTTGGCATACGACTGGAGTACGGTTTCCCAACCAGCCAGACATACTACAGCGATACCCTGGATGTCTGGATGCTGCTGGAAAGCCTTTAAGGTATGTATGATAATAGGACAGTTGTCAACATGCATGAATTGCTTAGGAATATCCTGTCCCATTCTGTTGCCAGAGCCTCCTGCTATAATTAATACGTAGTTCATTGTTCTTCTTTTTCTGCAAATATAGTAATTTTTTGGTTTGTAGGAATGATATGGCCTGATTAATCTTTCTGCAGAATTACTTTTTCAGTCATACCACCATTTCTCAATACCTGAGCCAGATTCATGCAGTTGGTTGTCATTTGCTCGTATTCTTGCTCTGAGATGGCTTTGATTTCCTCCTCCAGATGTTCTAGACTATCCACAGCTATTCCCAGCTGATTCTGCTTGATATAATCGGCCTCGGATGATTGATTCCAGACAATGACAGGGATGCCTGCCGCAATATATAGCGACAGCTTATGCGATGCATTATATTTCAGATAATTGCCTAGTTCTCCGCTGCATGTATCGATAGCGTCGCCATCCCATACAAGGCCCCAACCTCCTTCTATTCCTCCTATGTGATCTCCATCGAATACGCCTTTATAATGGATATTGACATTTCCGGAGAAGTCTTTGTTGCCAGTATTTCCATATAGATTGTATGAGATATCTGATAGCTTCAATTTCATAAGAGGGCCTAGAAATACTGATTTGGCCAGATTTCCGGCAAATATGATTTCATTCTTCTTGCTTGTGATATCCTCTAATTGCTTTATAGAATCATCAGTAAGATAATCAAATAATTGCAGGATATCCATTCTGGTTTTGACTCCATTCTTTTCCAGCAGCTCTTTCATCGCCTGAGTATGAACGATAATTCGGTCGGCTTGCTGCAGGAGTGCTATTTCTTTATCAGTATTCTGCTTGTATCTGAAAGAGTTGATATCGTGGATAATCAAGGTTATCTTATGTCCTCTTTTCTGCAGCATTCGCATTACGGTTGGGAAGACTTTCTCGCATGATACCTGATACTGGAAGAAGAATTCATGCGACTCTCCCTGATATTTCCTCAATAGCCTTTTATATAGACATAGGATTCTTAGGCTTGTTAGGAACGGAAACTTATAGAATTTGCAGATGATGTATTCTACAGGATTTCCATTATTCTTGAAAATCTTGTCGATGTCACCTCTGGCTTTTCCAAAGGCGTAGATGTTGGAACTTTTGCCCAGTTTGGGCATTTGATTGATTAAAACCTTCATGTATTTATTTGATAACAGAAGCCTTCACTCCTGTGTTCGTCATTTTTACAGGTTCGATACTTCCGTCTTCTCTGAATTTCATTTCATCGATGCAGATGTATCGCTCATTTCCATCTGTGAATCCTAGTGGATGGCGATGGTAAACGATATAGTATTTATCCTTTTCGTTAGGATCCTTTAATACGGAATGATGACCTGGACCAGTGG
>REGX01397898.1_pt1 | contig 24857 bp, 17 predicted proteins | sample 2276321 | NCBI WGS metagenome assembly REGX01 (sample SAMN08335021, study PRJNA423103) | bovine gut metagenome | biome: bovine gut metagenome; feature: rumen; material: feed digesta; isolation source: rumen digesta from from 15 high feed efficiency cows and 15 low feed... | host: Bos taurus ... | reverse complement strand
CTTCCAGTTCAGTAAGCGTTAATATTTCGCTCCTCTGGAGCTCGATGCAATTAGCAATTAGTAATGAGAAATTAGTAATTCTGATTTGTTTGAGGGTTTCAGGCTGGAATCGTTTAGTATCTAAACTCGCGAGACTTCAACGGGTAATATTTGTAGGAAACAGGTAATCACAATTACTAATTCCTCATTGCTAATTCCTAATTAATGAATTACTCGCGGGCTGATTCTAGGCAAAAATAGAATTAAAAAGAAAGTAAACAATTTAAAAAAAAGAAAGAAAATGTCAAGAACAAATTTTGACCAATTACTTCAGGCAGGTTGCCACTTCGGTCACCTCAAGCGTAAATGGAACCCAGCTATGGCTCCTTATATCTTCATGGAGCGTAATGGCATTCATATTATCGACCTTAACAAGACTGTAGCTAAAGTAGATGAGGCTGCTGAGGTACTTAAGGGTATCGCTAAGGCTGGTAAGAAGATCTTGTTTGTCGCTACTAAAAAACAGGCCAAGGACGTAGTTGCTGAAAAGGCACAGTCTGTAAACATGCCTTATGTTAACGAGCGTTGGGCTGGCGGTATGCTGACCAACTTCCCTACAATCCGTAAGGCTGTTAAGAAAATGACAAACATCGACAAGTTGATGAACGATGGTACTTTCTCTAATCTGTCTAAGCGTGAGCTTCTTCAGATCAGCCGCCAGCGTGCTAAACTTGAGAAGAACCTTGGTTCTATCGCTGATCTTACTCGTCTGCCAAGCGCACTCTTCATCGTTGACGTAATGAAGGAGCACATCGCAGTTAAGGAGGCTAACCGTCTGGGTATCCCTGTATTCGCTATCGTTGATACTAACTCTGATCCAAAGAACATCGATTACATCGTTCCAGCTAATGACGATGCTAAGGATTCTATCGATGCAGTTCTTACAGCCGTTTGCGGTGCTATCGCAGAGGGTCTTGAGGAGCGTAAGGCAGAGAAGGCTGACGAGAAGGCATCTGCAGAGCAGAAGGAAGCTGCTGCTGACGCTAAGCCAAAGCGTGCTCGCAAGGCTGCTAAGGCTGAGGAAGCTGCAGAAGACGCAGAATAAAAAATATTATAGAATGCAGAGTGTAAAATGTAGTATTACATTTGCATTGTGCATTCTATTTTTCATTTCTAACAATACATTAAATTAAAAGAAATTATGGCTGTATCAATAGCTGACATCCAGAAGCTTCGTAAAATGACAGGTGCTGGTCTTGCTGATTGCAAGAAGGCTCTTACTGAGGCTGATGGTGATATCAACAAGGCTGTAGAGCTCGTTCGCGAGCGTGGTCTTGCTATCGCTGCAAAGCGTTCTGATCGTGAAACATCTAACGGTTGCTTGCTCGTTAAGAAGGTTGGTGGCTTCGCTGCAATGGTTGCAGTAAAGTGTGAGACTGACTTCGTAGCTGCTGGTAAGGACTTCATCGCTATGGTTGAGGAAATCCTTGACGCTGCTATCGCTGCTAAGGCTAAGACTCTTGATGAGGTTAAGGCTCTTAAGCTTGTTAGCGGTGACGATGCTGAGACTGCTGTTAAGCAGCGCTCTGGTATCTCTGGCGAGAAGATGGAAATCGATGGCTACAACTTCATCGAGGGCGAGAACGTTTCTGTTTACGACCACATGGGCAAGCACACTCTTGCTACTATGGTTCAGTTGAACAAGGACAATGAGGAAGTTGCTCACAAGCTTGCTATGCAGGTTGCTGCTATGAAGCCAGTTGCTCTTAACTCTGAGTCAGTTCCACAGTCTGTTAAGGACGAGGAGCTTCGCGTTGCAGTTGAGAAGACTAAGGAGGAGCAGATCGAGCGTCAGGTTAACGTAGCATTGAAGAAGGCTGGTATCAACCCAGCTCACGTTGACTCTGAGGATCATATCAAGTCTAACACAGAGAAGGGATGGCTTACTCCAGAGCAGGCTGACCAGGCTCGTGAGATTAAGAAGACTGTAGGTGAGCAGGCTGCTGCTAGCCTTAAGGAGCAGATGATTCAGAATATCGCTCAGGGTCGTCTTAACAAGTTCTTCAAGGACAACTGTCTTGTTGACCAGGAATTCCAGTTCGGTGATGGCGACAAGGAGAATGTAGCACAGTGGATGGCTAAGCAGGACAAGGATCTTCAGATCGTTGCCTACCAGCGTTTCACTCTCGCTGCTGAGTAATTTTAGAATTACACAAACTTAAATAGGGGCGTCTGTTTGAATAAGCAGACGCCTTTTTCATACATTATGAAGATATTTGCAATAGGTCTGAACTATTTGGAGCACAATAAAGCGCTTCATGGCTCGTTATTTAAACCAGAAGATCCTGTGATCTTTACCAAGGCTGATACGGCTCTGCTGAAGGATCATAAGCCTTTCTTTATCCCTGATTTCATGGGTAGGATTGAGTATGAAACTGAGATTGTCGTAAAAATCTGTAAGATGGGTAAAACTATACCTGCACGATTTGCACATCGCTATTATGATGCTGTAACTGTAGGTATTGACTTCACTGCCCGTGAACTTCAGAAAAAACTCAAGGAGCAAGGCCGCCCTTGGGAACTGGCCAAAGGTTTTGATAACTCTGCGGTTATTGGCGACTGGATAGATAAAGAACAACTGAAGGACATTCAGTCTCTTCGCTTTCATCTAGACATCAATGGACAAACCGTTCAAGAGGGATATACAGGAGATATGCTGTATAAGGTAGATGAAATCATTTCTTATATCAGCAATTATTTTACTTTGAAAACCGGCGATATTCTTTATACCGGATGTCCTACGGGGTGTGGTCCTGTAAAGATCGACGATCACCTGGAGGGTTATCTTGAGGATAAGAAGGTGCTTGAGTTTGATTGCAAATAAAACTATGATTAGAAAACTGATATCTGCTTATTTGTTCCTTCTGATTGCTTTGAATGTGAGTGCAGATCAGAAGAAATTCTTCAATCTGAATTATGATCAGGTTCGGGTAGATTCAGTATTGCCTCAATTTGCATATTCAATGCCTTTAAAGGGTAACTATCGCGACTCTGTATATACAGCCACGATAGTTTATCCTGAATTTATAGATGCTTCTCCATCTGATATTGCTACCTATAATCATTTGTCGGGTGCTGCTCTGCCTGAGCTGCCAGCTGTTACGCAGGTGATATCTACTACTCGTGGCGAAGCATCATTTGTTTCTTCTTTCTGTCCGCTCGTATTCCGAAACAATAAGTATCAGATATTGGTAAGTTTCATGCTCGACATCAAGTCGACTGCTGTGAAACGAAGTGCTAGGGTAAAGACCAGGGCAGACGAAGCTGACAACGCAGGAAGTATTTATGCTGCTCACTCTATTTTAGCGAGTGGCAAATGGGCTAAGATAAGAGTGCCGGAATCTGGCGTATATCAACTAACAAGTGCATTGATCAAGAAGGCTGGATTCAGTAATCTGGCCAAGGTGAAAATTTATGGCTATGGCGGTAATATGCAGCCGGAAAAGATAACTTCAGAATATCTTGCTGCACATGATGACCTGAAGGAGGTTCCTACTTTTGAGGTAAATGGTAAACGATTATTCTATGCTGAAGGTCCAGTGAGCTGGAGCAGCGAAGTGGCCTCTCGCCGCACAAGAAATCCTTATTCTGATTATGGCTATTATTTCATTACTCAGAGTGATGGAGAGCCTGCTACCTATGCCGACTCTGCATCTTTCGTGAGTACTTTCTATCCATCAGCACACGATTATCATACGCTGATAGAAAATGATGGATATAGCTGGTATGAAGGAGGACGTAACCTCTTCGACTCGGAAGAGATAGCCAATGGAAAATCCAAACTGTTGATTTTCAAGAATGATGCTGTGAATCAGAGTGCAACTCTGGACATTAATGTAACAGCAGGTTCGGAAAGTTCAGTGTCGTATTTCTTTAATGGTAGAAGTATCGGCACAGATAGGGTTTCTCTAGGTTCGTATGACAAGGGTAGTGAATCTGCATCTTCATATACAGTCGACTTGTCGGGTACTGGTAAAGATACGCTCAAGGTAACTGTTACTTCGGGAGGACCAGTACGTATGGATTATGCTTCTTTGACCCTGCAAGAAGCCAAGGCTGCGCCATCGCTTTCAGGTATAACCAAGACCCCAGAATATGTCTATAATATTACCAATCAAGATCATCATGCAGATGCTCAGGCAGACATGGTAATCATTATACCTACTTCTCAGAAACTTCTTGCTCAGGCCAAACGATTGAAGGAATTCCATGAAGCTAAGGATGGACTAAGGGTAAATATAGTACCTGCCGATGAACTCTATAATGAGTTTTCGAGCGGAACCCCAGATGCCAATGCTTATCGTAGATACCTGAAGATGTTATACGACAGAGCCTCTTCGGAAGCTGATATGCCAAGATATCTCTTGCTATTTGGCGACTGTGTATGGGATAATCGAATGCTTACGAATGACTGTAAGACTCTGAGCCCGGATGATTATCTGCTTTGCTATGAGAGCGAGAACTCTTTTAATGAGGTGACATGCTATGTAGATGATAGCTGGTATGGCTTGCTGGGTGAAGGCAAGGGCGCAACTCCTACAATTCAGACCATAGACGTGGCGGTAGGAAGATTCCCTGTGACCAATAGTACAGATGCTAAGACTATGGTAGATAAAGTGATCAACTATGCCAATAATCAGAATGCCGGAAGCTGGCAGAATACGATCATGTTTATGGGTGATGATGGAAATGACAATCTGCACATGGAAGATGCTAATGAGGTAGCTGATTATATCTCGGCACTTCATCCACAATATCAAATCAAGAAGGTGATGTGGGATGCCTATATCCGAGAGTCTTCTTCGACAGGACATGCCTATCCTGAGGCAAGTGCTGCTATCAAGAAGCAGCAGGCTGCAGGTGCTTTGATCATGGACTATGCAGGTCATGGACGTGCCGACCAGATATCTCATGAGGCAGTTTTACGTTTAACAGACTTTGCTTCATTTACCAATAAGAATCTACCATTATGGATTACAGCCTCTTGTGATATTATGCCATTTGATGGCATTCAGTCAACAATAGGTGAAACTGCAGTGCTGAATCAGAAGGGAGGTAGTGTAGCCTTTTATGGTACTACCCGTACTGTATATGCCAATCTGAATAAGTATATCAACAGAGCATTCCTTCGCAGGGTGTTGAGTTATGATTCTAATGGCAAGCCTGTTACTTTAGGCGAGGCTCATCGACTTGCACAAAATGACCTGGTGAATGGAACTTATGGTGAAATAGACAGTAGTTCCAACCGACTTCAATATTCGCTTTTGGGTGATCCTGCTTTGGCACTGCAGCTTCCAACCATGGAAATTGTAGTAGACTCTATCAACGGAATGCCAACTACTTCTTCGGAAGATCAGGTCCAGATGAAAGCTGGTTCAATAGCAACAATTATTGGCCATGTGAAGAGCGAAACAGATTTTAATGGAGTAGTTACAGCTACGGTAAGAGATGCCGAAGAGACTGTTGTCTGCAGAATGCAGGAAGAGACCTCAACATCGGCCTTTGAATATCAAGATCGTACCAATACGATTTACAACGGAAGTGACAGTATTACAGATGGTCGATTTAAGATTACTTTTGCTGTGCCAAAGGATATCAGTTATTCCAACGGTACAGGTATGATCAATCTGTATGCTTCTAACAACGAGCATTCGCTTATCGCACATGGATATGATGAGAACTTTATCGTTGGCGGTAGTGCTATCGAGGGAACTGATTCCATTGGTCCTTCTATCTATTGCTATCTCAATAGTTCTTCGTTTGCCAATGGAGGTAATACGAATGCTACTCCATTCTTCTATGCTTCCATGAATGATAAGGATGGAATTAATGCTACAGGTAGTGGTATCGGACATAGTATGCAGCTGGTAATCGATGGTCAGCAGTCGATGACTTACGATCTGACCAGTAACTTTATGTTTGATTTCGGATCTTACACGAGCGGAAATACCTATTTAAGCCTTCCTGAATTGACTAAGGGTAAGCATACCCTACAGTTCAGAGCATGGGACGTGCTGAACAATTCTTCTACCGTAAAACTGGATTTCAATGTAGTAGAAGGACTTGAACCTAATTTGTTTAGCGTGAGCACTACAAATAATCCTGCAAGAACAAATACTACATTCGTGATCAATCACGATCGCATGGCATCAAATATGGATGTTAAAATAGAAGTATTCGACGGCTCGGGCCGACTCTTATGGAATCATGCAGAGTCAGGTGTGCCATCTTCAGGAGCTTATACGGTAAATTGGAATCTGACAACTAATAGCGGAACTCCATTGCGTACAGGGGTGTATCTATATCGAGTAGGTATCTCTTCCGATGGAAGCAAGTATGCTCAGAAGACTCAGAAACTTATTATTCTGAAACAATAACCGAACCCTTTTTGCGTTTACAATTTAGCTTTAAATATAAAGAATGTTTATGAACAAATCCTTAAGAATATATCTACTGTCATTGTTGTCTATGCTCAGCTTCACAGCTTATGCAGATGACAATACAGAAGAATCATCCTCAGATTATAAGCAGAGTACATTCAATCCTGTACAGTATGCAGTTATTTCCCAGACTATTGCTCCTGATGCAAGAGGTGGTGGTATGGGTGATGTGGGTGCAGCTACAGATCCTGATGTAAATTCCCAGCACTGGAATCCTGCTAAGTATCCATTTAATATCTCTCGTGCGGGAGTATCGCTGAGCTATACACCTTGGCTTCGCTCGCTGGTAAGTGATATTGGTATGGGCTATCTCTCTGGCTTCTATAGAATTGGTGACTATAGTGCAGTATCAGGATCTATTAGATATTTCTCTTTGGGAGAAGTATATACCAGTGATGCAGAAGATGCGATGACGGTAAAGCCATACGAAATGTCGGCCGATGTAGCTTACTCCATGATGTTGAGCGAGAAATTCTCAATCGCTGCTGCTGTTCGCTGGATCTATTCTGATATGCGACTGAGCTATGAAGAGGATGCCTCTCCATCATCAGCCTTTGCAGTAGATGTTGCTGCTTATTATCAGAATTATGTCAATATTGGTCAGCGCGAATGCCAGTTAGGCTTTGGTTTGAATATCTCGAATATTGGTAGTAAAATCAAGTTCGATGGCTATGAGTATGGACAGTTCTTGCCAGCCAATCTTCGTTTGGGAACATCGTTGATGGTACCTATAGACGAGTACAACAGATTTTCGATTTCACTAGATGCCAATAAATATCTAGTACCAACCGTTCCAACCCGAGGACAGTTCCTGGAAGCTCATCCAGAATACGAGGATGCTGATGACTTCGACAGTGAATACGAAAACTATGTGCATGAGAAGTATGATGATATGTCGTCAATCACAGGTGTATTCAAGAGTTTTGGAGATTCACAGGATGGATTCAAGGGTGAACTTGAGGAAATACAGTGGAGTCTTGGTGCAGAATATGTGTATAACGAAAGATTCTCTCTTCGTGCGGGATATCATCACGAGAGTGAAAGCCAGGGAAATCGCAAGTACTTTACTGTAGGTGCAGGTTTCAAGATGAGTGCATTCTCGCTTGATGCTGGCTATATTGTGGCAACATCCAAGAGTAATCCTCTGGACCAGACCCTTCGCTTTAGTTTGAATTTTGACCTTGACGGTATTAAAGATCTGTTTAAATGAAAATACGTGTAGGAATGGGCTACGATGTGCATAAACTCGTAGCTGGAAGAGACTTGTGGATTGGAGGCATCAAGATAGACCATACTTTGGGACTGCTAGGACATAGTGATGCTGATGTACTTATCCATGCGATTTGCGACGCTCTATTAGGAGCTGCAAATATGCGTGATATCGGTTATCATTTCCCGGATACATCAGCTGATACATTAAATGTAGATTCCAAGATTCTATTAAAGAAAACTATAGATTTGATAGCTACTAAAGGATATACCGTTGGCAATATTGATGCAACGGTATGTGCCGAAAGACCTAAAATAAATCCTCATGTTCCAGAAATCAAGGCATGTCTTGCCCAGGTGATAGGAACAGATGAGGAAAATATTTCCATCAAAGCAACAACAACAGAGAAATTAGGATTTACTGGAAGAGAAGAAGGTATTTCTGCTTATGCGGTTGTTTTGATAGAAAAAACGTAATAATGTTGCAAAACATATTGTGTTCGCACACACAGACTTGATTTAAATCAAGAAATGACCCCTTTTTTGAAAAAAGTGATGTGAAAGTATTGCTTATTTTTCAAAATAGATATACCTTTGCATTGTCAAAAGGTTAATAGATTGTTTAGGTTAGTAGTAAAAATTATTAGATTTAGGTTTTAGTTATTAGGTTTTTAAGGTAGATTTAAATGATTGTTTAACAGGTAATGAAAAGGGCGCCGTGAGGCAACCTTTAATTAAGAAAAGGATTTTTAGTTAAACATAGGCTATACGCTGCAGCTCGTGATTGAGTCGTAGCGTATTTTTTTTGTCTTTTCAAAGAAAATGTATATCTTTGTGCCAAAGAAATTTATTTATGCGAGTACTCATCGTAAATACTTCAGAGAAAACAGGTGGTGCTGCTGTTGCTGCTAATCGCCTGATGGATGCCCTTAATAATAATGGGATTAAGGCAAAAATGCTGGTACGTGATAAGGAGACGGAAGATATCACAGTTGTAGAAACTCCTCATCGTGGACTCAATAAGTGGCATTTCCTTTGGGAACGCTGGTGTATTTTCTGCCGTCTTCATTTTTCAAAGGAACATCTTTGGGAAGTAGATACTGCTAGTTCGGGTATTGATATCACTCAGCTGCGTGAATTTCAAGAGGCGGATGTGATTCATTTGTCATGGATCAATCAAGGTATGCTATCCTTAAATGGAATACGAAAGATTCTGGCAAGTGGAAAGCCTGTGGTTTGGACTATGCATGATTTATGGTCGGCGACAGGTATCTGCCATTATACGCGTGGATGTATTAACAATATGAACGGATGTGGAAATTGTAAGTTGCTTCCAGGTGGAGGCAGTGATCATGATTTGTCTTATCATGTATTCCGCCGTAAGCAAAAACTGCTGAAAGATGGAAATATCTATTTTGTATCTTGCAGCAAGTGGTTGGGAGAGGAGGCTAAAAGGAGCGGACTCTTTATTGGTCAGCGAATCACCTCAATCCCCAATCCAATAGATACCCATGTATTCAAAAAGCAGGATAAGAAAGAGTCACGTCTTCGTGCCAATCTGCCTGCAGATAAGAAACTGATACTCTTTGTTTCTCAGAAAGTAATAGACGACCGTAAGGGAATGTCTTATTTTGTGGAAGCCATTAACAAGAGTGTTGCTCAGAATGCCGAGAAATTTAAAAATGCTGGTGTCGTAATATTAGGCGGTCATTCGGAAGAGATTGCTTCTCAGCTTAATCTGCCAGCATATCCAATAGGATATATCAATGATCAGCAACAGATTGTAAATGTATACAATTCATGTGATGTATTTGTATTGCCATCGCTTGAGGATAACCTGCCAAATACAATCATGGAGGCTATGGCTTGTGGCGTGCCTTGTGTAGGTTTTAATGTTGGCGGTATTCCAGAAGAAATTGATCATCAGGTAAATGGATATGTTGCAGCATATAAGGATGCTGATGATCTGGCTCATGGAATAGAATGGGTATTGAGTGATGCCAATTATGAAGAACTTAGCCAGAATGCAGTGCAAAAGGTAAGTAAATGCTATTCACAGCATGCTGTAGCTATGAAGTATATCGAAATCTACAACCAGGCACTGGCTTACAAGGATTATAAACTATAGATTATGATTAAATTCACCATAATAACCGCTGTCTATAATTCTGAGAGCGTATTGCAGCGTACACTTGACAGTGTATTCTCGCAGTCGCATCATGATATCGAGCATTTAATTATAGACGGTGCATCGCATGACCACTCACTTCAGATGGCAGAGGAATATAAAAAGCGCTCGGATGAATCAGGCGAAGGCCATGAAATAAAGATAATTTCAGAGCCGGACAAAGGACTCTATTTTGCAATGAATAAAGGCATACAGCAAGCTACTGGCGATTATTTGATATTCCTGAATGCGGGTGATGTATTTCCGAGTGAAGATACGCTTGAACTTGTATTCGGAAATATTGGCGATGAAGAGAGACTTCCTGGTGTACTTTATGGAGAAACAGATATCGTAAATGAAGATGGACGTTTTCTGAGACATCGCCGTCTCTCAGCTCCGGAAAAGCTAACGTGGAAATCCTTTAAGAAAGGTATGCTGGTATGCCATCAGTCCTTCTATGCACTTACATCTATCGCCAAAGCAAATCTGTATAATACTAATTACCGATATAGTGCAGATGTAGACTGGTGCATTAGAGTTATGAAATCGGCCACCAAACAAGGCCTGGTCCTGAAAAATACGCACATGGTACTTACCTATTATCTGGATGGTGGAATGACAACAGCCAATCACAAGGCATCTTTGAAAGAGCGCTTCTGTGTAATGGCAAGTCATTATGGCTATCTTCAGACTGTCTTGCTGCATCTTTGGTTCACAATAAGGGCGGTCTTGAAAAAATAACAAACCTAAATCAAACAATATGACTTTAAAATCTACCTTATTAAGTATGGGACTCCTTCTTGGAGTATTATCAGGAAATGCACAGTCAAAGTATGTAGGAGGCGATATTTCTCTCCTTAAGGCATATGAAGATCACGGAGCAAATTATCTTGATGTTAACGGAAACAAGATACAATCAGTGCTTCCTTATCTAAAAGGCTTGAAAATGAATGCCATGAGAGTACGTCTCTTCCATACTCCAGCTAATGCAACTTCTGCAGAAAAGGGCCAGGGAGTAATTCAGGATCTGGCGTATGTAAAGAAATTAGGAAAGCAGATCAAAGATAATGGCTTTAAGTTTATGCTTGATTTCCATTATAGTGATACCTGGGCAGATCCTTCTAATCAGTATTTGCCTAAAGCATGGGAAGGCTTATCGGATGCAGATCTTCAGGATTCTCTATATAACTATACAAAGTCTTCTCTGAATGCTTTGATAGATGCTGGTGCTACTCCAGATTTTATTCAAATTGGAAATGAAATCAGCTATGGTATGCTTTGGTGTAAAAAGGGGGCATCCAGCATTAAATCGTATTATGCAGGAAAAAGCACCAACCGAACTCGTTTTACCAATCTTCTAATCTATGCGGCTAAGGCTTGCCGTGAAGTTTGTCCTGATGCCAAAATCATCCTTCATACTGAACGAGTAGCTAATCCATCTTATATCGTAGAATTCTATAAGGATATGGATAATGCAAAGGTTGATTATGATATCATTGGTACAAGCTACTATAGCTATTATCATGGTGACCTGAATCAATTAGAAACAGCCTTGAAGCAGATAGAGAGTAATTTCTCTAAGGATATTATGGTCGTAGAGGCTGGATATTTCCATGATTGGCAGCCTACGGATGGTTCTGTTACTACCGATTTGAGTGCTCTTTATCCTATTAATGGTGCTGGTCAGAAAGCCTTCACAGAAGCTTTAATAGAAACTTTGAATAAGCATTCTCAAGTAAAGGGATTATTCTGGTGGGAAATGGATGCTAATGAGTATGGACTTGACTGGAATACCAAACGAGTGCTTGATGGATGGTATAATGCAGGATTGTGGGATAATTCGACAGGAAAAGCTGAACCTGCAATAGAGGTTCTCCAGAATTTCTTGGTATCAGCTGGAATTAGTGGCGTATCCGTTTCTTCTGATAAAGATAACAATCATACTGCTTATAATCTTTCCGGTCAGAAAGTTAATAAGAATTTTAAGGGTATTGTACTGAAGTCTGGCAAGAAATACCTGCAGAAATAAGACGTCTCTAATAAAAGAAAAACTCCTTTAAGAATATCCAATCATAGGTTCTTAAAGGAGTTTTTTATTATATCTTTTCAATCTTCAGAGTCTGGTCGCAATAATCAACTACTGCTGGTCGGTGAGTAATAAAGATAATTGTTTTCTTTTGTTCCTCTTTATCTTCCGAAGCTGTAGAAAGCAACTTGCTTAGAAGAAGCTTTTCTGTCTCTGGATCGAGCGCACTAGTTGCTTCATCAAATATCATAATCGGACGATTTCTTAATATAGCTCGAGCTATGGATATACGTTGAGCCTGTCCTTCACTTAATCCTCCGCCTTGTTCACTACATGGAGTTTCAATTCCTTTAGGTAGACTGAATACAAAATCAGCGCAGGCTATTCTTAAGGCCTCGTTCATTTCTTCTTCAGTAGCAGATAGCTTTCCTAATCGTAAATTCTCCTTGATAGTACCGCTCATCAAGGTGTTACCTTGTGGTACATAAGTAATATTGCAGCGATGGAGAGGAGAAAGTTCGTTTTGCTCTGAATTGGAATAGATGGATATCTTTCCTGATTGTGGCTTGAGCAAAGCTAGTAGCAATCGGATTAATGTAGTCTTTCCTGCACCGGTTTCTCCTAGGATAGCAGTGCATGTACCAGGCTTGAAATCGAAGCATAGATCCTTGATGACATCTCCATCTCTCTTGTCATATTGATAGGAGATATTATCGAGTTTTATGCCAACAGGGGCTTTCAGTTCTATAGGCTCTCCCTGCTCTTCAAGTGGATCTTCCTCGAGCTCCATCAATCGTTCGCAGGCTGTAAATACACTTACAAAAGCAGGAACCAGTTTGGTGAGATTACGTGCAGGACCTTGTATCTTGTTGACTAACTGAAGAAATGCTGTCATACCTCCGAAAGTCAATGTTCCTGCGCTCATCCTGACGGCAGCCCAAAGGAATGCCACGAGATATCCTAATGCAAAACCGAAATTGATAATCAGATTACTGAATACACTGAATTTTGTGCGCTTTACTACATTGTGTCGAAGTTCGCTCTGGGTGTTCTCCAGTCGATTCACCATAGTAGAATCGCTTTCAAGAGTCTTGATCAGCATGCGATGCTGGATTGTTTCCTGCAAAACGCTTTGCACCTTACTGTCGCTGTCTCTTACCTTCCTGGTAAGAGAGCGCATCTGTCCCACATATATCTTGCTTGCACCCAAAAAGATGGGAAGCATGATGACAATGAGAATCGCCAGTCGCCAGTCCATACTGAAAAGAAGGCAGATAGCTCCGATGAACATAGCTAGCACACTCAGCGTATTAGGAATCGTCTCAGTAAGGAAGTTAACCACATTATTAACATCGATTTCCAGACGATTCAAAACATCTCCTGAGTGATGATCTTCCTTGCCATGCCATTCTGAGCGGAGAATACGGTCGAGCATCTTTTGCTGCATTCGATTCTGAGCCTTGATACCCAGTAAGTTCTTGATCCAGATGCTGGATATATTGAGTGCGAAGTCGGCAAGGATTAAAATTGCAAATACACCAACTGCCCAGTATAAGTTTCCAGGAATGGCATGTGAAGCAACATCGATAGCGTGCTTAATAGCCCACACCTGAGCCAGAGATACTGCTACCATAGCAAGGCCTACAAGCGCATTAAGAATGGCCTGAAGCTGATTGCCATGCCATTGCTTCCAGAGCCATTTTAATATGGTTCTGGCGTTGTATTTGTATTCTGGTATTTTCAGTAGTGATTTTAATCTCATGTCAATTATTGTCTGGTATCAGCACCCCACATCAGTTTCTCTCTCAAGGTCGAGAAATAGCGTTGATGATTTTGCTTGACGATCTTCACTGTATAAGGTGCTTTACGTATGGTAATCTTTGTACCTTCGGCCATTTTATTACTTCTTCCGTCTACTGCGACAAGGAAGTGATGACTACGGCTTTCAACCTCAAGGTCGATAACGGCATCGTCATTGATAACGATCGGTCTTATATTGAGACTATGAGGTGCTACTGGGGTAATGCAGAGACTTCTGCTGTAAGGACCGATTATTGGTCCGCCATTACTAAGATTGTAAGCTGTAGAGCCTGTTGGGGTAGCTACAATCAGACCATCGGCTTGGTATGTAACAAGAAAATCACCATTGATTCTGGCCTTGATACTAATCATAGAGGCAGAGTCGCGTTTTAGAACGGCAATATCATTGAGGGCAAAAGGACTCCCCTCGAGAACTCCATCCGTAGTTTCTGCCTGAATTACTGCATGCTCTTCTATTGTATAATTTCCCGTAAGCACATTGTTAAGTGCCTCTTCAATCTCACTTGGAAGCACATCGGCAAGAAATCCAAGTCGGCCCATGTTTACTCCAATAATCGGTATCTGTCGGTCGCCAACTCTTGAAGCTGCCTTTAGAAAAGTACCATCTCCGCCTAATGAAATGACAAAGTCGATATCTTCCTCTACCGAGCTCTGGATAGAGAATATTGATATGTCGTCGTCGATTACGGCGGCATTGTGAGCCGAAAGATATTCTTTGATTTGCCGTACAGTTGGAGCTAGTTGTTCGGCCCTGAATTTGTCGGCAAATATCTCGAATTTTATCTTGTCTTTACTCATATCTCGATTTTTTTTATTACTTTTGTATATGGTTCCTCACTCATGAGAACCCAATGTTAGGCAAAGATAATAAGAATATTTAATATTATGGCAAAAGTATATGAATTTTTAGCCAATGGCTTTGAGGAGATAGAAGGTCTTGCACCAGTAGATATCCTTAGAAGAGGTGGTGTTGAAGTTAAGACTGTTAGTATTACTGGTCATCGTGAGGTAGAGACATCTCATGGTATTACTCTTCTTGCAGATATGCTCTTTGAAGAGGCTGATTTCAGCGATGCTGATATGTTGCTACTTCCTGGTGGTATGCCTGGTTCTACTAATCTCAATGCGCATGATGGCGTGAAGAATGCACTTTTGGCTCAGAATAAAGCAGGTAAGCGTATTGGCGCTATCTGTGCAGCTCCAATGGTTCTTGGTGGTCTTGGATTGCTGAATGGTAAGAAGGCAACATGTAGCCCTGGCTTTGAAACTTATCTGACTGGTGCGGAATATACTGCCGAATTATTCCAGGAGGATGGAAACATCATCACTGGTGAAGGTCCTGCTGCAACTCTTCCTTATGCCTATAAAATTCTTTCTTATTTTATTGGTGATGAGAAAGTTAGTGAGTTGCAGGTGAAAATGCAGTATGCTCATTTGATGCAGAAATGAATTATATCATCATTGTAGCTGGCGGAAAAGGTCTGCGCATGGGTACTGATATCCCAAAGCAGTTTCTGCCAGTTGGTGGAAAACCTATTTTGATGCGTACTCTTGAGCGTTTTCGGGAGTATTCTGCTGATTTGCAGATTATTCTTGTATTGCCTGAGAGTCAGCAGGAATATTGGCATCAGTTATGTTGTCAATATCATTTTGATGTTGATTATCAACTTGCCAATGGTGGTGAAACTCGTTTTCATTCTGTTCAGAATGGTCTTTCACTTGTTCCCGACGATGCAGAAGGCGTAGTAGGAGTTCATGATGGTGTTCGTCCGTTTGTTTCGGTCGAAACTATTCTGCGTTGCTTTGATGGCGCACGTCAGTCTGGTGCAGTAATCCCGGTAGAAAAGGTGGTTGAAACACTACGATATATACCTGAAAACAAAAACGTGTTCCGTGAGGATTATCGTTTGGTCCAAACTCCTCAGTGTTTCGATATCCAGTTGCTTAAGGCTGCAAATCGACAGCCATATCAGGAGAACTTTACTGATGATGCATCGGTCGTTGAGGCTTATGGCCATGAGGTAGGAATGGTGGAAGGAAACCGTGAAAATATAAAGGTTACCACTCCGTTCGACTTGAAAATAGCAGAAATATTAGTTAAGTAAGATTTTGGGAATATTCGATCAGGATATCATGTACCTTTCGGGTGTTGGTCCGAAACGTAAGGAGATACTAAGCAAGGAGCTTGGTATCAATACTTATGGTGACTTGCTCGAGTATTTTCCATATAAATACGTCGATCGTTCTAAGATATATTCTATCAAGGATATGGTTGGCGATATGCCTTTTGTACAAATTAAAGGCCGAATCCTGTCATTTGATGAGTATGAAATGGGACCTAGAAAAAAGCGTCTTGTTGCTCATTTCTCTGATGGTACAGGTGTTGTTGACCTAGTCTGGTTTCAAGGGGTACAATATGTTTACAAGACCTATCACGCTGGTATAGAGTATGTAGTTTTTGGTAAACCATCTATATACAGTGGACGATACCAATTTGCTCATCCTGATTTGGATGAGGCTGCAAAACTCCAGTTATCATCTATGGGCATGCAACCTTATTACATGACCACAGAAACCATGAAGAAGAGAGGACTTACCTCCAGAAGCATGGAGAAGATAACTAAGACACTAGTTGAGAAACTCCAGCAGATAGAAATACTTGAAACTTTACCCGATTTTATAATCAATCCACTTCATCTCTGTTCTCGCAAGGATGCACTTCGTTGGATACATTATCCCCAGTCGACAGAGGAAGTACAGAAGGCTCAGGTACGATTGAAGTTTGAGGAGCTATTCTATGTTCAGCTTAATATCTTAAGATACGCCAGCGATCAGCGTCGTAAATACCGTGGTTATGTCTTTGCTCATGTGGGTCAGTACTTTAATGATTTCTATCATGATAATCTGCCTTTCCCGCTAACAGGAGCTCAGAAGCGAGTAATGCGTGAGATCAGAGCCGATATGAATAGTGGCAGACAGATGAATCGCCTGCTTCAGGGAGACGTAGGTTCTGGTAAGACCCTGGTAGCTTTGATGTCTATGCTTATCGCGATAGACAATGGCTTTCAGGCCTGTATTATGGCTCCAACTGAGATACTTGCAGAGCAACATCTTCAAACTATTAAGGACTTCCTGAAGGGAATGAATATCCGCGTGGAACTTCTTACAGGTATTGTTAAAGGTAAGAAGCGCAAGGAAGTACTCGAAGGATTGCAATCTGGCGATGTGCAGATTCTGGTAGGCACCCATGCTGTGATAGAAGATAATGTGATATTTTATCGTCTTGGACTTGCTGTTGTAGACGAGCAACATCGATTTGGTGTTGCTCAGCGCGCAAAGTTATGGGCTAAGAGCATCAATCCTCCACATATTCTTGTTATGACAGCTACGCCAATTCCTCGTACGCTGGCAATGACTCTATACGGTGATTTGGATGTAAGTGTAATAGATGAACTTCCTCCAGGAAGAAAACCTATCCAGACGGTTCATAAATTCGATAATCAGATGACGAGCCTCTACTCTGGTATTCGTAGTCAGATACACCAGGGAAGACAAGTATATATTGTTTTTCCGTTGATAAAGGAAAGTGCCAAGAAGGATTTGAAGAATCTTGAAGAGGGATATGAAGCATTAAAGGAAGTTTTTCCTGAATTCAAACTGAGTAAGGTGCATGGACAGATGAAACCTGTAGAGAAAGAGGCTGAAATGGCCAAATTTGTAAGCGGGGAGACTCAGATACTTGTTGCTACTACTGTTATTGAAGTTGGCGTTAATGTGCCTAATGCTTCTGTAATGGTAATACTCGATGCTCAGCGATTTGGCTTGTCTCAGTTGCATCAGTTGCGTGGTAGAGTAGGTCGAGGAGCCGATCAGAGCTATTGTATTCTGGTTACTAATTATAAACTCTCTACAGAAACACGAAAGCGTATTGATATCATGTGTGATACTAATGATGGATTTCGTATAGCAGAAGCAGATTTAAAACTTCGTGGTCCTGGCGACCTTGAGGGAACTCAACAGAGTGGAGTGGCATTTGACTTGAAAATTGCAGATATTGCGCGTGATGGTCAAATTGTTCAGATGGCTCGTGATGAGGCTCAGAAGATTATAGATAGCGATCCTAATTGCAATTTACCAGTCAATTCCTTGTTGTGGAACAGATTAAAGGAATTGAGAAAGACAAATATTAATTGGGCTGCAATATCATAAAATAAAAAAGCGATGCAAATCTGCATCGCTTTTCTTATTCTTATTTAGCTATATCTTAAGATATTTCCTGGTTTAAGTTTCGTAGTCTTTGTAATGTTGTTGAGCTTGCAAATCTGATCAACACTTACACCGCGTTTTTCAGCAATAGACTCGATAGTTTCGCCACTATGAATCTTGTGGTAGCGGATGCCTTCGTAGTTACGAACAGCACTTTCGTTCATCTCGCTAGCCTCGCCATCGCTAGTACCCTTAACCATCTCGCGTGTATATCCACCGTTTCCAACTTTACCACGAGCCTGAGTAGCAGCAATGCTTTCCTCATCGTAAGTAGACTCATCATAAGTATAGGTATCACCTACAACATCCTGATTGCGGAAATCGAACATCAAAGCTGGGTTCAATGCTACACCGCAGAGACGAGTCTCAAAGTGGAGGTGAGAACCAGTAGAACGACCAGTGTTACCACCAAGACCGATAGGCTCACCTGCGCGAACTTCCTGATCGGTTTCAACCAACTGCTTAGACAAGTGACCATAGATAGTCTCAAGTCCGTTAGCATGACGGATTACAATATACTTACCATATCCACCACCATCGTATCTAACAACGCGTACCTTACCGCTCCATGCAGCACGAATAGTATCACCAATATACACCTTGATGTCAAGACCCTTATGCTGACGACCCCAGCGAGAGCCGAAATTAGAAGTAACAACTCTTGAAGGAGTTGGCATACAGAAGTGACGAAGATTAATTGTATAATGTGATGGGATGTTTCCCTGTGGATGTGCTTTTGTAGTATTCCAGTCATCTCCGTAGAGCATGGCTGCTGGGTTTTCTTTTTCTTCCTTATTAATGAGCTGCTTAATCGCAACTGTATCGAGTGCTCTCATTCGTCTGTCAACAGGTGCCTGTCTAGCAAGAAGATCCTGCGCGGACATTGGTACCGCGACGAGCGCGAATACAGCAAACATTGTAAATTTTTTAAGATACGTTTTCAACTTCATAATTCTACTAGGTTTTAGAGCCATTTATTTGCTTAGCTGCATGTTAGGAACATATCAAAAGGCAATTCCAACAGCGTAATTTGAATCGAGAATATTACTCATATGCTACGATTCTTGTAAAACACACATGCAAATATAACGAAAAAAATCCGAATATGTAGTGATATTAACACTTTTGTTTAGTTTTTAACATAATGAATTTGCTATTTCGAGTTAGCAAATTGGTCTCTATCTGCTATTTATAGGGGATATCTGATGAAATCATTATTAATTTACGCGGGATATTTTTTTAACGCTTTTGAGTAGATGTTTTTTTGTATAAATACCAAATTGCGTTAAATTATGTGCATTTTCTGTGTTATTTGATGATCCCATATTTATAAAAAGAGCCTTAAAAGCATTCAATATCCTGCTTTTAAGGCTCAATTTATAATGTTGGGAGGGATAATTAATCCTCCCAGGTTTTGCTGAGTGTATCCCAGTCTTTTACTCCGCCGTTGAAGGCTTTTGCATCTTGACCGTCAGTATTTGAGTCTCCTCCATTACCTATTACCTCTGTTTCTGACTCATCATATTTCTTTCCTTCTATAGAGGTGAATAGTAAATAGAAGGGCTCGTTATGTATAATCTCTATGTTAGGAGATGAATATTTCTTGTTTCTCATGTCTTTACGTCTATTTTGAATAAGTAATAATTATTTTACGATCATCTTTTTACCATTAATGATATAGATGCCGGCAGGGACTTCTGATTGATTCTTGTATTGCAATTTTTGTCCTTGTAAATTATAAATCGTAAAGCCATTCGAATCTTTGATAGAATCGATATCTCCTGTATATATATCTTCTATGCCAGTTATTGTCTCTTCTGTATCACCATTTACATCACCGAACTTAAGGAGGAAGTTTACCTTCGAATTTGCAAATCCTGTTGGCTCAAGGAATGAGTAGAAAGCATTAACCCAGTGTCCTTCATCGGCGTAGCGATAAAGATTGTTGTTGGATACATAATAGCTATTTGCTTTCAATGTATGTCCATAGTCATAATTGCCTTCAAACATCCAGTCGCCGTCTGTACTGTAGAATGTTCTAGGTGCTCTGGCGTCAAAACTAACATTTTCAATCTTTATGCTATTTACCCATCCATCTTCATCAGGCTGAGCTTCAGTATTTACAAAAGTTGGTTTGATGAGACATGGCTCACCTGCAATTACCATTTGATAGTAATGCTGAATGAAGTTGAGGTCGTTTGTATTTGTCTTTGCATCTTTGAAGGATAAGAACTTGGTTCCTTCGCCAAAGTATTTCTTTACCTGGTCTTCATTCATAGAGAATGGCAGGATGAAAGCATTATATCCATCTTTCTTTAATTTGCGCTCATAGGTAACATTTGCATGCTGAATATTTACAGCGTCAAATGATTCCTTGGCACTGATCGTGATTTCATCAGGTTCTTCATCCTTAGCGTTGAATGAGAAACCAGCCATACCCATTTTACTGCTTATCTGGAAGATGTAGTAAGATTTACCAGGAAGTACATCAAAAGTATATCTTACATAGCCTTTACTGATAAGAATATAACCACCATTTCCAATCTTGATAACTGACTGAGGCTTTCTTTTTGCATCAGCAGGCCAGTATTTCGAATCGGTAAAATAAGACATCTGATTGCTTTCAATACTGCTGGCATCAAAAGTAAACGGATAGCCATCAGGATCATTTTCTGCATCTACCCCTTCTAGCAATGAATTATTTGCTCTGTATTTACTTTCAGTATATGCACCGCTATTGATACCTGTACCTGTCTGTTTTCCGAATCTTGCTTTAGTATTCAAGGGAACAGCCTCTCCATGTTCATCCACAATGTAAAGCGGACGCCATCTTACTCTGTCGTTCTCACCTTTAGAATATGAAGACTCACCATTCCATTCAACACATCCATTCTGAACAACGTATAGATATATTGTACCTGGCTTGGTTGGCTCTAACTTGACGTAGTCTCCACGACAAGGTAGACTATAGAAATTTTTGCTGCCAGGAATAAAGTTTTGATTTATTTCATCTTTGGCATTTGAGTCTCCACCCATGGCACACATAAACTTGAAACCGTCAACTGTTTCAGTATTCATGCCGTATGTGTCAATTTTTGATTCTTTCCAGGCATCCTGAAGCTCGTGGTCATCCTTGGTATAGGCGATTTCGTCTTTGTCATTCCAACCTCCCCAAGTCATAGTGATACCATCAACGGCAGTAATTTTCTGCTTAACGTCAGGAGTAAATCCTTCTGGTACCATATATGTAGGAATACTACGGATAATCAAATCATAGTACACCTGTTTATAGATACTTTCATCCCATGCTGATTTCACCTTCGCATAGATGCGGAGAGATTGCTGGTCGACTGGTTGTCCTGTCTTTGTAACTCCATATTCTCTGCTCTCTCCATCATTATGCTGATTGGCAATAGCGTATTCTCCTGTTTTGTCTATGGTAGAATGCTTTAAAGTAAAGATGCCATCTTTAGCGATGTCAACCCACTTTGTACCTTTACGGCCATCAGCCAGATTCTGAGGATAATGGTCTACATAGTCTGTTTCTGAATGGATAATCCATGGCAGACCATCCTTGTGCATTACATATACATCTTCTTCGCCTGTAGGCTCATTCTTATAGTTGTATACAATTCTCTTGTTGATGTTGAGGTATGCAGTAGCTTGTGTAATCGACTTTAAGTCATTTGGAGTAGAGATGAATGCAGGGTCAAAGTTTATTCCATAGAGACGAAGCCTGTCATTATCTCTGTAATATCCTTCGTAAGGTCTAAGATACATAAAGTATCTGTCGGTAGCTCTAACTGGATATTTGAAGGTATATGATGCTCGTCCTGATGTAGAAGGAATGTATGGATCATTAACAGCTTTTCCTTCGCTGTCTACGAGTATATATTCTCTGCCTGCAACCCACTCTGCATCTATGGTAACAAAACCGTTTGTGATAGGAAGCAGTTCTACAAACATTCCGCCTGTAGGATAATAGGTCTTGTTGTTGCCATCCTTTTTAAGTGGGTCTAATTCTGTGGCGCTGCCTACCAAATAGTAACCTTTGTTGCTATTATTATATCTTATAGTGAAATTATTGTTTCCTATCGAACCAATTTTAATTTTCAATCCAGGCACACCATCAAGAGTTGTTCCACCCTCTATGGTTGTATAATCAGTGCTTCTTGTTGAGAACAATAGCTTTCCGTAATCTTTATCTTGAGTTTTAGAAATATAATAGTCCCATTTTGAATCATAGATTTTTATGCTATAGCTTATAGCTGTTGACTCGTAATCGTTAGACTCTTTAGGAACAAGAATTGCGTAAATATTATATGTGCCAATTGGAGCATTGGTATTAAGCTTTCCTGTTGTTGAAACATATTGGTAATTGGCATCATATTTATAATCTTTTAGGATACTTGTTGTTGCATCAGATTCATATGTTTCCCAATATATATATTTTACGAGGTATCCTTTATATATGATATTATAATGACTGCTAATATCATCACCATTTGCATCTATGATGTTGATACTTGGTTCTATAGTCTTTTGTCCCTGAGCTATAATCATCTCTTTTTCTGAGAATGTTGCTACTGGAGTAACTTTTTCAATTACTTCTAATGGTAGATATGCATAACCTTCATCAAAATTGTAGGATGAATAATATCTATTAGTTGGGTCTACTTTAAAACGTAATTTATATTTTCCTATTTCGTATGCGTAGAAACTGAAATATCCATTTCTAGACTTATCTTGATTGAGGGAAATAGGTTCATTATATCCATTAAATTTTGAAATGACTTTTCCGTTATCATCGCATAACGCATCTAGGTATACGTTAAGATTTGGTAATTCATCGACATCCGGATTTGAAGATCTAATGTCTGAGTATGCCTTGCGAGTAATCATGCCATACCATTCATTTCCTGCTTTAATTGTTATCTTAGAAGGAGCGAATGCTATATCAGGAACGTTTGATGTAATTCTAACAAGTAAGATATCCTCAATGGATGCAATTGTATTTTGGTATTCTTTCTTTACTGGAATTGAGAAACGAAGTTTAACTTCATCTCCGTTATTTGTCGTATATCCTTTAGTGTTCAGTTCTGGGTCACCAGCCTTAACTTTGTGATATGTTTTATCCCATTCGTATCTTTTGTTATTATCGTCTGCCGTTTTTTGAGTCATTTGAGTTATGGTAAGACGTTTGGTTCCGTAGCGTTCGTCAATAACTGTTGGAACAATACTGTATGGGTCGAAATTGAACATATTTGATATGTCATTTCCGAAATTATCGTAAACCCTAATAACTAATTCATTAAAGTATGTTGAATTCCTTTTTAGGCTAATCATCTTTGGATTATCCTCTGTTAACTCTGAACTCTCGTATACGACATGGGTTTCAATTTTACCTGTTGGTACATCTAATATCTTCAGGTAAATATTTGCTTCAGCATCAGCATAGGCACCTTCTTCTCCCGATATAGGACTAAATACAAGCCTGATTCTAATAGAGTTGTCTGTTGTCTTTAATCCCTTAAATGTACCATCTGAATTTAACTGTATATATTCGTTGGAATTAATTCTTCCCCAAAAAGTTTTGTAATTGTCAAAATTGTATTTGTCACTGATATCCTTACCACTTTCATTTACAATTTTAATCTCTGGCTGCTGTACGGCAATACCTTTGTATATTTTGATATTTATAGACTTATCGCTATTATTGACAATTTCGTTATTGTACTTAACGAATCCCTCACTACCTTGTACATTTACAGTATAGCTAGATACTGTTGTGTTATATTTCTCAGCTTGTTCCTGAGTTCTAGGGTAGCATCTTACAATTACCTTGAAAGTACCAGGTTTGTCTCCTGCAATTATATCTCCAGTTCTCAAGTTTATTCTACTGTGGGTCTGAGAGTCGATACATGGATCCTGAATAGGTTCCATATCGATAAAGTAGTTCATGGTAAATTCTGTGGCTACTCTTCGGGTAAACTCTGCATCTTCATAAACCACAGCTGTAGGCTCTGTAATTTTTGTCTTATTGATATTTGTATTCAATACAGGGAACTCTACCTTAATATGTGGGTCTATCTTTTCCTTGTACTTGTCGTCTTCAATATACGATACTGTAATACCCTCCTTGAAAGCTACATAGCCATTTTCGAAAGATGTGCTAGTTTCTCCCAATACCACGAATGTAGCTTTATACTCAGAATCGGTAAATCTAGGTGCCCATTCAGCCTCGGCTACAGTACCATGACCTTGCGTGCCTCCTTGCTGATAGGAAGCCGTAAACTCGCCATTGTAGGTGTTTTTGTTGATGTACACACCCCCTGTTTCTGAATAGTTTTTCCATTGTATTTTCTGAATACGACGGTTAGAATTGGTGCTTACTCTGATGTAAGATCCCTGATATATATATACAGTTCCATCAGTCTGGTCAATGTATGCATCATTGAGAGAGATGGTCCAGTCGTTGTAAGTTACGGTGTATTTGGCACCTCTATGCCTACCTGTTGGAGCATGAGATGTTCCAATATCTCCATCGAATTGCACATGATCAAAGAAATCTTTGATGGCAAGTTCTTTGGTTATAACATTTGCCGATTGGGCATAAGACTCTAGACTGTACAAACTAAAGATGCACAGTAATCCCACAAATAGGAGTCTAATAAATCGCTTCATAATTATAGTAATAATATTGTTTAATGACACCCTTCAGGGTGATTATAAGACGCATAAAACGCTTAAGGTTTGAATGCAAAAATAGTTAATATTTTTTAATTAGACAAATTTTGCTGCTACTTTTTTATCAATAGTTCGGTAATTATATAGTTAAATCAATTAACATTTACATATAAAGTGCAAATGAAAAATATAATATTATTTT
>REGX01419707.1_pt1 | contig 26289 bp, 19 predicted proteins | sample 2276321 | NCBI WGS metagenome assembly REGX01 (sample SAMN08335021, study PRJNA423103) | bovine gut metagenome | biome: bovine gut metagenome; feature: rumen; material: feed digesta; isolation source: rumen digesta from from 15 high feed efficiency cows and 15 low feed... | host: Bos taurus ... | reverse complement strand
ATACTATAGAACACAGCACCCGTGATATAGCATACTCCCTCGCCCAATATCCAAATAAAGGCAGCGGTAGGCAAAGTATCAAGTAATGGTTTGATTGCTACCAGCATACACAATCCCATACCTATAAAGGAAAGCGTTTCCAGATTGCTGTGTTTCTTCAACTTACGGAAGCTCGAGATAGTTCCTGCTATGGCACAAAGCCATACAAAGGCAAACAAGCTCCAACCCCAATAACCTTGTTCTCTTAGACAAATCAAAGTGATAGGTGAATAGCTACCGGCAATATGCCAATAGATAGCGGCATGGTCCCATTTACGAAGGCGTTCCTTCCATTTGCTCCATGCCGACAAGCCATGATAGATGGTAGATGCCGCATACGACATCAGCATGCCGAAAAGATAGAGAATCACTCCTGCTGCTGCCCATCCGTTCTCCTGATTGAAGCACCAGTAGAGGAAGATAGCACCAAACACCATGCCCAGTGCTATCCCTCCTGCATGCGACCAGCTATTCCATAGCTCTTCTTTGTGGTTATAGAATATCTTGAGTCTCATTTTTATTCTACAACGGTAAAGTCAAGTTGTTTCTTCTCAAGGTTTGCCTTGGCCACCTTGATTTTTATCGGATCACCCAACTGATATTTCTGATGATGACGACGGCCTATCAGACAGAAGTTCTTCTCATCGAAATCATAGTAATCATCCTTCAAATCACGGATAGGGATCATACCCTCACAATGATTCTCGTCAATTTCAGCATATATACCAAAGGTGGTAATACCGCTGATATGCGCCTCGAATTCCTCACCAAGATACTGTCCCATGAATTCCACCATCTTGTATTTAATGGAGTCACGCTCAGCATTTGCAGCAATCTGCTCCATATCAGAGCTATGCTCACACTTCTCTTCGTAATGCTTCTCGTTGGCACTTCTTCCACCCTCTGAATAGGCAGTGAGCAAACGGTGTACCATGGTGTCTGGATAACGACGGATAGGAGAAGTGAAATGAGTATAGTAATCGAATGCCAGACCGAAGTGGCCGATGTTATGAACACTATACTTTGCCTTCATCATCGCTCTCAAGGCAACCGTCTGAATGAGTTTCTGTTCCGGTTTGTTTTCCACCTCATCCATCAGTTTGTTCAAGCCACGAGCCGTAGCGCCCTTAGTAGAACTGCTTCCCAACTTATATCCAAACTTCACAACAAACTCGCGAAGGGTTTCCAACTTCTGAGGATCTGGATTATCGTGAATACGATAAGGCAAGGTCTTGGCTTTCTTACCCTTACCCACCTTTCCAATGCTCTCAGCAACTGTTCTGTTGGCAAGAAGCATGAATTCCTCGATGAGTTTATTGGCATCCTTCGAACGCTTAAAGTAGCATCTTGTAGGCTTACCCTTCTCATCCACATCGAAGTGGAGTTCCTCACTATCGAACTTCACAGCGCCATCCTTGAAGCGCTTGCTGCGAAGCTTCTTAGCAAGACGGTCAAGCATGATCAACTGATCGGCATTCTCGCCCTTGTATTCCTCACCCTTCTTCAATTCAGGAGCAGGCTGACCTGTACCCTCTACTACGCCATTATCCTCTAGCAACTGCTGAACCTCCTCATAGGCATAACGACGGTTGCTTCGGATGATAGTATGAACAATACGGTATTTCTTAATTTCTCCCTCATCATCAAGATTGAAAATAACACTATAGGCAAGCTTATCCTCATCAGGACGAAGAGAACAGATAAAGTTACAGAGTCGTTCTGGAAGCATCGGAATAGTACGATCGACTAGATAAACACTGGTTGCACGCTTATAGGCTTCCTTATCGATAATATCACCCTCCTTCACATAGTGGGAAACATCAGCAATATGCACACCTACCTCATGCAAACCATCCTCTAGTTTCTTATAACTCAAGGCATCATCAAAGTCCTTGGCATCCTTAGGGTCAATAGTACAGGTCCAGGTATCACGGAAATCCTCACGCACCTTCTCATCCTCAGGCGTAATCTCGCCAGAGATCTTCTCGGCAGCCTCTTCCACCTCCTTTGGGTACTTGTATGGCAGACCATACTGAGCAAGAATAGAATTCATCTCAGTATCGTTCTCACCCTTATGTCCCAATACATCAACCACCTCACCAATCAAGTTCTTATGATCAGCATCTGGCCATTGAATGATTTTCACAATAGCCTTATCATCTGTCTTTCCACCCTTCAGTTTACTCTTCGGGATAATGATATCATGCACAAAAGTGCTGGTAGGAGTTACCATAAAGGCCATATCATCGTCAACACGGAGTCTGCCAACAAACTGATCCTTGGCACGTTCCAGAATCTGGATAACCTGCGCCTCCTTGATATGATTCTTGCGGCGAGCCATCATCTGATACTGCACGCGGTCACCATTCAGTGCCCAAAGAGAATTTCGCTCAGAAACAAAGATTGGTTTATCAGTACCTTCTGGAAGAATAGAGTTTTTACCATTCGCCTTGCGCATAAACACACCCTCAGCCACCTGAGTAGTCTGATTCAATTTATAACTGTTATCAGATACTCTCGTGAGGAAATCATCCCACGCCATCTCCTCCATAATGTCGATTGCCAACATTTTGAGAGGATGCGTATTGAGCTTGAGCGACTTGAATATTTCTTTAAAAGAGAAAGTCACACCTGGCTGTGAAGAGAAGAATCCCTGCAGCACCTCGGCAAGCTGACTTTTCGTCAATCGCTTTCCCCCTTTTTTTCCTTTGCTTTTACTCATAATGTGTATTTTAAATTTTCACTATCGCAAAGTAACGAAATAATTCTGAATTATAGGTCAATTTGACCTATAATTTTGTTTTATTAGAAGAAATGTTGTACTTTTGCACAAATAAATCAATTAACCAATTAATGCAGAATGAAACTTAGAACTATTACAGCGCTCTTTTGTTTCATGATAGTCACAAGTTTGAGCGCTCAACAACTAGAAACTCCCAACCTTAAATTTGGTAAGCCTACTAAAGAAGAACTATCAATGACCCGTTACGACAAAGACCCTGAGGCCTCTGCTGTTGTGTTGTACGAGAATGGAGATTTAAGCTATGAGCTTGAAGGATATTATAGTGGTGTCATTATCCAAAGATACAACTACCAATATCGAGTAAAGATTCTTAAGGAACAAGGCACCAAATATGCCAACTTCACCATTCCTTACATACAGGACGAAATGAACCACAACCTTCAAGAGGAAATTACTGGAATTAAGCTCATTACTTATAACGAGGAAAATGGAAAACTTGTAAAAACAAAATTAGCTGACAATCAAATTTTTAGAGAAAGAAAAGACAAGAAGCAGTATTTACTAAAGATTACTGCTCCTCAGGCAAAAGTGGGATCTGTCATTGAGTTGCAATATGAAAAAACCAGTCATATATTCTGGCAGATTGATGATTATTACGCCCAAAGGGATATACCTGTGGCACATTGTAACTACAAAATGGAAATCCCTACCCTCTTCTACTTCAACGTTGAAAGAACAATAAAACCTTATTTCGATGGTACGGTTACTGCAGGAAGTCTATCCGTACAAGTGAGTGGAAACAGCATCAGTCCTACAAAAATGAATTGCAAGCTCAATATATACTCATTTGTTGGAAAAGATATTCCAGCTTTGAAGAACGACAAATATATTTGGGCACCAGAAGACTATGCCGCAAAAGTAGTAACAGAACTGCAAACTGTTCAATGGGCAAACAGACCACCTGAGCATATTTCAAAATCATGGGAAGACGTAGATGATGATTTGCTGCATATGGATGGATTTGCCGGAAGACTTAACGATGGCTGTAAGTTCAAGGACGAATTACTAGCAAGCGGAATCGACAAGATTACAGATTTCAAGGAGAAAGTTTCTACCGCATATACTTATTTGATGAATAAGTTATCATGGGATGGAAAATATAAGATCATGCCAGGATCAGCCAATAGTGTTTTGAAAAAAGGTAGTGGCAGCAATGCTGATCTCAATATGATATTCATCAGCATGTGTAACACCTTGGGCATAACTGCATATCCTGTAATTATGAGTTCCCGTGATAATGGTAAACTCCCTCAAAATTTCCCTAGTTTCTACAGATTCAATACTTTTGTTGTAGCTGTTACCGATGGAACAGAAACTTATTACTTAGATGCTTCTGGAAGCAAGGGATATCTAAATGTTCTCCCAGCAAGACTCTATGTAGACAAAGCCAGAACTGTTAGGAAAGGCAAAAAAGGAGAGTTTATAAATCTTCAGAATTTCGCCAAGGGTAAAGAGCAGATCTTTATTGAGGCAGAATTGAGTAAGGATGGTATTTTAAAGGGTACTTGCAGCAACCGCTTTAGCGGAAATGCCGCCTCAGATAAGCGTATGGAATTCTTTAATGCTAAAGACAGTGCTGAATATGTAAGTCAACTTGCCAATAAAGGGAATCTGTCAATTACAAAATATGAAACAAAGGGATACAAGCAGTTTGTTCCTGACGTGGAGGAGAAATTTGAATTCACCAAGAAAGTTGATATCACTGGTGACAATCTCTATTTGAATGCCTTCATCTTCTCGGCACCTCTTGGTGAAAATCCTTTCAAGATGCCAACTAGAGATATGCCTGTTGAGTTCGGATATAAGAACGAGAAATCTGTTGTAGTAAATATAAAGTTACCAGAAGGATACACGTTGGAGGAAGGTCCGAAGAATACTACTGTAAGAACTGAGGACAGCAGCATTAGTGGTAAGATCATCACTACTTCTGCAGGAAATATGGTCACCGTCATCTACAAGTTCCAGAACAACAAACTTGTCTATAACCAAGACCAATACACTGCATTGAAAAACTTATTTGACCGATTTGAGAACGCAAGCAATAGTGTGCTTATCATAAAAAAGAACTAAATGAAAAAATATATATTATCTATCCTTTGCATGATGGCAGCCACAATGGCTGCCTATGCTCAGAATGCGATCCTCGAAGAGGAAAACAACAAAGTGGAAGTTGGAAACAATGGTGATTTCTACATTCATACACTTCAGAGAAAAATTACCCTATTGAATAGTAAAGCTGAAGATTACGCAAACATCCAACTTCAGTTGAATAAAATGTGTGAAACACTTGGCAGTTTTTCAGGAACCATTACTGATAAAAACGGAAATGTGATTCGAAAAATCAAAAAGTCAGAACTTCAAAGAACAGAATATTCCAGCGAACTTGCCTCTGATGCTTACGTTCTCTATCTTGACATCACACCGTCCACCTATCCAGTGACAGTAAACTATGAGTATCAGATTACTTGTCGTAAAAGTTTCTTTGTTTTTCCACCTTTCTTTCCTCAGGACGAATACGAAATGCCTGTAAAGAAGGCTACTTATACGTTTATAGCACCAAGCGATTATCAGTGGAATTATAGTGTCCAGAACTCAAATATCCAACCTCAGGCACAAGATACTAAAGGAAAGAAAGCTACTACTTTCACCCTTGAGAATCTTCCTGCTATTACCAAGCAGAAATATACCCATAGTTTCAACTACTATGCTCCACATGTCTTTATCACTCCTATCAACTTTGAATTCTTCAAGTCAAAAGGCTCATTGGCTTCCTGGAAGGATTTAGGCGACTGGTCGTATAAACTAGCAGAGGGAAGAGATTGGTTAACACCTGAAGTTGAAGCGAAAATGAAGGAAGCGACAGCCAACTGCAAGAATGACAAAGAGAAAATTGCCGTTCTCTATAAGATGCTGAGAGAGAACACCCGCTATGTCAGTATCCAGTTGGGCATTGGTGGTTTCCAACCTATGCAGGCTTCCGATACATGGAAATACGCCTATGGCGATTGCAAGGCTCTAAGTAACTTGATGAAGGCGATGCTGAAGTCTGTAGGTATCAGAAGTAACCTTGTTTCTATTGGTACCAGGTATAAAAGACTCATCCGTTCACTCCCGGCTACCATTCAGATGAACCACATGATTTTGGAAGTACCCTTGGAGAAAGATACCGTTTGGTTGGAATGTACCAACCCTGAGTTTCCACTTGGCTATATACATGATGGCATATCCGGTCATGATGCCCTGGAATTCACTGAAGCAGGAGGACGAATTGTCACACTGCCAGACTACCCAGAAGAATACAATACCAACACCACCACTGTTATCGACAGCATACATGCGGATGGATCGGCAGATATCACCATTATCGATGACTATCAAGGACAGCTTTATGAGGATATTTACGGTATTAGCAAGGAAACACCCGATAAGCAAAAAAGTTACCTTGTTGGGGCGTATCGTATTCCTCAAGCTGAGGATATATCCATTTCACTAGAAGACAAGAAGGAGCCTTTCACTACTCCACATTTCATCACTCATCTGAGAGCCACAAGTCAACGATATGCCAACATTACAGGAACTCGTCTATTTGTACCAGCCAATCCTATTCATAAGAACACCACTTACAGCAAGATTGACGAAAATCGCAAGGAAAAAATCTATATGGGAAATGACCAAATAAATATCGAGGATATCACATTGGTTCTCCCAGAGGGATATGCCATTGAGGCAATGCCTGCAAGTATGAAAGAAGAACATCCTTTCGGCTATTTCTCCTCAACCTTCCTTCCACAGGGAAACCAAATCATCATTAAGAATACCTTGAAGTTTAAGCGTGGAGAGTATGAAGTGTCTATGGCAAAGGAAATAAACAGTTTCATGCAAAAGGTGGCAAACTATTTAAATAGCAGAATAGTTTTGAAAAAACAATAAAATCTTCTCTAAATTTTGAAATACAAGCTTTTTAGCTTAACTTTGCACCAAATAAAATTGCAATTTTAGATGAAGATTTTAATAACAGGCGCCTCAGGCTTCATCGGCAGCTTCATTGTCGAGGAAGCCTTGAGACAAGGTCTGGAGACTTGGGCTGCCATAAGAAAGAGTAGTTCCAAGAAGTATCTCCAGGATGAGCGCATACATTTCATAGAACTTGATTTTTCCTCACAGGAGAAGCTCGAAAAACAGTTGAAAGACTGTAATTTCGATTACATCGTACATGCAGCAGGTGCTACAAAGTGTCTGCATAAGGAGGATTTCTTCCGCATCAATACAGAAGGCACTAAGAATTTCGTCAATGCGATTCGTTCGCTGAAGATGCCTATAAAGCGATTTGTTTATATGAGTTCGCTTAGTGTTTACGGTGCAATCCGAGAGCAACAGCCTTATGAGGAAATCAAGGAAACGGATACCCCTCAGCCAAATACGGCTTACGGTAAAAGCAAACTTGCTGCCGAACAATTTCTGGAAAGCCTCAACGTCTCATCCTCAGAAGAAGACGCTTTTCCTTATGTAATTCTTCGCCCAACTGGTGTCTATGGCCCACGTGAAAAAGATTACTTTGTGATGGCACAGAGTATCCAGGGACATTCTGATTTCTCTGTAGGTTTCAAACGTCAGGACATCACTTTTGTATATGTTCAAGATGTAGTCCAGGCAGTTTTCCTTGCCATCGATCACGGAAAGACAGGTAGAAAGTATTTCCTCAGCGATGGAGAAGTCTATCAGTCAAGTACCTTCAGCGACTTGCTGCACGAAGAACTAGGCCGTCCTTGGTGGATTCGCATCAAGGCCCCAGTATGGGTGCTCCGTGTCATTACTTTCTTTGGCGACATTCTTGGAAAGATGACAGGCAAGATGATTGTTCTCAACAACGACAAATTCAATATTCTGAAGCAGCGCAACTGGCGATGCGACATCGAACCAGCTGTCAAGGAACTTGATTTCCACCCAGAATATAATCTAGAGAGAGGAGTAAAACTCTCCATCAAATGGTATAAAGAAAATAATTGGCTATAACCCTGTCTCATTTAGGACGCTACAGCCTTTAGCTTATGATAAAAGATTTATTTAGATTAGAGAAAACACCCAAGAAAGGTTTGATGGCTATGGAATGGGTGGTATTGGGATATATGGCCCTTACCTTCCTCATCATCCTCTTCACTTATACACGTCTCGACAATCCATCAGCCATGATCTGGGGACGATTTCGAGTTCTTGCTATTACTCTCCTCCTATGGGGGGTATATCGAATGATTCCTTGTCGATTCACCCGACTTACCAGAGTTGCAGCACAGTTATTACTACTTGCCTGGTGGTATCCTGATACCTACGAGCTCAACAAGATTTACCCAAATCTTGATCATATAGTGGCACAATGGGACCAGACTTGCTTTGGTTTCCAACCGGCATTGGTTTTCGCAAAACATGTGCCTTGGGCTGTAATCAGTGAGCTGATGTATATGGGCTACTGGTTCTACTATCCAATGATTGGTGCAGTAGCTTTCTACTACTTCTGGATGAAATATGAAGAGTTTGATAGGGTTTCATTTATCATCATCGCATCATTCTTTATCTACTATGTCATCTTTATTGTCTTCCCTGTTGTGGGACCAACTTACTACTATGATGCTGTAGGACTGAGCGATATTGCCAATGGTGTATTCCCGAATTTGCACGACTATTTTGCTACCCATACAGATTGTCTGAAAGATCCAGGTTACCAAGATGGCTTCTTCTATCATCTGGTAGAGAGTACCAAGAATGAAGGTGAACGCCCTACAGCAGCTTTCCCTAGTAGTCATGTAGGTGTAAGCACCATCTGTATGTTCCTGGCATGGCGCACCAAGAATCGCAAGTTCTTCTGGGGTCTTTTCCCTATATACGTTTTCCTTTGCATGGCCACCGTATATATTCAGGCACACTACCTCGTTGATGCAATTGCAGGATTCATTTCAGCAGCAATTTTGTACTTTCTGCTTTATTTCGCATCAAAAAGTATGGTAAATCGCTGATTCTCAATTTTTATTTGTAACTTTGCATCCCAATTTTTAAGGTAAAATGAGTAAAAAATTATATATTGAAACCTACGGCTGCCAGATGAATGTAGCCGATAGTGAGGTAGTTGCTTCAGTGATGAAGATGGCCGACTACGAAGTTTGTGAGAATGAGGATGAGGCAGACGCTATTTTCCTCAACACTTGTAGTGTACGAGAAAACGCAGAGAATAAGATTTATCACCGTCTGGACACTCTCCATGCAGAACAGAAAAAGGGGCGCAAGCTTATCCTTGGTGTCCTCGGATGTATGGCAGAACGCGTAAAGGACGACCTTATACAGAATCACTTTGCCAATTTGGTATGTGGTCCTGACTCTTATCTGAATCTTCCAGAAATGGTTACAGCTGTTGAAATTGGACAACCTGCCATTGATGTGGAACTTTCTACAACAGAGACCTATCGCAACGTACTTCCTCAGCGCATTGGTGGAAACCATGTTAGTGGTTTTGTTAGTATTATGCGAGGCTGTAATAACTTCTGTCACTACTGCATTGTTCCTTATACAAGAGGTCGTGAGCGCAGTCGTGACGTTGAGAGTATTCTTGCTGAGGTGAAAGACCTGCACGATAAGGGATTCAAGGAAGTAACCCTTCTTGGTCAGAATGTCAACAGCTACGGACTACTCCCTAATGGAAAGCGTCCTGAGAATGGTGTCATCATCGAGGAAGAAGGTGGTAAGGAACTTCACGTATGTTCATTTGCAGAATTGCTTCGCAAGGTAGCAGAAAGTGTTCCTGATATGCGCGTGCGCTTCACCACTTCTAACCCAGAGGATATGACCGAAGATATTCTCCATGCCATTGCCGATGAGCCAAATCTCTGCAACCATATCCACTTCCCTGCTCAAAGCGGAAGTAACAAGATATTGAAGTTGATGAACCGTAAATATACCCGCGAGGAATATCTAGAGAGAGTTGCTGCCATCAAGCACATTATCCCTGGTTGCGGACTTACTACGGATATCTTCGTAGGCTATCACGATGAAACAGAGGAAGATCATCAATTAACACTTGACCTCGTAAAGGAATGCCAGTATGATAGCGCTTTTATGTTCAAATACAGTGAGCGTCCTGGCACCTATGCTGCCAAGCACTTACCAGACAACGTAGCAGAGGAGGAGAAAATCCGCCGTCTTAACGAACTGATTCGTCTTCAGACAGAAATCTCCGCAGAACAGAACAAAAAGGACGAGGGAAAGGAATTTACAATTCTATTAGAAAGATTTGCCAAGAGAAGTCACCAGCAGCTGATGGGTAGAACCGAGCAGAATAAGGCTGTCATCATTGACAAAGGCAACCATCATATCGGTGAATTTGTGAAAGTTCGCATCACCGGCTCATCTTCAGCAACCCTCTTTGGTGAGGAAATACAATAAAACTGCAAATATAACTTGCAGTTTTATTAATTTAATGCTATATTTGCAACCAATATGAAGGAATTCCTACAAGTACTACGACGTTTTGTGCCACCATACAAGAAGTATTTGGTACTGTCTATTATATTCAATATACTTTCAGCTATACTGAATATTTTCTCATTTCTAGCCCTAGTCCCTATCCTGCAGATTCTATTTCAGGTAGACGGAGGATTGCGGGCTACAGAGTTGAAAGAGTGGAATCTCAGTGATTTTCAGGATGTTTTAATGAACAATATGGCCTATTATGTTCAGAATCTGATCATTGAGACAAGCGCAACAACAACTCTGCTCATCATTGGTATTTTCTTGGCGATAATGACTTTCCTGAAGACTGGTTCTTATTTCCTTTCTTCCGCAGCCATTATTCCTATCCGAACAGGTGTCGTTCGTGATATCCGCAACCAGATTTATCAGAAAATCACTTCTTTACATCTTGGCTTCTTCAGCGAGGAGCGTAAGGGTGACATCATTGCTCGTATGAGTGGTGATGTTCAGGAGGTTGAGAATAGCATCATGTCAAGTTTGGATATGCTTTTCAAAAACCCAATCTTGATTATTATCTACTTCGGAACCTTGATTGCTATCAGTTGGCAGCTTACTCTTTTCACCATCATCTTTGTACCTATTTTCGGATGGTTCATGGGATTTGTAGGAAGAAAACTGAAGGCACAGAGTACTTATGCTCAAGGCCTATGGAGTGACACCATGAGTCAGGTAGAAGAAACATTGGGAGGACTTCGCATCATCAAGGCTTTCTGTGCTGAGGAGAAAATGAACGAGCGTTTCGACAAGATTAATACTTCTTATCGCGACAACATCATGCGTGTGAATATCCGCCAACAGATGGCACACCCTATGAGTGAGTTTCTGGGCACCGTAATGATCATCATCGTATTATGGGTGGGTGGTATTCTCGTGCTCAACTACGCAGCATTAGATGGTCCAATCTTTATCTACTATCTCGTAATGCTCTATAGCATCATTGCTCCACTGAAAGAGTTCTCTAAGGCAGGATATAACATTCCTAAGGGACTTGCCTCTATGGACCGCATTGACAAGATTCTGAAGGCAGAACTCGAGATTATAGATAAACCAGATGCAAAGCACATCGGCAGTTTCGAACACGAAATAGAATTCCGCCATGTAAGTTTTGCTTATACCGATAGAAATACCAAGGAACTGAAATATGTTCTGAAAGATATCAACCTCACTATTCCAAAGGGAAAGATGGTAGCACTCGTTGGTCAGAGTGGCTCTGGAAAATCTACCCTTGTGGATATGATTCCACGCTATTACGACGTCCAGGAAGGTGAAGTTCTCATCGACGGTATCAATGTGAAGGACTTAGGCGTTCACGATTTGCGTAGCCTCATCGGCAATGTAAACCAGGAGGCTATCCTCTTCAACGATAGTTTCAAGAACAACATCCGCTTTGGTAATGACGAGGCTACAGATGCGGACATTGTCAATGCTGCCAAGATTGCCAATGCCTATGAATTCATTATGGAATCAGAGAAGGGTTTTGATACAAATATCGGTGACCGTGGTGGTCGCCTTTCAGGTGGTCAGCGTCAGCGAGTAAGCATTGCACGTGCCATTCTCAAGAACCCTCCAATCCTCATCCTTGACGAGGCAACATCTGCTCTTGATACAGAAAGCGAAAGACTGGTACAGGAGGCACTTACTCATCTTATGAAGACCCGTACCACCGTTGCAGTAGCACACCGTCTCTCAACTATCAAGAATGCAGATGAGATCTGTGTAATGCACGAGGGTGTTATCGTGGAACGTGGTACACACGACGAATTAATCAACAAAGACGGATATTACAAGAAGCTGCATGATATGCAGCAGGTATAAAACTTCATAAAACAGAGTCTGTGAAAAAAGTTTTTTTATCCACTCCTCTTGCCCCATTAGCAGCAACGATATGTAATCTGCTTATCGCCTATGGGTGCTATATTCTCGCTCAGGGGTGTTATTTCCTAGAAAATTATAGTTACTTCCGCGAAACACAGTTCACTTTTGATCTGGTGAGCGGAAGTTTGATGTTTGATACATCTGCTATCTTTGTTACCAACATTCTTTATGTTGTCTTAATGCTCTTTCCACTGCATTGGAAGGAACAACATTGGTATCAGCTGTTGTGCAAATGGGTATTTGTAGTGGTAAACGCTTTGGCATTGGCAATAAATCTTGGCGATTCTGTTTACTTCAAATATACCATGCGCAGAACTACAACAACTGTGTTCAGTGAGTTTTCAAGTGAAAACAATCTAACAGGTATTTTCTTCAACGAAATTATTGGGCATTGGTATTTGGTTCTTGCAGCTGCCATCATTATTTGGGGAATGTGGAAACTTTACCGTACTCCACATTTAGAGGCAAAGCAGCAAACCTGGTGGAAATATGATCTTGCCAACCTTCTAAGTCTGGCTCTTTTAGCACCATTTATAGTAGCTGGTATCCGTGGAGGATTCACTACAGCAGTTCGACCTATCACCTTGAGCAATGCCAATCAATATGTTTCCCGCCCAATTGATGCTGCATTGATTCTCAATACTCCATTCTCACTCTATCGAAGCATTGGAAAAAATGTATTCACCGTACCTACCTACTACGCTATTGAGAAGGATATGGATGCCATTTATTGTCCTGTTCACATACCAGCCGATAGTCTGCAGCCTTTCAAGAAAAAAAATGTAGTAGTTTTGATTGTCGAGAGTTTCGGACGTGAATATATAGGCGCATTGAATAAAGAACTTGATGGTGGTAAATACAAGGGCTATACCCCTTTTGTCGACAGTCTTATTGCCAAGAGTACAACCTTCCGCTATAGTTTTTGCAACGGACGAAAGAGTATTGATGGAATGCCAAGTATTTTATCAAGTATCCCGATGTTTGTTGAGCCTTTTTTCCTTACCCCTTCCTCTATGAACCATGTAACTGGTTTGGCAGGCATTCTGGACAAAGAAGGTTATCATACGGCTTTCTTCCATGGAGCCCAACGGGGAAGTATGGGCTTTATGGCATTTGCACGCAGCACTGGTTTTCAGGAATACTTTGGCCGTGAGGACTTCGAGCAGGACAAGCGTTTCAATGGCGACAAGGACTTCGATGGCACCTGGGCTATCTGGGATGAACCATTCCTTCAGTATTATGCCGACAAGATGGGCGAGATGAAGCAACCTTTTATGACTGCAGTATTCACAGCCTCTTCTCATAATCCTTATGTAATTCCCGAGAAATATAAGAATATCTATCCTGAAGAGGGTATCATCATACATAAATGTATTCGCTATACCGACATGGCGCTTCGTAAGTTCTTTGAGAATGCGAAGAAACAACCATGGTATAACAACACCATCTTCGTGCTTACAAGTGATCACACGAACTTGAGCGACCATAAACAGTATCAAACGGATATTGGCGGTTTCGCATCTCCTATCATCCTCTTTGAGCCAGGAAGCAACCGTCAGCCAGAGATACAAGACAAGGTAGCACAGCAGATTGATATTCTCCCTACCGTGTTGGGTATGCTCAACTATCCAAAACCTTATTTCGGATTTGGTATCGACGTGCTGAATACTCCTAAGGATAAGACATGGGCTGTCAACTACCTTAACGGCATCTATCAGTATGTACGATTTGGATACGTTCTCCAATTTGATGGTAACAAGACCAAGGCCATCTATGCACTTGAGGATAAGCTCATGAGCCATAACCTCTTGGGAAAGGTGAAGGAACAGGCACAAATGGAGAAGGAAGTAAAGGCTATCATTCAGCAATATATGTACCGAATGGTGAATGATAAACTAACCTATAAATAAGGAACTAACAGATATGAAGAAAGCATTAAACTACTTCGGATACATTATCGCCTACGGCGCATGGTATTTGTTTTCCCTATTGCCATTGAGTGTGCTGTATTTGTTTTCCGATTTCCTATATTTCCTCGTTACTCATCTCGTGAAATATCGTCATAAAGTGATTTGGAAAAACCTCAAGAACTCTTTCCCAGAGAAGAGTGATGAGGAGCTCACGCAGATTGAAAAGGATTTCTACCAATATTTCTGTGATTATCTTGTTGAGATGATTAAAGGAATGACAATGAGTGAAAAACAGATGCGTAAGCGCATGACATTCTCGGGTACTGAGAAAATCAGTGAATGCTGGGAGAATGGTCAGTCATGTGGTGTTTACCTTGGTCATTTAGGCAACTACGAATGGATAACATCTCTGCCATTTTGGGTTTCAGATAAAGGTCAATGCTGTCAGATCTATCATCCATTAGAAAATGAACACTTCAACAAATTATCGGTAGATGTACGCGAGCGTCAGGGTGCGCTTTGTATTCCAATGGCAGAATCGCTTCGCAGAATTATCGATTTCAAACGCAAGGGAAAACCTATCGTTATCGGCTATATCGCTGACCAGGTGCCTTTCTGGAATAATATCCATCACTGGCTTACCTTCCTTAATCAGGACACCCCAGTACTTACTGGTAGTGAGCGACTGATCAAGAAGACGGGGCAAGCTGCTTTTTATGGTGATGTGACGCGTGTATCACGTGGTCATTATCATTGTGAGATGAAGCTGATAGCTGAGGATACTTCTAAGTATGAGGATTGGCAACTCACCGATATTTACTTCGCCGAGCTGGAAAAGACCATCCGTAGAAATCCAGGCATCTATCTGTGGAGCCATAACCGATGGAAACGTTCACACGAAGAATATAATATCCGCTATAATCCGGAAAATGGACGAGTGGATTTACGTGATATCAATATTATCAAGAAAGAAAAAGGACTCCTTTAAAGGGAGTCCTTTTTCTTTGCCTATATATTTAACGTGAGTTCGATGAATTTAAAATACAGTTAGCCGCAATAGCCTCAGTATGTTCCGCAAATGTTAAAAAAGCTAACTCAATGGTTTAGCTGGTCTAAACCGACGGTTTACGACCTCTAAACCGTACATTTACGTTGGCTATTTCAACCGTATTCGCTAATCACCAAATTTCAAGGAGTTATATTTCGTCGAACTCACGTTATTTAAGGTATAAAGTAATCGTCAAATTTTCGAAAGAGAATATCGAAAGTTTCGAAATCTTTATCATCAATTGACTTCTGCGGATCGATAATCCAATATAGAGGCGTATCCTTATACATAGATGCCACCAAGGTGAAAGTACTTGGTGCACCAATAAGATAATCACAAGCAGACAGAAGATAGAAATCCTCATCCGGTGTGCCTTCAGGAAAATGAATTTTATCGCCCAGATGTTTCTGATAAAAGGCTTTATCCAATTTAGGATCATTGCCACACATAAAAATATCAATCTCCTCATCAGGATGCAGACGGATAAACTCTTGGATGGCATGCAGATACTGCTGGTCATTATAGAAATAGCGGCCTCTGCACCAAGTGGCGTAATCTCCTCGACGAATATGTACACCCAACTTGAGATGTCCCTGGTATGGCTTCAATTTCTGATCTACAGGGGCCTTAACTACCTCGTCAAATGCAAATAGTTCCTTGATCTCCTCTTTATATTTCAAGAAGAGTTCAGGGAAGCGCACACACCAGCCCGTGGCCAAAATGTGGCGATGTTTCAACATCAGTTCCTGCTCCTGTTGATAATCACTGTTGATATCAGTAAAGTTGACCGTAGGAATCAATCCCCATTTTGCAGCATATTTGGCCAATACATACGTCAGGAAGTGATGATAGGGAGTATGACAGATATGGAAATGATGGTACTTATACGCAAAACGCATAGACATCGTCTTCCTGCCATGTTCTCTGCCCCATGCATAAAGATGACCATACTGGAATATATTGTTGGCCATTCGGCCTTTATCGGTTACAAAAATCATATATGAAATATCGATTTAAATTATCTGTAAAAGTTGATGATCGATGGTCTGAAACGTAAAGTCTATGGCTCGCTTCGTCACACCTTCATGCATCTGTTGTTGCATGGAACTATCGGTGAGCAGTTGATATATGGCATCTGCAAAAGCAGGTGCATCCCCAACAGGAACCAATAAACCAGCTTGTCCATTATCCAAAATTTCTCGAGGACCTGTAGGGCAGTCGCTGGCAACCATCAGTTTATCAAGCATAAGTCCCTCTATAAGCACGGTAGGTAGACCTTCAAACTTGGCACTATGTACCAGTAGGCTACTCTGCTTAATCCAAGGATAAGGATTGCTGGTAAACCCTATAAACTCCACGGCATCTGCAATCCTCAAGTCTTTGGCCAACTGCTTGAGTTGGCCTTCAGAGTTACCTTTGCCAATAATGTAAAGTTTCTCCTTTATACCTCTCTTCTGGCGGAGAATGGCGAAAGCCTGAAGTAAGGTAGTGATATCCTTTTGAGATTCCTCCAATCGTTCTACGGCAAGCAGGTAAGATTGGTGAATACGCTCGTCAGTACAGATTTCATTGGAACGTTTGCGGATGGCTTCTTGGTCCTTGGCATTATACATGACAATCATTTTATCCTTTAGATGAGGGAACATTTTGCATCCTTCTTCACGCATGGCCTCAGAGATTGTAACGATAGTATCGTAATGGTCTAGCTGCTTACCTATTCGCTTCATGCGCTTCTGATTTTGTTGCATAGTCTGCTCAAAACTGAAGTGATAGAACACAATCTTTCGGTTAGAGATGCTTTTCAGAAACGAGTATGCGCAACAATCGAAATCGATAAAGACATCAGCTATTTTTGCCAGATGGTTGATTCCCTTCTGGTTATTTCTTCTGCGAATAGGGTTAATGACCACCTCATCCAGTAACTTCAACATGCCCGATGCAGTTTTAGTTACTCGTTTTTGGGGAATAGAAGAAAGAAAGGAAGCCCGATTGAAGTAAACAATAGAAACGCTTTTGGGAATACGGGGAAGAAAAACCTCCAGTTTGCCCATATAGGTAGCAATGGCCAGTGTGATGTGATAGCGTTCATCCTGTGCCAAATGCCTGATATATTCCACCAATACGGTGTCTATTCCTCCGTCAAGAAAGCGCGACATAAGGAAAACTATATTTTTCTTTTGCTTTATTGTATTCGCCATTCTAAAAAAATTCTGTGTTAAAACGTGATCCGAGTAATCATTTACTATCTTTTTGAGGGAATCTTAATCTTGGATTAAAGCTGAATCCATCGATCAACCCTCGCCAAGAAGCTTCTAATAATTTAGCCTCATCTTCTTTGGGTAAACGGCGTTTCTTTATTTTATGTCTATGTAGCCTTAGTTCATTAAGTTGTGAGAAAAAGAATACAATGTTTCCTTTTCGCTTTTTTCGTATAAAACTAGCATTTCGTTCACCATAATATAATTTCCATGACATGTTCGCATCTAGGGTATCTATCGAACTCTCATAATTATTTTTCGTCTTATGATATACGATACTGTTCTCTGTCTGGATACCCAAATACCCTGACTGAGTAATACGATACGTATATTCAGCATCATCACACCAAATAAAAAATTCAGGATAAGGTAATCCTATTTTCCAAGGAATCTCGCCATTTATTAACAGAGATACAAAAGAAGCATTTACTGTTAGTCGGGTATTTAAGGCTAAATCTTTCCTTTCATGAAAAACAGAGTCAACTAAACTATTATCTTCTAATTGTCTTGTAACATTCATCAAATGGGGATTTCCGTCCATCCAAAGCACCTGACTACATACATATCCAGTTTTACCTATTTCTGTATATGGTATCAGATTTTCCAGTGCTTTTTCTGTCGGCATTGTATCATCATCCATTACCCAAATCCATTCTGCATGATGTATTGCAGATAATTCTATACCTTTAGTAAAGCCACCTGCTCCACCGATATTTTTTTCTAAAGTTACTACTTTATATTTATTATTATTTTTATACTTATTGAGATATTCGGTTGTCCCATCGGTTGAATGATTATCTATAATATATATAGTTCTGATGGGATAAGTCTGTTGCTCTATCTTTGCCAAATTTTCCTTGAGCAATTCGAGGCGATTATATGTTACTACAACACAATCTACAATCTTTGTCATGTTCTATATATTATTTAGAATTTCTCTCTTCTAGTAATTTCGCTACAATAGTAAACTGGTAGGTTGCATCCAATATGGCATGGATAAAGCCTGGGATGCCATCCAAAAAGCCTTTCTTGAGGATATACGATTTGAAGAAGCGGAAGGCTGGACGATAGAGTAAGGCACCTGCCCCATACTTTTTATTACGTCTGCGAGGCAATTCGTAATCAGAATAGGTGTTGTTCTTGCGAATGATATCGGCAACACTATCGTTGGCCAAATGCTCGAAAGCCAAGTCCATACGACTCTTCGGGATACGTTCAATGGTACCCTGAATCTCTGGCGAGGTATGGATAACGGGTGGCCAGTAGCTCTTGTCTTTTTTCAGAAAGCGCAGAATATAGTCAGGATAGCTACTATGCATCATACGCCCCATGAAATAGTTCTTTCTTGGGATGGCAATGCCTTCCGGACAGTTTCCATCCTTTATTTTGGCATAGAGATAATCATGTAAAGAAGGGGTAACAATTTCATCGGCATCCACCACCAATACCCACGGATACTTGGCCCGTTCGATAGCAAACTGGCGTGCAGGTTCCACGATTCTATGCTCTCCTTTAGGGAAGGTCACAATCTTGCAACCGTTCTTCTGGGCAATGGCCAATGTACTATCGGCACTTTCCATATCGCAAATCAGAATTTCATCGAAACCTTTAACTGCATCAATGACTTGCTGCAAATGCTTCTCTGCATTGTACGTATTGATAACGACGGATATTTTGTTTTCTTCTTTCATAGGCAACAAAGTTACGAATTATTTTCCTATATATGCAGAATAATGCAGGAAAAAGATATTCTTATTGGGTTGGATGCCAAACATATCGTAAGAAATGGTATAGTACCCGGAAGTTTGTACGAACACGATGATGGACACGATGATTAGCGCTTTATTTAATTCCTTATTACGGCTAGCTGAAAATATAATTCAAGTAGCAAGGCACGAGCATTGCTCTTACGCTCTAGTTGTTTGTAATGAGCAGGATTTGCCATAAAACGATCTTCATTATATGAGGAAAAATCATCTTCTGATGCATTCTCATCAAGGAGATTGTTGCCCAGGTTAATATAATCTACCCCTTGGTTGAACGCAAATGGAGCCAGAGTTGATAAGATATCATAATGACATCCCCATCGATTTACCATAGTTCTATATGAATTCTTGCGTAAATTTGGTGGCAGGTAGATATATAAAGGAACAGAGTGTTCCCACTTTCCATCTACTTTTGTATAATCTAAGAGTGATCGTACATTATGATCTCCTGTGACAACAATAATTGTATTCTTGGCTGCTTTAGTTTTTTTGAAAGCATCAAGGAATCTGGCTAAACATTGGTTATAATATTGGAAACCATGTATATATTTCTCTTTATTTTCTTGATCCATATCACCAAAGTCAGAACGTCTGTAGAAGTTCTGACTCACAGGTGATAACTTCATATGGTCAGGATATATAAAAGGCGGATGATTGGTTGTCGTCATAGCTAACAGCAACTTCGGCTTTTGCTGTTTAGTATTCAGCCTTTCTAATATTGATCGGAATAGATACTCATCGTATATGCCAACACTATTGAATTGATAATTAGGATGCTCTTTCAGAAGAGTATATTTTCCTGTTATCATATCAAATTGTTGATTCCTAAGTGTTTCCTGACAATTTTCCAAAGCCACATCCATTCCAGACATAAACTCGGTGGAGTAACCGCTTTTATGGAATGGGATGGCCAAAGAGGTAGGAATGGGATGAAGTCTGTATTTGGTCATAAAGAGCCGATATGGCGAACTGAGGGTTAGACGTTCAATAGTTGCTATTGTTCCATTACATACAGATTGAAAATTACTGAATAACAAATCTTCTTGTAGATGTTTGTCCAAACCTTCTGATAGACATTTGTTAGATTTGCTTAAGTGAAGAAGATAATTGCTCCAACTTTCACTACAGATGATGATAATATTTGGCTTTTGGGTAGCTGTGGTCTTATTTTGATTAAAGAGGGCCTTGTGAAGCGCAGATATCGTGTCTTGTCCTAAATGTACTTTTTGGTCCGTAAAAATATCCAAAGCTTCTTGTAAATTGTTGAAATGCTTTTCGTGTAATAACTGGTCGGCAGTAATAGGTTTTAAGGAATTATTCTTTTCTTTAATTGCCTTTTTTAGCATATATACTGCATTAGGAATAATGTCATTTATTTGTGTATTTGGTGTAACTATAGTATCTTCTACTTGAAGTGGAAATTTCCCTAACGAACCTCGAAGGCAAGATACCACTGCTGCTATAAAGATTATAGCACTAATAATTTGAAAATATATTTGGGTTATAGGCTTTCGGTGGCCTTCTTTTTTTCGTTCAATATTTCGGCAGATATAGACTAATGCTATTCCCATCACAATAAGGATGAGTAAATACAGAATAACCGGATACTCTTGCCACATTACTTGGATAAGTTCTAGAGGGCCTTCATTGAAGAAATCAAAAAAAACAATATTGATATGAGAATGAAAATTGTGATAGAACGAAAAATCGATGATCGATAATACTGCTAACAATATGCCTAAAGTGGTGTAATATGCGATGTTGAATTTCTTAACAAATCTACCATAAGCACCTTGTGAAGGAATAAACCACCCTATAAATGCCAAGATAAAAGGTATGATGATGATGTAACTAACAACCTGTAAATCAAATCGTAGAGCATTAAAAAATACCGATGGCAGGAAAGCTAAAGTTGCCTGTAAATCTTGAACTGAAACATACTTAATAGTAAAAGCAACTCGTGCTAAAAATAGAATACAAAGCAACATGAGTGAATACGCTAATAGTGCTGCAACATGTCTGGTTAAATGATTTGTTTTCATTATTTAAATGTTATTTTTACTTGTATAATTGCACACCTTAATTGCCCCAGTCTCCAACTGGGGATCCGTATTCTGCGCAATAGATAAATTCGACATATTACTGATTATCAATATATTGCAGTTATCGAATTACATTAGATAAAACTTTGGTTAGTGGGGAACATACTTGTATTTCAGAGTTATCTTAATACATTCGCTAATATTTACTTTATTGTAGGTGAATACTCTCGGCGAAGCATCTCGTAACAAAGTCTCAGCCAGACGATTGTTACAGGAAGTGCACGGAGTGCATAAGGCTGCACAAGTTCTTTGCGTATTACTTTTGGCCAGATGTCGCTATTACCCATTCCCGATAAGATGAACACAAATACCATGAGAGCTATATCCCATCGCGAGCGTTGCCAAGGAACAGCAGTATACCAAATACAAACACCAGTCAAGGCGATGATGTATCCGCTAGCCTCGCTACCCGTGCTAAAGAGAATAATAAACATCAGAGTAGAGGCCAAAATCGTCTCACGGAAAGCAAGATGCTTGTATTGATTGAATCTCAGATAAGGAAGCAAGAATAGTACTATTCCTGGCAAAATAAGCCATAGATCGGAAAAAGTATGATTGCCGCTGATGCGATGAGTCATGCCCAACAGTGAGATATTCTGTCCCATAGCATCCATATTCAGATTGTTCTTTCCCGCAAGACTTGGCAACCATTCCTGATATTGAGTTATAATATAATCAGGATTACTGATGACCATAGGCAATGCGAATAATACTCCTGACCATAGAATCAGCGAGATGATGAATTTTCCTTTGTGCTTTGAGAAGAAGAAAAACGCCAATCCCATAATGCCATAAATCTTCACCAACGTTCCCAATACGATGAAGAAAGCTGCCCAACCATCTTTCTCCTTCTCGATGAGAAAGAAGGATGAGAGTACTATAGCTGCTATGGCGATATTAAACTGTTGCATGAAGAGGGCATCCAGAAGCGCCAACGAACAGAACCAGTAGATGAAATTCTTCTGATGTGAGGTAAGCCCTGATTTGGCTATCGCCCAATAGAGCCACATGGCCAGGAATACAAGCCAGAAAAGCAAACCTACCCACTCTGGGAGTAAGGCGAATGGTGCTATAATGATGGAGTAAACAGGACCATAATAGTTATAGTCGAAATGCTCCTCTGGATAAGCTGCAAACAAGGAAGTCTGATGGAGAGTATGCCAGAATACGCCACGGAAAACCTTGAAATTGTTATCGTGGTGCAGTTTGGTCATACCAAGAAGGGCCAGGATGACCCAAAGTACCATCGTGGTACGTTGTTCAGCAAAAAAAGGTTTTACAAGAAAAGTGCTTACCTTATTGTAGGCAGTATAGATTTTATCTCTCATTGTTTTCGTTTTAAAGGTTTTGTTCTGCATTAGTATGTTTTAGGGTGAAGGCTTCCTTGACTAAATAGACCGGCCTTTTCTTACTTTCGATGAAAATTTTGCCTAAGTATTCTCCCATTACACCCAGAGCGATAAGTTGTACACCACTCAGGAAGAGGATGGTAGTCATCAGCGTAGGATAACCTGCCACAGGGTCACCATAAATCCAAGTGTGAATGAGAGTATATACCATAAAAACAAATGCCATGATGGATACTATGATACCTAGATATGCAGCCCATTTCAGGGGGGCTACGCTAAAACTGGTAATACCATCGACGGCCAGATGCATCAGTGACCGATAATTCATGTGACTCTCACCTGCTACACGGTCTTGGGTTTCAAACTCCACATAGGTCTTGTTAAAACCTATCCAGGCATACATACCTTTGGTGTATCGCTCAGATTCACGAAATTTGCGGAGCTCTACAATACATTTTCTATCAAGTAATCGGAAATCGCCTACATTTGGCAGAATATCATAGCGGGCCGATTTCTGCAGAAGTTTATAGAAGATTAGTGAACTCTGTTTCCTTAACCAAGACTCCTTTCCGCGTGATAATCGCTTTCCATAGACATCATCATACCCCTCTTCCCATTTGGCCAACATCTGTGGGATGACTGACACCGGATGTTGCAAATCTGCATCCATGATAATGGTGCAATCGCCACTGGTATAGTCGAATCCAGCCAGCAGAGCATTTTCTTTACCGAAGTTTCGCGTTAAATCGATATAGCAGAATTTGCTATCTTGCTGATGTAATTGGTGAATAAGATCTATAGTATGATCGGAGCTACCATCATTGATAAGTAGTATTTCCCAATTATAGTTACTGTTTTCAGCCATCAATTCCTCGAGTGCATCATACAGAGCGGGCAATGAAGCTTCTTCATTGTAACATGGAATAACTAGCGAAACCAATTTCTTATTATTTGTCATCTTTACTTGATGTATTATTTTTCTTGAATGCAAAAAAGCGTTGTCCGAGATAGTTGATGATAGTGAAGATACCACTACCGATAAGCATAGCTATATTTTCAAGAAGTGATTTATCAAAGGCAAAGGAAAACACTTGCAGGCACCATCTTACCACAGGACGAGCAATACTAAATGCCACGAAATAACAAACTGCGATATTAAGGACAAAACGAAGGAATGAATGACCATTGTCTTCCTTATATTTAAACGTAAAATGCTTATTCAGAAAATAACTGATAATGCTGGCAATGATATAATCTAATGCAGATGAAATCCAATAGCCTAAATGAAGCAAGTTATAGCAAGCAAACATGATGGTTAACCCGATAATCGTATTAATCACTCCTACTATAATAAATTTCAAGAAGGACTTATCTCTAAACAGATTAAGAATAGAAAGATTCATCTGATAAAACTTGATTCTATAAAAAATACTTAAACCAATTTTTTTGCAAAGATACAAATTCTATCATGAAATGGCGATTGTTTTGGCAAAGATATTTTTTTTTTGTACTTTTGCTTAGATTTTAAAGACAAAGTTGGATATGATATTATTAAGTTTTGACACGGAAGAGTTTGAACTGCCTCGTGAACATGGTGTAGAGATATCTCTTGAAGAAGGTATGAAGGTATCGGTGTATGGCACTAACAAGATTTTGGATATCTTACAACAAAATAAGGTAAAAGCTACTTTCTTTTGTACGGGTAACTTTGCAGAACATGCACCTGAAGTTATTGAGCGTATCAAGGCTGAAGGACATGAGATAGCATGTCATGGAGTAGATCATTGGGTACCTAAGGCAGATGATGTATTCCGATCAAAAGAAATCGTAGAACGTGTCAGTGGGGTAAAGACTTATGGTTATCGTCAGCCTCGCATGTTCCCTGTATCAGATGAGGATATCGAAAAGGCAGGCTATACGTATAACTCCTCACTTAATCCAGCGTTTATCCCAGGTCGTTATATGCATCTCACTACGCCTCGCACCTGGTTTATGTGTAATCATGTCATGGAGATACCTGCTTCGGTAAGTCCTTGGTTTCGTATACCTCTCTTTTGGCTATCCCTTCATAACTTTCCTGAGAAATTTTATTACTGGCTTGTGAATCGCGTACTAAAGCATGATGGGTACTTTGTGACATATTTCCATCCCTGGGAATTTTTCCACTTGAAAGAGCACCCAGAATACAAGGCTCCTTTTATCATTAAGAATCATAGTGGCGATGAATTGGCTGGTAGGCTGGATCGTTTCATCAAGATGCTTAAGGGAAAGGGATACGAGTTTATCACATATCATGAATTTGTAAATAGACAATCAAAATAAAAAAGCCTATGTCACAGATGATTATCGGCTTTGATGCCAAGCGCATTGTTCGCAACCGCACTGGTTTGGGCAGTTATGCCCGAACGATTGTAAATGCTCTCTCCCAGGATGAGCGTTTGCAACTAAAGTTGTATGCACCCGACAAGGGACATGATGACCTGAGAGAGCAGATTATCCATCGTGGGAATCTTTCGTTCATCTATCCCGAGGGGTTACACTTCCGCTTCCAGCGCGACCTCTGGCGCTCAAAGAATGTGGTGAAGCAACTTCCGAAAGACGGCATACAGTTGTATCATGGTCTTTCGGGCGAGCTTCCTGTAGGCTTGAAGAAAGCCGGCATCCCAGGCATAGTAACTATCCACGACCTTATTTTTCTGCGTCATCCCGAGTATTATCACTGGTGGGATGTGATGATCTATCGCCGGAAATTCCTCAGCACCCTTCGCGAGGCGACACGAATTATAGCCATCAGCGAATGCACCAAGCGCGATATCCTTGAATATGGCGACTTCCCTGCCGATAAGATTGATGTTATCTATCAGGGATGCAGCAATCGCTTCAGAACAGCTGTTTCGGAGGATGAGAAGGCACGTGTGAAGGCCAAATACAATCTGCCCGACAAGTATATTCTGAACGTTGGCTCTATCGAGGCTCGCAAGAATGTATTACTAGCAGTAAAGGCGCTGCAACAACTTCCTGCCGAATACTCAATAGTCATTGTCGGCAAGCACACACCATACACCGATCAAGTGATTGCCTATGCACAAAAGCATCAGCTGGAGAATCGTATTCACATTCTTCATGGCATTCCCGATGAAGATTTGCCCGTAATTTATCACCTGGCCGAAGTGTTTGTCTATCCATCCCGTTACGAGGGTTTCGGCATTCCTATCATCGAGGCAATCCAAACAGGCTTGCCTGTTGTGGCATGCACAGGAAGTTGTTTGGAGGAAGCAGGAGGCCCCGATTGTCTCTATGTTAATCCTGACGATACTGAAGCTATGGCTAAGGCTATAAAGCAGGTTATTGTCGAAAAGGAATGGCGTGTAGAGAAGAGTCAGAAATATATTCAGCGCTTCGAGAATAGCGACCTTGCTTCTCAGGTTATCAATATCTACACAAAAATTTTATAGTTCCTCCATTTTTCATCCTAAGCATTTGTATATCTGCATATTAAGTATGGAGGAACTTTTTATTTTTTATAGGATCACTAACTCCTGAAAAATAATCATTTCCTAAACGGCTCATATAGAGTGCTAACCTAACGTGAGTTCGACGAAATATAACTCCTTGAAATTTGGT
>REGX01185899.1_pt1 | contig 27061 bp, 12 predicted proteins | sample 2276321 | NCBI WGS metagenome assembly REGX01 (sample SAMN08335021, study PRJNA423103) | bovine gut metagenome | biome: bovine gut metagenome; feature: rumen; material: feed digesta; isolation source: rumen digesta from from 15 high feed efficiency cows and 15 low feed... | host: Bos taurus ... | reverse complement strand
TATATTATATATAATATAAAATTAATATATAATATTCTTTTTTCTTTACTTTCGCGATTTTCGACTAACACGACCTAAGTGAAACGCTGAAACGCAACGCAACGCAACGCATAATAGACAATTTACAAAAGTAACGTCACAAAAGCGTCACACGTCACACAGGGGGCTATTGCGGAGAACAATGCGTCGCAAAAGAGAAAAAGAGATATTTTATATATACAAAAATATTATCTATATATAATACATTTCTACCCTTCTCCCCCCAAACAGCCCCCTATGTGACGTGTGACGTGTGACGCTTATGTGACGCAAAGAAAATGTCTTTTCAGTTTCAAATTAAAAGTATTTGCGCTCATTATTCGAAAGATTGTAAGATAGAGCAAAATTTTCTATAAGAAATCTGCATCCACCTTTTCGCATTATTCTATTTATAATAACTTTGCTTCTGAAAAGGAATGTTTTCAGAACACAAACCAGGATAAAATGGAGTTTCACTGGCGATAACACAAACACAAAATATAGTTTTTATGAATCTATTACAATTTATCAAGAATTGGACATTGCCTATTTCCATGGCATTGGGTATTGGCATATACTTACTATTTGCCTTTACCCCACAACTCGATGGATTTGCGACGTGGTTTTTACCTTTAGGACATAAGATACTGCCTATATTCATGTTTCTCATCCTTTTCGTCATCTTCTGCAAGGTCGATTTCAAGAAGTTACGAATTGTGGCATGGCATTTTTGGGTAGGCGTTTTCCAGATTGTGTTCTCATTTATGATCGTCGCCCTTATTATTAGTTTTGAGATGACTGGCAGAAGCCTCATCCTGATGGAATCTCTTCTTACCTGCATCATCGGTCCTTGTGCAGCTGCCGCATCAGTGATTACTGCCAAGCTAGGAGGGTCGATGGAAGAGATGACCACTTATACTTTTCTCTCAAATATTATCACAGCTGTACTCATCCCCGTATGCTTTCCTTTAATCATCCAGGGTGGCGATATTACCTTTATCGATGCCTTTCTTATTATCCTGAAAGATGTATGCGCCGTATTACTATTTCCGATGTTATTGGCTTTTATCGTAAAGCATACCTTACACAGATTTCATCAATGGATTATTGGGGTAAAAGATTTGTCTTACTATCTCTGGGGCGGTTCTCTGGTGATAGTAAGTGGCACTACAGTCAGAAATATTGTACATGCTGATACTTCTATCTTCTTCCTTATTTCCATTGCAGCTCTTGGTCTTATCGTTTGCATCATCCAGTTTTCTGTAGGAAGATTCGTTGGACATTATTTTGAAACTGTTGTAGAATCAGGACAGGCTTTAGGACAGAAAAATACGCCTTTTGCGATATGGATAGCCAATACCTACATGAATCCCCTATCTTCTGTAGGGCCAGGATGCTACATCCTCTGGCAGAATATCATCAACTCATTCGAGATATGGCATTACAGAAAGAAAGGACTCATCAAACAAGTATAATCAAATATTATCCGATATTGTACGTTAACTATATAGGTAGTTAACTAAGTATTAATCATCTAAACAAGAAAAGTTATGTTAAGAATTAATTGTTTCTTTCGCTTGAAAGACGAAAACGATGCACAGCAAGTTAAGTTGCTGGCAAAAGAACTTATCGAAAAATCACGTACTGATGAGGGAAATATAGCATACGACCTCTTCCAGAGTGCTACAGAACCAAAGAACATGATGTTCTGCGAAACATGGAAGGATCTTGATGCGCTCAAGGCTCATGCTGCAGCACCTCATTTCACTTCAATTGTACCTCAGATTGAAGGATATGCTGAGGGACCTATGAAACTTGAACAATTCGATTTCTAAAAGCAAAAGAACTAGTTGTCGCTATTCGCAAAATCATTGCTAATAGATAGCAACTACACAATTTGCAACAATAATAAAAGGCGAAGATTTGATTCTTCGCCTTTTTTATTATAAAGTGATATTTTACTTCTTAGCTTTCTTAGCCTTTTTACCTTTCTTCTTAGACGCCTTAGCTTCAGCTACATCAATCTTTGATGTCATGACATCGTAGATGATCTGAGCCAACTGCTTGGCACCCTTGGCTGATGGATGAACACCATCTTTCAGCAACTGCTTGCCATCCTCATTCTTGTAGAGACTATGCAAATCTACCAATGGAAGATGATTGCGCTCTGCCACCTTTCTGATTTCTGGGATTACGCTATCTACAATTACCTGATCGGTGATACCCCACTTCTCATTGGTTCCAGGGATTGGAGTGCAGATATAGATCTTTGGATTAGATGGCAATGATTTCAGAGTGTCTATCATCTGCTGATAATCATTCTGAAAAGAAGCATGGTGCTGCCATACGTATGGTTTGCTATCGTTGGTACCCAACTTGATAAATACTACATTTGGCTTGAAAGCTAGTGCATCGCGCCATGCCATTTCGTTTTGATATGGATAATCGCCTTTATTTAATAAGGTACGAGATGAAACGCCATAGTTTTTGACGATATAATCCTTACCCAGTAGTTTCTGCAAATTGGCAGGATAACCTTTCTCATCAGCCATATCAATGCCAAAGCCATCGGTGATACTATTGCCGATACAAGCTACACGGATAGCATCTGTCTTAGGAGCCTTGAAACTATTGAGCCAGTTGGTCAGGTCGTTCAGCATCTGGTCGTGATATTTATAGGTTGTTCTGAATCCAAAACCATGATCACCATCAGGATAAACATGAAGGGTACACTCATTACCTGCATTACGCATAGCTGAATAGTAGGCTACACCATTGGTAACAGGAGGTACTGTATGGTCATCATTGGCAAGGATGACGATAGAGCGAGGGGTAAGATGCGCACGCACTGCCTGATCGCTAGACCATTCTCTTATCATATTCTTATCAGATGCCAAAGAACCCAGGAATCCCATACAACTACCCTTATGGCTCTTGCTCTTCTGCATAGAGATAACAGGATAGAATAGGATGCTGAAGTTAGGACGGACATCATACTCTGCATGAGTACTTACAGTTGATGCCAAATGGCCACCTGCCGAAAAGCCCATAATACCAACATCATCTGGATTGATCTGCCATACTGATGCACTATCGCGAACCGTCTTCATGGCATGATAAGCATCGCTCAATGGTATAGTACGATCGCCATTTGGCATACGATATTTTAATACGAAATACGCTATACCCTGGGCATTGAAATATTCTGCCCAGTGATGGCCTTCGTGGTCGATAGCCAAATGAGAATAGCCTCCTCCAGGGCAATCTACCACTGCCCTTCCATTTGATTTAATAGGTAAATAGCAATAAAGGATTGATTTGCCATCGGTCGAGTTAGATAATTCAAATTTTCGTGATGTTGACTGAGCCATGGCACTTAGCCCCATGGCCAGGAATAGCAACATAATAAGGTTTCTTCTTTTCATTGTCTTTCAAGTTTTGTTAGTACAAAAATAAGAAAAAATTAAGAAATCAAGCACGCTATTGCACTTTTATACTAATTTTCATGCCTTTTTATTTCGATTTTAAGAATTAATTTTGTAAATTTGCGAGTAAACACACATAAGAAGCGAACTAAAAACCCTTTATTATGAAGAATAGACTAAATACTATTTTTACTTTTATGGTAGCTCTGACTCCATGCAGCATGATGGCTCAACTGCCTACGGCTCCTCAGAGTGCAAAGCCAAAAGTAGGAATGAAGTTGCCATTCGGTGCTTCCTGGGTTCCTGTTGAAGAATCAGCTTGCAAGGCTCTTTTTGTTGATACGATTGTTCCAATGAGAACCAAATTGCTGGAGATTGCCTTCAATGTTCCTGAGCAGGACAAGAAATATGCCAAGTTACAGATGATCAAGTCGTTTGCTATTGAAAACGATAATGAAAACAAGCGAGTCATTGCGGTCTATGCAGCTCGTACCTTGGAACAGGCCAATGATGGCTCTGGCTACTATGTCGATCGCTTTAACAAGAATGCCGTAGCTCATTATCTCACCAAACTTGATAGTGCTTTGGCTAATATCAACAAGCCACTTCCTCCTCTTTTTATCATTGGTACTGATGGCGTAAAGCAGGCCAACTGGACTCCTACTATCTTCAAGGAGTTTGATGCAAGAAGAGGTTATAAACTGAGGGATAAATTGCCAGAAATACTCTCTGGTGATCCGCAGACCATCAGTGATTATCGCAAAACCATGAGCGAACTTCTGCTTGAAAATTTCAGCATTCCTACTCAGGAATGGACTCATAAGCATGGTGCCAAGGTGGTCCAGCGTAAATGGGAAACCTATGCCAACATCATCGACAGCTATGCAAATTCTGACGAGCCTTTTATCACCAACGACCGACTTACCGACTTTGGTATCAAGGGTTTGCAGAAAACATCAGATATGATTTCACATGTAGCCGACAATCTGAGTCTGCTGAAATATCCTTCATCAGCTGCCCATATTACTGGCAGGAATGTTATCGGCAGTAAGCCTTATGGCGGAGCTGACGCAAAGGCCTTCAATCAGATCAAGCCAGACGTCGACTTGAAGTTATGCGCAGGTATCAATGAATTCTCATTCAATGCTAAAGACTTCCTCCCTAAAGACTATATTGCCCGCGCTCAGGCCTATATGCAATGGGGAAAGGCCGACAATGATTACTTGATATATCTGCCTGTATCCGATCTATGGAAAAATGATACCCAAAATACACTCATGCAGTATGAAGCTGAGGATCTTGACAAGAATACAGGTATGTTTATTCGTACCGTACGCGATATTGACGAAGCAGGATTCGACTGCGATTACATCAGCGACAATATTCTGGAAGGATGCAAGGTTACTGCCAACGGCCATATCGTTACTGCATCTGGTCAGGAATATAAAGGATTGATCATTGCCAACGGCACATCCAGCTATCCAAAGCCAGAAGGAGCCAATATCATTATGGGTGCTAATGAAAGCGAAATGGCCAAATATGCTCATAGCGAGGAAATGAAGACAAAATACGACCTCAAGTTGATTCGCCGAAGCAATCCTTATGGCTATCATTACTTTATAGCCAACCTTACTCCAAGGGATGTGAATGGCGATACCCATCTTGCTGTGCTGCCTGATGAATTTACAAGAGCTACCAAGGCACCTAATTTATTCTGGTACAACCCTATGGACAGTACTTACGAATCAGCAAAGATGAAGGGCAACCTACTACATGTATCGCTGAAATCAGGCGAGTCAAGAATTCTTGTCATCGACATGAATAATGAGCTGAAGAATGTGGCTAAGTTGCCTCTGGAAAACCAGAAAGTGTATCAGATGATCGACTTATCAGCCGGCAAATGGACTGTTAATGGCAAGGCATACGAAACAACTTTCAAGCTCAATAAGGACCAGGCCGCATTGCCTTGGCGTATCGACTTGGGAGACGTGAATGGTACTGCTAAAGTATATATTAATGGATTCCTGATTGGAAACGCATGGTCGGTACCATATCTACTATCATGCGGAGATAAACTATTAAAGGGTAAAAATACACTACGTATTGAGACCGCGAGCAAGTGGCAGGCCACATCTAAAGGACTTAGTTCTAACGTAAAACTTGTGAAATAGTACCATCTGTTATCGTACACACTTGATTTATATCAAGAAATAAAATATTGTTGATTAGGAAATTTGGAGATTCTGCAAATTAACACTATCTTTGCAGTCTAAAAATTGATATTTCAGCAGTTTTATTATAAAAACATTACAATGAGTAAAGAAACAAAAGAGCAAATTCTGGTAAGTGTTACCGGACAAGATCGCCCAGGACTTACAGAGCAAGTAATGGACATTCTCTCTGAGAGCCCTGAGACACAGATTCTTGATATGGGTCAGGCTAATATCCATAGTACGCTCGCACTAGGAATCCTAATTAGAATCAACGAGAAAGAATCAGGACAGGTAATGAAGAACCTGCTCTTCAAGGCTTCTGAAATGAACGTAAACATTCAGTTCAGCCATGTAGAGAATGACGATTATGAAACTTGGGTTACTAAGCAGGGTAAGAACCGCTACATTCTGATGGTTATTGGTCGCGGCCTTACAGCTGAGCATATCGGTGCTGCTTCCAAGGTGATTCTTGATCAAGGTTTCAATATAGATAATATCCGCCGACTCACTGGTCGTATGAGCATTAAGAATGCAGAGCATAAGGTTCGTACCTGCTTTGAGTTCTCTCTTCGTGGTGAGCCAAGAGACCGCCAGCAGATGCAGTCTGAATTCATGAAGCTGTCTACTAAGTTTGACATCGACTTCTCTTTCCAGAAGGATGATATGTATCGCCGTATGCGTCGTCTGATCTGCTTCGATATGGACTCTACTCTTATCCAGGCAGAGTGTATCGATGAGCTTGCTCGCCGTCATGGTGTTTACGATGAAGTTGCTGCTATCACTGCATCTGCCATGAGAGGTGAAATCGACTTCAAGGAGAGCTTCACCCGTCGTGTAAAACTTCTGAAGGGTCTCGATGTTAGCGTCATGAAGGATATCGCAGAGAATCTGCCTATTACTGAGGGTACCGACCGCTTGATGGAGGTATTGAAGAAGGCTGGATACAAGATTGCTATCCTAAGTGGTGGATTTACTTACTTCGGCGACTTCCTGAAGCGCAGATATGGTATTGACTATGTATATGCCAACGAACTTGAGGTAGGCGAAGACGGTAAACTTACAGGTAACTATGCTGGCGAGATCGTAGACGGTCATCGCAAGGCTGAATTGCTGAAGCTTATCGCACAGGTAGAGAATGTAAACCTTGAGCAGACTATCGCTGTAGGTGATGGTGCCAACGACCTTCCTATGATTTCAGAGGCAGGTTTGGGTATCGCTTTCCACGCTAAGCCAAAGGTAGTTGCCAATGCTCAGCAGAGTATCAACTCTATCGGTCTTGACGCTATTCTTTACTTCCTTGGCTTCAAGGACTCTTATCTTGGTGAGGACGGTAAGATGTAATTGCCCGAAAGATTAAAATAAGTAAAAAAAATAACATTAAAAGCAGATGCACTTGACGTGTATCTGCTTTTTTTATATATTTGCCTTTAGAAGATCTTTAATATTAAACCGTTAATCTAAAAACACAAAACATGAGTAACATTCCATTAGTATTCTGGCTCGTGCCGATTGCGTCCATCGTAGCACTGAGCCTGGCATGGTTCTTCTTTAGCTCTATGATGAAGGCTGAAGAAGGCACGTCAAGAATGATTGAAATCGCCGAGCACGTAAGAAAGGGTGCTATGGCTTATTTGAAGCAGCAGTACAAGGTGGTACTTATCGTATTCATCGTACTTGCTGTTATTTTTGCATTTATGGCATACGTACTCGAGGTGCAGAATCCATGGGTACCATTTGCTTTCCTTACGGGTGGTCTTTTCTCTGGACTGTCAGGATTCTTCGGTATGAAGACGGCTACTTATGCTTCTGCTCGTACGGCCAATGCAGCTCGCGAAGGTCTCGACAAGGGCTTGCGTATTGCTTTCCGTAGTGGTTCTGTGATGGGACTTGTAGTTGTCGGCTTAGGTTTGCTCGATATCGCCATCTGGTTCCTCATCCTGAGTGCCGTTTATGAAGGCGAGAGTGCAGCTCTCATTACGATTACTACAACTATGCTTACCTTTGGTATGGGAGCTTCTACACAGGCTTTGTTTGCCCGCGTAGGTGGTGGTATCTATACTAAGGCTGCCGATGTAGGTGCCGACCTTGTAGGTAAGGTTGAGGCTAATATTCCTGAGGACGACCCTCGCAACCCTGCTACTATCGCCGACAACGTAGGTGATAATGTAGGTGATGTTGCTGGTATGGGTGCCGACTTGTATGAGAGCTATTGCGGTAGTATCTTGTCTACTGCTGCTCTTGGTGCTACAGCATTTGCCATGAATGGCGAGATGCAGCTTCGTGCTGTTATCGCTCCTATGATCATCGCTGCTGTAGGTATCTTCCTCAGCTTGATTGGTATCTTCCTGGTTAGAACCAAGGAGGGTGCAAATATGAAGGAGTTGCTTCATGCCTTAGGTCGTGGAACTAATACTTCTGCTATCCTCATCGCTATTGCTACTTTCGGCATTCTATATTTCTTACAGATCGAAAACTGGCTTGGCGTATCATTCTCTGTCGTATGCGGTCTTGCTGCTGGTGTTATCATCGGTCAGGCTACTGAATATTATACCTCTCAGAGCTATCAGCCTACCAAGGATATCGCAGAGGCTTCAAATACAGGTGCTGCTACCGTTATTATTAAAGGTATTGGTACAGGTATGATTTCTACTTGTATTCCTGTTGTTACTATCGGTGTAGCTATTATGCTGAGCTTCCTTTGCGCTAACGGCTTCAATCTGAGCATGGATGCAGTATCTATCCAGAAGGGTCTTTACGGTATTGGTATTGCTGCTGTAGGTATGCTTTCTACATTAGGTATCACTCTGGCTACTGATGCTTATGGTCCTATTGCCGATAATGCTGGTGGTAATGCTGAGATGAGTGAATTAGGAGAAGAAGTACGTAATCGTACTGACGAACTTGATGCTCTTGGTAATACAACAGCTGCTACAGGTAAGGGCTTTGCTATTGGTAGTGCCGCTCTTACAGCTCTTGCCCTACTCGCTTCTTATGTTGAGGAGGTTAAGATTGCCATGGCTCGAGCCGGCGAACAGATTACTAATGTAGCTGGTCAGACCATCGATGCAACTCAGGCTACTATGCCAGACTTTATGAATTTCTTCCAGGTTAATCTGATGAATCCTCAGGTACTTGTAGGCGCCTTCATTGGTGCTATGGCAGCATTCTTATTCTGCGGTCTCACTATGGGTGCTGTAGGTAGAGCTGCAGAGTCAATGGTAGAGGAAGTACGTCGCCAGTTCCGCGAGATCAAGGGTATTCTTGAGGGCGAAGCTACTCCTGAGTATGGCAAGTGTGTAGAGATTTCTACCCGTAGTGCTCAGCGTGAGATGATCATCCCTTCTATCCTGGCCATCGTTATTCCTATTATCGTAGGTGTATTGCTGGGTGTAGCAGGTGTTCTTGGTCTTCTTGTAGGCGGATTGGCAGCAGGCTTCACATTGGCAGTTTTCATGGCCAATGCAGGTGGAGCTTGGGATAATGCCAAGAAGTATGTAGAGGAAGGAAACTATGGTGGTAAAGGTTCAGCTAATCACAAAGCTACTATCGTAGGTGATACCGTTGGTGATCCTTTCAAGGATACATCTGGTCCTTCATTGAATATCTTGATTAAACTCATGAGCATGGTCAGCATCGTAATGGCAGGTTTGACCGTAGCATGCATGTAAATCAATAAATAAATTATAAATCAGTAAGGAGGGGGTGAAATAAATCACCTCCTCCTTTTTTAATAATCGGGATCGAATTAATTGTTGCTATCTCTGAATATATTTTTTAGCTTTAGTAATAACAAATCCTTTATAATCATTTCCTACACGTTGACCCGATATATTATAGTGTTGTGAATTAATTAATTTGGTCTCTATTGTATCAATTCCTGTAGAATTACCAGCCAATCCATAGGTACTCAATGATCCATATTCATTTACTGCCTGTACTTTGTAGTTAGTTGAGGTAGATGATACTGTACTTGTATCAAATGTGGTATTTGTAGTGAAACCTACTACTTCATCTCCACATGTTACTACATAGCAGATAGCGTATGGAACTTTCTCCCAGCTTAATTTTCCTTTTGCCAATGAAGGCTTAGGCTGCGCACATTCTTCTACAATTGCTTCTGGATTCCAGTTATCGTTACCTCCACATACATTCTTTGTAGTATACTGAGCAGCTTCCTCAGCAGAAAGTACAGCCTTGGCGCTCTTGCCCTCTATCTTCTGAGTCTTGGCCTCATCGGCATAGTAGAAGTAATCTACGCGACGCTGAGAAAGGTCTAGTGGATTGCCCTTGCCATCCATAGAGTTGTACTCTGCCCAAAGTGAAGGGATACCACCCATGGTAGGATACCATCCAGTAGCAGGAATTGTTACTTCAAAGCGAGTATTGATGAATACAGTCTTTGGATTGTCATGCCATGGGCGACCCAGCCATACGTCTGTTTCTGATGGATTACCAGGAGCTGTTACTGTATTGTTGAGGAATACATATCCCCACTTGCAATTTTCACCCTGATTAGGTGCCACAATATATCCACCCGACTTGCGAACGATGTTGATAGTATTATCGACAATCATAGCATCTCCCTTACCATAGAAGAAGTCAACAGCTCCCTCAATAAGACTATTGGTAACATATGCACGATGCATATCATTCTTACCTGTAAACCAAGTATCCTGATAAGAACGCAAGCCCATCTTGTTAAGAATGATTCTATCACCCTTAGAGCAGAGTGCCAGTGCCTGAGGACCATTGTTTTTCTCTACTCCATAAGCGTTGATAAGATCAAATCCCTCGAAGTACACATTGTTTGATTCTACATCCATTGTAGCACCATCTTCAATACCATACTGATTGGCACCACTGGTGTGATCATCGCTTACAGTTACATATTCCTTACCCTGGCCAATAAGATGGATATATGGTTTATTGGCAGGAATAGTGATATGGCCTTTGTATTTTCCCTTCTTGATGAAGATAAGCCAAGGTTTTGCAGCATTCTCAGGTGCAGCATCGATAGCAGACTGAATAGTGGTATAGTCGCCTGTACCATCCTGAGCTACTACTGCATCAAAGATAGTCGCTGCAGGCTGTTTACGAGCCATAGTTGTAAACGAAATATTCACGCCTTTAAATGAATTGCCACTACGATCAGTGATAGCTCCTGAAGGAAGTGAGAAGGTATAAGCGGTAGAATACTTCAGTCCTGAGTATTTATAGACTACCGTCTTGCCTGTAATAGTAGGCTGAAGTACTTCATTATTCAATTTTGCATTGCCTTTTCCTGCTGCTATCTTTTCGTCGAAAGTGAGTACAATGCTGCCAGATGCTGATACTTCTGTTGCCTTGTTGGAAGGATTTGAACTCAGCAATACGGGAGCGGTCTTATCATTGGCTGATGCATTATCAGCTGTTACAAAGATTTCTGCGATAGAGAGTCCATCATTGGTAGATGAAACTCCAACCATTTCGCTCTTGAAATCAGGATACCAACGTACGTATACTTTTGGCTGGTTATTGTATTTAGCAGGAAGTTGGAATTCCTTCACATCAGTCCATGAGCGGCTAGGCATATTATCAAATGTTCCAATGGTTTCATAGGTTTTTCCATCGAGAGATACCTGCTCATAGTAAGTAGAATATGAATTGTAATCGTTACCAAGGCAGTTGCTTACTTTTACATTACTGTATCCTTTGGTAGAGAAGTTGATTTCAAAGAAGTTCTTGTCTGCTAGTGGACGCCATATACGAGCCGCATACTTACCGTTTTCCATGCCATTCTGACTTCCGCGAGAGAGCCATGAAGTTGTTGTTCCTGTTTCATTGTGCAAGCTCAGCAAACCAGCATTCTCTGAGTCTGACTTATAATCGGCAGAGCGTTCACTCTTAGGAGTATCATCATAGAAATCCCATCCTACAATATAATCCTCAACAGCATAGTTGGCCTTCAATGTTTTATTGCCATCCATCTTGACGACACGTTCTTGATTGGTAGTATTGTCTTCCCATCCAGTAAATGTCATAATCTTATTATTCTGAGCGGTGAGTTTTACCTCTGTACCGATTTCATATTGATGCTTACCATCAACAACATTACCTTCTGGTTCAACTTTTACTAGATTTGAGCGTACACCTTCTGGGAGATTAAGGTCGAGTGTATAGATAGTTGCCTTCTGCCAGATAGCTTTAACCTCGACATCATTTGAAATTTTGAAAGTATAAGGATTATCCTCTGAAAGATAATTACCTTCAGGATCGTTCCATGCTACGAAATGATAGCCAAAATTCTCTGTAGCTGATAAGGTTACTTCTGTACCTTCATCAAGTACAGTAGATTGAGGATTAACAGATATTGTACCAGCAGCAGGATCTGAATTACCAACGTTAAGCTTATAACTTGCTACCTGAGCAGCTGTACCTGAAAAATTACCAGTAAGAACTACATCGCGAATACCTACTTGCTTGGTGTTACCTAATCCTTTTACATATATCTTGACAACAAGAGGATCACCTGTAGAAAGTAAGTTCTGAATATCATAGCTTAATTCGGAGATACCTTTGTTGTTACGTTCTGGCTTGACATCAGATGCTACAGTAATCGTTTTATCTCCTACAGATGCCACCACATCAAGAAATCCACCATCGGTACCAAAGCGTACTGTCTTGAAATCGAGATGAGTAGGAACATATACCAATCCCTTCTTAGGGGTAATTGTGAAGTTGATAGCAGCGTCATCATCATCAGCACCTACTGTTTCTGTAGGTTGAACTCTATAGAATGAAATGCTATTTACTGCCTGAGGAGCAACAACAGAAAGTTTATTACCTATTGTCATTGTAGCAACAGAGGTAAGACCTGGAGCTGACATATCAGCATTGGTAGCACTTGTAGTACCATCGGCCAGAGTCCATGTTGCAGTTACGCCATCCTGTGCCTTTCCTGCTTCAATCTTGATGATTTCGCCTGTTACGGCAACATTCAGTTGTTGCTTGCCTTGGGTTATATTGATAGAGCCATTGATCTTGGCATTATCGTCAGTAATATCATATTTTGCATATACGGTTTCGAGCACCATTCCAGCATCATAGCTGAGGGTAATTGATGATTTCCAGTTCTGCTGATCGCTAGAAAGTAATACATTACCAGTTGCCTTGAGAGATACAGAACCTTTCTCTGGAGATAATTCAAAGCCTTTCAGAGTAAAACTCTTCATCAGACTCTGACCTTTATATCCACTACCCAGATTGACGGCAGAAGGTGTAGCTGTAAGTTCTGAAGTAAGTTTGACATCAGATGCAAGAATACCTTGTTCCTTCATTTTCTGAGCGCAAAGGCGAGCAATCATTGTTGCTCCAGTCTCATTAAAGTGAGTAGAACCGTTTCCGTCGAAGAACAGTTTGTCAGCCTTGGCATCTCCATACTTCTCAAAGAGTTCAGCTGATGCTGCTGTAAGGTCGATGAATGGCACCTTCATTGAGTCGGCCACATGCTTCATCATAGCAGGATAGTCCATGAGTGTATTGTTCTCTGCTACTCTCTGATTAGTTATTACCCCCTTAGGAGTAAGTATCGAGAACTTATCGCCAAGATCATGACGACCATTACGACGAATCTTATCGCCAGTGAAGTATTTACGGCAAACTGGACTTACAAGAACCGGTGTGCAACCGGCAATACGACTCTCGTTGACATACTTGATAAGATTCTCTTTATAAGCACCATTAGGTACTGTTCCGCGAGTATCTACGGTAGAAGCCTGTGCATCGCCGATGCTCTCATAATATGCCTTCAGTGCAGCTCCGTCCATTCCATCATTTTTCTCATCATTATGAGCAAACTGAATGAATACGTAATCACCCTTCTGAAGTTGTTTCTTAGTAGCAGGCCAGAAACGGCTGTCTTCGTAGAAGCTACGCGTAGAGCATCCTCCATGAGCATAATTGACTACAAGCAGATTAGCATCAAGAAAATCTTGAAGATACATACCCCAACCACGAGTAACTGTCTGGCTAGGATCGTAAGGCGCCATGGTTGAATCGCCAATGGTATGAACCTTACGGATGGCTTGCGCGCCAAAAGAAAATATTAAGGCGGCAATGACCATGAAAGTTTTCATTAGGTTTTGTTTCATTACTTTTTTATTAGATTAGTAGATTGATTACAGGGTGCAAAATTACCTACTTCTCTTATAAATGTGGGGGTAAAAAAGACGAAACGAGGGGTGAAAAAAAGCGCAAAATGCCTATAAATAGGGATTTTGCGCTTAAATATAGTTTTTATTCTCTATATTCCGATGGTGATTTACCTGTCGTCGACTTGAATACTCTTGAGAAGTATTTCGGGTCGTTGAATCCACAGGCGTATGCTACTTCAGAGATATTATTCTTGCTATTCTTCAGCATTTCTTCAGCACGCTTGATTCTTGCTTCCTTCAGGAAATCGGCAGGAGTAAGTCCTACCAGTTCCTTGAGTTTACGGGTTAGGTTAGATTTCGACATCAAGGCCGCATCTGCCATTTCTGCCACACCAACATCAGCATCGCTTATATGTTGTTCCACAAAAGCGATAACTCGTTGCATCAATGCATCATCCTGTTCTGATAGCTTAGGGACAGTACTTTCTTTTAATTCTATTTCATCCTCCTTTGGTTGCTTATTGAGTAAAGCAAGATAGGCTTCCAGAGTAACACGCTGTTGCTCTTTCATCCGCTTTATATAATAATAGGTATATACAGAACCACCAAGAATCAGAAGAACGATAGCAATACAGAGTATAATAAACCAAATGGTTTCGGTGAATTTTGGTATGACATGAATAGTCAGTTTTCGAGTATTTCCACACCAGGTTCCATCGGCATTTGTGCTCTGAATAAAAAGTTGGTAATCGCCAGGCTTCAGTTCCGAAAAGAATATACTATGATTATGCCCCAGATAGTTCCACCCTTTATCATCATGCATGCGATAGGCATATAAAATATGGTCTGGATCACTATAGTCGAGCGCTGCAAAAGATATGGCTATCGTACGTTCATGAGAGTTGAGGGTTATCTCCTTCTTGCTATCGATCTGTAGTTGTACAGGGTTGTTTTCTATCCTCATTTTGGTCAATGCAAGATATGGCTTATAGCCACTGGCCTTCATCGACTGTTCATTGATAGCTATTGCTCCATCCTGTAGTCCAAAAAGCCATCTTCCATCACTCAGTCGCAAGGGCATCGCCTCGCTGAAGCGTACAGATTTCTGAAAGAAATGCTTGCTAAATGAGCGAGAGCTCCCTGTTTTCGGATTCAGAATGATAATGCTATTACTGCTCACAATAAGAATATGATCCCCCATTGAAACCATCGACATGGCTATATCGGATGGCAGACCAGTAGATGTATCAAAATGGCGGAATCTCAATTGACGGTCGAACAGATTGTCATTTAGAATTTCATTGATGCCTCCACTTTCTGTAGCGATAAAGATATGACCTTTATGTTCCAGTATATTCATACAAGCCGATGAACTCAAACTGTTAGCTCTATTGGCTTCTTTGGTATGGATAATATAATTACCTGTAGTCGCATTGATGGCATAGAGGCCATTGGTAGATGCTCCCAATATCAAATTACCTTTTCTATACAATTTACGAAAACGGACATTCTTTAAAGCCTTTGGCAGCAAGGTACTTTTTCCCTGATAGTTGATATGGTAGATACCCTGGAAAGTAGCCAACCAAAACGAATTATTATCGGAGAGCAGGATGTCGTATACATCCAGTTTAGGACAAATACTTCTGAAACCATTCTCGTTTCCTATCATTACACCTTCAGGTTTGCATCCCAAAAGTATATTTCCGTTTTTGTCTTCTCGTATGCAATAAGCAGAAGCATTAACTGGGATAGTCTTTATAAAATTCAGATGACTATCGAATAAATAGAGACATTTATTTTCCTTGCTGGATATCCATACACGATGCTTACTATCGATGAAAAAAGCTCTTATCAGAGATGATGGGCCTAAATGATCTATTTGCACCAGAGGCGAATGAGTGGGAGTTGACTTGAGAATACCATTTTTCATGATATACCACATATTGCCTTGCTTGTCTTTCATCTCAAAATACTTACCATCCTTACCTTTTAGGTACTTGCTTTGCCGATGATGTAATGCATTAAGCTTCTGACTAGTTTTTGAAATTGTATTGTAAAATTTCCCATCCTTCTGGCTGAATCGATACCACAATTCATCCATTCTGCAATAAATATCATTATTATCGGCTAGAATCATATCGCGAAAACGATCTGTAGGCATACGATTCCCATCACCTGCTTTTGATTTAAATACAACAAACTCAGTACCATCAAATCTGTTAAGACCATTCCAGGTAGCAAACCACATCATACCATTCTTATCCTGAAGCATCTGCGTAACATGCCATTGCGACAAACCTGAATCTTCATCATAAAAGGTTGTATTATAGTTGCTCCCACTCGCAGAAAAGGCAACTATTAAAAAAAATATCAATATCAAATAGCTTCTCATAACTATAATATATCGTTACACGTTTAGGTTTAGGTTTTTTAACTTGTTGCCACAAAGGTAACACAAAAAATATAAAATAGCAAATTGGAAGCGATTTCTTCTTTATCTATCCTTAATTTTGTCATTACATATTTTTATTGTAACTTTGCATCCGATTAACAAAAATGCGAACGAATGAAACTCTTTAAAAGCTTGCTTGCACTAATGCTTCTTGCATTATGCGAAAATGTATCAGCACAACTCAATCCTGTAGAGGGATACATTATTACCAATAACGGAGACACCATTAATGGTACACTTGATTATCTATCTCCTCATGTAAATTCTAAGGAATGTCATTTTCAGAAAGAAGGTGAAAATGATTTCAAAATCTATAATCCAGGTGAGATAAAAGGTTATCGATTCAAATCAGATGGTGTATACTACGTTAGTCGTACATTCTTGGTAGATAGCGTTAAGACTACATTCTTTGCGGAATTTCTCTTAAAGGGAGGAGTTAGTCTATATCGTCTCTATCGTGAAGGACTCGATAATTATTTTATTGAGAATGAAAAGGGAGAAGTAGTACAATTGAAAGGAAAAACAGGTGATCTTGAGGAAGATATCGCTAATGAAGGTAAAAATCTTGGCCCTGCATTCTATATTTTCTCAAAAAGCCAGAAAGCAAGAGAACAATTAAGAAAATCAGATCTTTCAATCAAATCTGTAACCCAAATTACCAGAGAATACGACGAAACATATTGTCAGGAGAGTGGAGAATGTGTTCAGTATCAGTACGATGCTAGGAAATCGCGAGATGCAAAACATCATTTCATAGTAACAGCAGGTTATGGTATGTTGATGGCAAGAGTGTATGACGATAAAGGCAATGGGAATGCTCCTGGAGCTACTATAGGAGCAGGAGTTTATTATACTTACCCTCGATTTAACAAGCACTTATCATTAGAGATAACCGCAAATTTATCATATTACGTCTTTACTTTCAAAAACGTAGAATATAGTCATGATTATATCTACAAAATCTATCCAGAATATAAAATTAAATGTTACTGTATCTCGGTACCTGTGATAGGTAATTATATGCTTAGAAAAGAAAATGTACTCACACCATATTTTAGTTTAGGTGTCAACAATTTATTTGGCTTCGCTTACGAGTCAGATACTAATGAAAAAGGTCATATTTCATCCATATTCTATCCTTTGGCTGGATTTGGTCTAAATATTCCATCAGGAAAAAATATTATTCGAATCGGAGCTTATGGTTGCATCCGCAATCCTATGATATATACATACGATTCAGCTGTAAAAGTATCAGCTAGCTATATCTTCTAATACACTGGATATTGCAGATTATTAAAAGCAAAACATATTTTCAAAGTTCCTTCATATTTTGAGTTATATAGCTATATATCAGCTCATTATTTATGAAGGAACTTTTGAGTTTCCCCTAAATCTGATTTTAATCAAATATGCAGTTGTGGTCACCTCCGTGCGGTCACATATCAGCTTATCTTAGGTTATGCAACAACAGACGCAGAATTGTATCACAACAAACGTTTTATTTGGCCACAAAAAACAAACCATTGTTTTACAATTCTGCTTCTTTTGTAACGTCATTTCTGTGTTTAGACATTGTCATATATATTAGATGGGATTGCATCCACTTAGTAGATTTTTCGTCAGATATTGGGTTAGAATTTTTGTAACATGCCAGAAAAAGCTAAAATCACTTAGCTATTTCAAATCAATTACTTATTTGATGTTCAAAATATACTTATCAGTTTTGTCGGAATTACTAAGTTATTGTAATGTCAAATAGCGCAAATTGACTAGTCAGAATTTAGAGAAATCCCAAAAGTTCCTTCATATATAAAGAACTGATACTTAAGTATGTAGTTCAAAATCTGAAGGAACTTTGAAAATATGTTTTTGATATTAAGAGAAAAATACGATGTTACAATGATATTATGTTACAATATCAATAAAATTAGGTGAATAAACGAAAATCGTACTTATGTACTTATGTCTAAGAATTGTACTTATGTCAAAAGAAAAAGTTCTTATATCGAAATACATGACATATAAAAAAGAAGAAAGGCGAGTTTCACAACCCACCTCCTTTATTGTTTTAACCTAAAATCAAATAAATTAACCTAAGTGTTTTACTTTGCGAACAAACTATTTTATCTAATCTTTTTTATACATTGCAAATATACTACCTAGTTATCAATTTATTTAGGTAAAATTGTTCGTTTTCGTGGAAATTTGTACGGAATTGAATTATTTTCTATATATTTGCAAACGAAACTAACTTTTACAACTAAGGATGAAGCGAATTGTAACTATTATATTTCTCTGTCTAATCTATACCATTCAGATTTTAGCGCAGACTAACCTTTATAAAGCCCGACGACTATCAGTTGCCGATGGACTGCCCAGTAATACGATACGCGCTATCGTACAAGATCCTAATGGCTATATATGGGTTGGTGGTACGGCTGGATTGAGTAGATTTGATGGGTATCGCTTTGTTAACTTCAATGGAAAGAACGAACTACAGAAAAATACGACTCAGCATATCGGAAAGCTTGTTCTCGACAAGGAGGACAATCTATTATGGCTGAGTACAAATACCTTTAATTACGCATGTATCAACCTCTATACGGACAAATTTACCAAATTAATATCGGTAGAAGGTGGAAGTGCTCCTTTTAATAGCAGATACCAATCGACTGATGGTATATGGATATATAATAAGGAGGCAGGAGCAAGACATATCTATTACAGGGAAGGTAAACTGAGTGTGGACAAATTTACCAAACAGGACAATCATCTACCTTCGAATAAAATCAACAATATCTTTGAAGACAACAAGCACAACATCTGGATATCTACCGACAACGGAATATGCAAGGTTGACGCTAAAGGACAACATTCGATATATTTGAAAGGATGTGACATTATTGCCAGCGATATCTATAATCAGCAGATTTTATGCTTCGACCACAAAAGCCAGTCTATATTTATCATCACCCTTGATGGTAAAATCAAATCAAGATGCAAACTTGCATCTATGATGGGAAGAATTGATAGGTTGTCGGGTAAAATACTATGGCAAGGCAAATGGATTATCTTCACTTCAGACAAGAGCTACGCACTGGATATAGCCAAAGGAATATTTGATACCGATGAGGAATATCAAATTCCTAAAGGATATGTGCAGGGCAAAGACAGCGGCTATATATTTGTAGCCAATAAATCGGGCTATCTTTGGGTTTTCACTCCTAATGGAAATGTAAAGAAATTAATGCTAAATCCAAATGCCATTTTCAGCAACGACAAGAATAGTATCTACCAGTTTGATCACGATGAAAATGGAATTATCTATATTGCATCGTATGGAAGTGGACTGATCACGCTTAACCCCAAAACATGGCAAACGCATCAGTATACAGCAGAGGATGATAATCCTTTGATTTATACCAATTATTTACTCGATGTAATGGTGGACAAATCTAATTGCATCTGGGTAACTACTGAGGGGGCTGGTATATCATGCATCTCGCCTATCGGTGGACCAACGACCAATTTCTACATCCCGGATGATAGTAAAAAAGGCGATTGGAGCAATTACGTAAGACTGATCTACAAAGCCAAGGATAAAAAGATATACGCAGTAACCCGCAACAATAAAATCTATAATTATCAACCAGAAAAGGGCTTTAGCTTTGTTAAGCATATAGAGTCTAGCATATATAGCTATCTACTTGACAGCAAAGGGAATGAGTGGATGCTGACCAGAGGTGAGGGCTTCTACGTCAATCAGAAGCACTACTCTACCAAAGAACTAGAAAATAAAATAGACTGTGACAATTTCTTTGATGCCATAGAAGACAAAGCCGGCAGAGTTTGGCTTGCTTCATGGGGCAAAGGTCTCTATATGATAGAATACAAAGACGGCAAGGCTAATATTAAGCAATATCTCAACAAGGGATATAACATGAGCCGTGTGCATGACCTGGAACTATCAAAGGACGGCACGCTATGGATAGCCACTTACGATGGTATATACTATCTTGACTCAAGGAAGAAGGATATCAAGGAGCAGGATTTCGGAGTCTACAACATGAACAACCATAAATTGCCTAACGATGAGGTAGTATGTCTTAAAGTTACCGACGACAACACGCTATGGGCTGGTATTACAGGATGTGGACTTATCAAATGTAATCTAAAGCAAGGGAAAGCAAAGATGACTATACACGACATCACCACCGAAGAGGGACTTAGCAACAACAATATACGCACCATCGCAGAGGACAAATACGGATATATATGGGCTAGTGCTGAAGAGGGAATTTCGCGCATTGACCCTAAGGATAATACCGTAAGTAAGTATACCGCAAGTACAAACCTACAAAGTAACTTCTTCTCGGAAAACAGTTATCTGAACATGCCTGACGGAAAGATATTATTCGGTACAGGATATGGCATGGCAGAAATCAATCCAGCAGATAACCGTCATAAGACACATGTTGTATATATTCAGCCAGCATTGATTACAGATATTCTAATCAATGGAATGAGTATTCTCAACAGTATAGGTGAAGATAGCGTAAGTCTTGAGCAGTCGCTAACTCAGACTGAAAAGATAAACCTGAAGTACTATCAGAATTCCATCTCAATATTCTATAGTAACTTCAATTTCAGGGATATGGGCAGTCAGCTTTATGCTTATTATCTGGAAGGAGTAGACAAAACCTGGCGCAAGACAACCAGCAGTAACTTTGCAGAATACAATAGTTTGAAACCTGGCACTTACACTTTCCATATCAAGGCATTCAGCAACAATCAGTGGAGTAAGGAAACTACTCTGTCCATCCATATTAACCAGCCTTGGTATAATTCATGGTGGGCATGGCTGATTTACATTCTCATCATAGGCGGTGGTTCCTACTATTATTACATCGACACACGAAACAAAATGAAGATGAATCAGAAGATAGCTATGGAGAAAAAACTCAGCGATTTCCGTATTGCTTTCTTCACGAATATCACTCACGAATTCCGTACGCCTCTTGCCATTATCCAGAATGCGATGAATAAAATATCGAATTCTCAAGGTACTATTTCGCAGAATGCTATACAAACCGCATCAAGAGGTACGAGAAGATTGCTGAGACTGGTAAACCAATTGATGGAATTCCGCAAAATCAGTTCTGGAAACGAACGACTACAAGTGGAAAAAGATGATATTGTAGAATTTGTACGCGAAATATATCAGGATATGTGGAGTCTGTCAAAGCAGAAAGAAATATCTCTGATATATACTCCTTTCCAAAATCACTATTCTACCCTATTCGACAAGGATAGTATAGAGACTATATGCTACAATCTGATCTCAAATGCCATCAAGTATACACCATCTAAAGGCAACGTAGAAGTACATTTAAGTCTTGACAACAATAATATCAAAATTGAGGTTTACGATACAGGCAAGGGTATCAGCGAGCAACAACAGCAAGCGCTCTTTACTCCATTTATGCAGGGTAATACTTCACGAGGAGGAATGGGTATTGGATTGTATACTGCTCATCGACTGGCCGAAATTCATCATGGTGAACTCTGCTATCAGTCAAGAAAAGAAGGTGGATCTATATTCACACTCACCATTCCAGCCAGCGATAGCAGCTACCTACCAGACGAATATAAAAAAGTTACTGCTATTACACGCGAAAAAGATGAAATCAAGCAAAGCGAGGAGATTATTCGCGAGTTAAAGCCAGAAGCTTTGAATCATCAGAAAGTAGCCATCATTGAGGACGACCCAGATATGATGCAACAGATATCGGATGAGATAAGCGTCTACTTCCATACGTCGGGCTATACTACTGGAGAAGATGGACTAGATGGTATCATGAACAACAAACCGGATATGATACTCTGTGATGTTATGCTACCAGATACAAATGGCTATGAAATTGTAAAAAGACTCAAGCAAAATAAAGAATATCAAGGAATACCTGTCATCATGCTAACAGCACTAGATGATGAGGACCATCAGATCAAAGGCTATATGGCTGGTGCTGACGACTATATGGTTAAGCCTTGCAACTTTACTATACTGATAGCCAGAATGATACAACTGATGCAATGGCGTATCAATTCATCTGGAGATGAAAAGTATATGAAATCTGGACCTGCTATCGTAACTGAAATACAGGAAAAAAGATTCCAGACAGAAGTTGAAAATACGGTCATCAGTCATTTATCCGACCCTGCTTTTTCTGTAGATATTCTGGCTGCATCCATGAAGATGGGACGCACCAAATTTTATGGAAAGATGAAAGATTTATATGGTATTTCTCCTAATAAATATATTATGAACATCCGCATGCAGAAAGCAGCAGAACTGATAAGTCAGGGAGAATATACGATGGCTGAAATCGGCTACAAGGTAGGCATTTCTGATTCTTCGTATTTCAATAAATGCTTCAAGCAGAGATTTGGTGTTCCTCCTTCTAAATTCAGAAGATAAAAAAAGTCCTCCTTACTGAGGGAGGACTTATATATCAAAGATTAATTATTATCTTAATCAAAGAAGCCTGGCTGCTTATAGTTGATACCAAGTTCGCGATCAACTGTAGCAAGAATACCCTGTACCTGACCTAAAGCAAACATACGGCCAAGCAAAGTGTAACCAGCATTATGTCCATGACTTGACTCATCCATGATACCACCCTTTTGGTCAGTGAATGTCATACCATGGTCAACACGCATTGGCAAGTTTGGATTCTCCTGCTCAAAGATACGGCATAGCTCAATGATATCTGCACGACCACCAAGGTGAGAAGCCTCTGTAAAGTCACCATTTTCAAAGATATGGCAAGAACGAAGGTGAACAAAATGGGTGCGAGAAGCAAACTTCTTAGCCATCTCAACTACATTATTGTAAGCACCTGCAGAAAGAGAACCTGCACAGAAAGTAAATCCATTATGCTTGTTAGGAACAGCATTAAGGAACCATTCAATATCCTCCTCAGTACGTACGATACGTGGCAAGCCAAGAATCTCAATAGGAGGATCATCTGGATGAACACACATATTCATGTCGCATTCCTCACAAACAGGCATAATTGCCTCGAGGAAATACTTCATATTCTCGCGTAACTGCTTCTTATCTATATTCTTATAAAGATCGAGGAAGTTGCGGAATTTCTCAATAGGAGCAGCATCATTTTCAGAGAAGTTACCTGATACAAAGCCCTGAGTCTTGATGATAATATTCTCGACAAGCTTATGATCCTTCTCTGCATCCATAGTCTTGGCAAGTTCGTCACACTCAGCGAGAACATTACGACCCTGACCAACACCTGCTGGGAACTGGAACTGCGCCCACTCTTCGCGAGCACCTTCACGCTTCAGGATATAAATATCAAAGTATGCAAACTCAGCATAGTTGAAATAGAGATTGGTAGAACCATTTGGATTTTCATGAAGAAGATCGGTACGAGCCCAATCGAGTACTGGCATGAAATTATAGCAGATACAATGAATACCTTCAGCTGCAAGGTTACGAAGACTCTCCTTGTAGATTTCAATCTGCTGATCACGATCTGGGCCAGCATACTTAATTGTCTCTGTTACAGGAAGTGACTCAACAACACTCCATCTCATTCCATAGCTTTCGATATAGCTCTTCAGGTCGTGAATCTTCTCGCGAGTCCACACTTCACCTAATGGCACATCATGCAAGGCAGTAACAATACCTTCAACTCCGATTTGTTTTAGCATGGCAAGAGTAATTTTATCATTCTTGCCAAACCATCTCCATGTTCTTTCCATTACGAATTATTAAGTTGGTTTATAAATTTCGCTTGCAAAGATACTCAAAATAAAAGTATAAGAACAAAAAAAATATATTTATTAAGGTAAAATCGCACAAATTACTTGGGTATACAATGATTTTTTCGTAATTTTGCAGAATAAACCCTATAAAAAATCAAAAATATTTTATGAAAGAATTTTTCAAGTACGTAGCTGCGACTATTGTTGGTATCATTTCTCTGGGAATCATCATGATGATCTTTGGATTAATCAGCATCGTGGGTATGATTGCCTCTTCGGATACCTCAAAGCCTATTGCTAAGAATTCTGTACTTGTAGTTAAACTCAATGGTGAAATGTCTGAACGCACAGAGGATAATATCTTCAATGAGTTACAGGGTGTTTCTGGTTTGAGCTTTAACAAGACTCTCCTTGCTATCCAGAAAGCTAAGAACGAGGAAAATATTAAGGGTATTTATCTGGAGGCTGGTAGTTTAGCTGCTGACCTGGCTCAACTAGAGGAATTGCGCAAGGCACTTCTCGATTTCAAGAAGAACGGCAAGTGGATTATAAGTTACGGAGAACAATATACACAGGGTGCTTATTATCTGGCATCTGTTTCAGACAAGATATATATCAATCCTTCAGGTATGCTAGACTGGCATGGTATTGGTGGCGAAGTGATGTTTGTCAAGGATGTACTTGCCAAAGTTGGCGTAAGAATGGTGCCTGTAAAGGTTGGCAAATACAAGAGCGCTGTAGAAATGTTTACTGAGGACAAGATGAGCGATGCCAACCGCGAACAGACAGAACGCTATATCGGCGGATGGTGGAAGGAAATTACTTCGGCTGTTTCCAAGAGCAGAAATATCCCTGTAGATTCATTGAATGCTTATGCTGATCGTCTGATAAGTCTTGAGGACGTGCAGAATCTGAAAAATTACAAGCTGGTAGATGGCTTTCTATATACTGATGAAATCAAGGATGTGATCAAGAAACAATTGGGCATTGATAACGACAACAAGATTTCTCAGGCAAGCATTGAAGACGTAATCTCTTTAGAAGACAAGAATGAAGGCTCTGATCAGATTGCTGTATATTATGCTTACGGAAATATCATCGATGAGCGTGTTCCTGATGAAATATTTGGAGGAGAGCATGTTATCGCTGGCAAAGATATGTGTAAGGATCTGGAAGACCTTGCCGAAAATGACGATGTAAAAGCTGTAGTTATCCGTATTAATTCAGGGGGCGGATCAGCTTATGCATCTGAGCAAATCTGGCATCAGGTAATGGAACTAAAAAAGAAAAAGCCTGTAGTAGTATCTATGAGTGGAGCAGCTGCTTCAGGAGGATATTATATTAGCAGTGCTGCTAATTGGATTGTTGCTGACCCAACAACAATTACAGGTAGCATCGGTATCTTTGGCGTGCTGCCTGATATGAGTAATCTTATGACTCAGAAACTGGGATTCAAATTTGACGAGGTTAAAACTAACCGAAATTCTATCATGGGTGGTTATGGTAAATTCCTCACTCCTGAACAATTAGGTTATGTACAGGCTGAAATCAATCGCGGATATATGCTGTTCAAGAAGCGTGTAAGCGAAGGCCGTCGCCTCTCAATGGCTCAGGTAGAGGCTGTAGCTCAAGGTCATGTATATCTCGGTGAAGATGCATTGAAATTAAAATTAGTCGATCAACTTGGCGGTATGAATGATGCTATTGAAAAAGCAGCCAAACTAGCCAAGACTGACAGTTATTATATGGCAGCATATCCTGGTCAAACAGACTGGACAGAGCAGTTGCTAAACGTTACCAACGACAAGGGCAACTATCTAGACGAAAAGCTCAAGGCTGCAATGGGCGTCTATTACGAACCAATTAAGATTATGAATTCCGTGAATCGTATGGAGCGTATTCAAGCTCGCATTCCGGTAATACTTACCATCAAATAAAAATTACTGCAAATTGAGAGTAGAAGGAGATTTCATAAAAATCAATGAATGGCTTACTCCTCTTTCGTGGATATACGGATTGGGAGCAAGATTTCGCAACTGGCTTTTTGATGTAGGAATCAAAAAGTCACGCGCGTTCGATATACCAGTGATCTCCGTTGGCAATATTACTGTTGGTGGATCAGGCAAGACTCCGCATGTGGAATATCTTATACGCCTGCTTCAAGACAAAGTGAAGATAGCCGTTCTTTCGCGCGGATACAAGCGTAAGAGCAGAGGCTATGTACTTGCCGATGACAACACCCCGATGCCTCAGATTGGAGATGAGCCCTATCAGATGCATCACAAATTTCCAAACATTTTTGTCGCTGTCGACAAAAAGAGATGTCATGGTATCGACCATATCATTCATGATGAGGAGACTAAGGAAACTGATGTTATCCTCCTTGACGATGCATTCCAGCATCGATATGTTAAGCCAGGTATCAATATCCTGCTGATAGATTATCACCGACTGATCATTTATGATAAATTGCTTCCTGCCGGAAGATTGCGCGAGCCTGAAAGTGGCAAGAACCGTGCTGATATCGTAATTATCACCAAGTGTCCTAAGGATTTGAAACCTATGGAGTTCAGAGTGCTTACCAAGGCAATGGACTTATTCCCTTATCAGGAATTGTTCTTTACTACTTTGGAATATGGTGAACTCACTCCATTGTTTACGGATGAAGACAGAGGATTGAACCGTAGCGACAACATTTTGCTGCTTACGGGTATTGCATCCCCTCAGCAAATCATCCATGATTTGAAGGTAGACGATCATCATCTTACTACCCTCTCCTATCCTGATCATCATGCTTTCAAGAAGAAAGATGTGAGGGAAATCAATGAGACTTTTGCTTCTATGCCAAAACCTAAGCTCATTATTACAACAGAAAAAGACGCAGCCCGTTTGAAGAGCACAGACGGACTAAGTGAGGAAGTGCGACAAAATATCTTCGCATTGCCTATAAGAGTTAAGTTTATGCTCGAACAAGAAGAATTATTTAATGAAAAAATCATAAGCTATGTACGAAAAAATTCAAGAAACAGCATC
>REGX01110810.1_pt1 | contig 30583 bp, 21 predicted proteins | sample 2276321 | NCBI WGS metagenome assembly REGX01 (sample SAMN08335021, study PRJNA423103) | bovine gut metagenome | biome: bovine gut metagenome; feature: rumen; material: feed digesta; isolation source: rumen digesta from from 15 high feed efficiency cows and 15 low feed... | host: Bos taurus ... | reverse complement strand
TGCAATTTTTGCACTTTGGATATCGGCTGATGCACTTTGAATTGTTGCTGCATTATTTTTTTTGGTCCAGTCAATGTGGAGTTCTCTATTGAGGAAAGTATGCTCTTCTCCTAGTAACATACTACGGAAGTACCTACCTACAGAAGTGGACATAACGCAGGAGATATCCGGAGGATATCAGCACTTGTGTAACCTGCGATAACGATAGTTATCGTAGGATATAGCATCAACCTCCTATCCTCTTACTCGCAGAGTAAGTGCCAGCAGCATAGCGACTAAGGAGCGACGGAGATTGTCGATGGAACGGAGGAGCGGACTATTGATACAAAAAACGCTTGAAAATTTGGAAATATCATTTCTTTGTAGTACCTTTGAATCAACAGTTCCTGCCACGCCTCTTCTTGAAAGCGTACCACGGCAGGACTTCGTGTCTTTATAGGTATGGAATACACAAAACAGGCTATGGAATTCTACGATCAACTTTCAATTTTGAAGATGCTATTTCTGTATATACATTCGATAAAGAATTGCGTTCTATTGTATTCATCAGCTGATTATTTCGAAGTGCGACCATTCCATGGTCGAAAGATAGAGAGAAGCAGATGATCCGGAGGTGACAAGTATAAGTGGTTACTGAAATGTGACGCTTCCTGCATCAGAAATATTAATTACACTTCTTTAAGGAACTGTAATTTAAATCTTCTAATTGAAGCTAACAATGGATCTAAATCACTATTAATTATTGAATAGATTTCTTCGGCATCTATATCAAAATAATGATGGGCTATTATATCTCTCACCCCCATTATTAACTTCCAAGGAATTGAAGAATCTGTTGCTAGCAACTCTTTATTAGTTATCTTATCTAGATTCTTAACGCTCTCTCCTATAGCTATAAGAACCATGCATACAGCATCTAGTCGCAACATTCCATCTTGAGACATCATAAAGTCATCTGATGAATGAATTTCTTTTGTCCTTTCCTTGATTAATAAAATAGCTGATTCTATTTTGTCTAGGATATGTAGAACCATGCCTGCCTTATCTGAAGATATAGATTCCATCTCGTTCAATTTCATTTTTTAGCAGGACATCCATGTTGCGGTGCTTGCGTATTACATCTACGCCACAATGCAAAAGTTCTTCCAAATATTGCTTTAGACCAACATGACGCAGCAAATTTGGTTCCATATCTACACATATATCTATATCGCTTGTTTCTGTTTGCTCTCCTCGAGCTACAGAACCAAACAATAGTATTGCTTTTACGCCAAAATTTTCGGATAATATACTTCGGCATTCTGCAATTTTACGTATGCACTCTTCTTTGTTAAGCATAGATAAGTGTATTTATTCATTGCAAAATTACATAATATTCTTGAAACAAGCAAAGGATTAGGGAAATTTCATATTATGCAGAGATGCATGGTTAGAGCATACTTTTCTAATTTGGGTCAATAAAGTCAATAAAAAATGGACACACACTTTAGTGTGCTACTCTTAATATCTTCTCGGCTTCTTCCTTTTCACTTGCAAATGAGAGAGATTCGTATATGTCGCTGGCATGTGATGGATCAAGGAGCAATGGGGCTATGGATCTAAGAGCCTTCATTCTGCCTTGTGAGAATGAAAAAGTCTTGAGGATTTGACTTGCCTGTCGACAGGTGTAGCGACAACGCAGGTTGGCTACTTCTAGGATATCCATACGATTGTCGTCGAAATTAGATTGCTTCAACTTGTCGCATATCAAGATGATATCGTCGGGATTTAATTCCTCAGAATAGTCCAACTTGCGATAATTGGCTTTGTCGCGCATGACACTGCGCTGGTAAGGTTCATCGACAAATGATTTTACATTCTTATTGTTGTCAAATATGACTTTAATGTGATGGTCGTTGGCTAGACCCCAAGTACTAATATCAACATATTCCCAGATTTCATCTCCCCCATCTATGGTGTAGAATTTAGGACTACCAAGGATATTCTCCACTTCTGTCATTGGCATACCAAGGGTTACACGTGCTGGCTTTAGTTTTGGCTTTGGCTTAGCTGAAACTTGAACTGTAAATGATAACAATACGGTTGTAGTTACAATAATCATCAATGCGGTAAATTTTCTCATAATTCTTCAGTTTTATTGTGTACTCTACAAATTTACGATATAATTACTTCATTTGTCGACAAAATTCCCTATCAAATGATGGGGAATTACCTATTGATATGAGAAAATCCCTATTCCAACTTTTTGGAGAATTTGGAAAATTGGATATTTTTTTGTATATTTGCAGATGAAGCGACACAAAAGTAAACCTACTACTTACGGTTTACCTATATTTTCTAACACTAAAATTAAAAGAGTATATGAGAGATTTTAAAGGTACCCCATTATCTATTGGAGATAAAGTAATATTTACAGATTCGTTTAGCCGCTTACTGGAAGGAACCATTACTGGTTTTAAGGGAAACTTGATTTTTGTATCGGCCAGCCGTAACATGACAGGACATGTTAAGGCTGTACGACATCACGCTGTATTTAAGCTGGACCAACAGGAGGATTAGTAGATTACAAATCCTCCTCGGGCATTACAATTGATAGTCTTTGGCAATGCCTTGCTGGTAATCTTTAGTGATGTATTTTCGCCATCGCTAAAGATTATTTTTTTGCCTTTCAACTTCAACTTTTCAGCATTCAACTTGATAGTCATTGGTTTGTCTGTACCATTGATACCTGCTATATACCAGCGATTTCCGCTCTTACGAGCCATCACTACATATTCGCCAGGAACTCCGCTGAGCAATTGAGTATCATCCCATGCTACAGGCAACTGTGTAAAGAATTTCTGTACATCGGCATACTTAGGCTGAAGATAACTCTCAGGCTTATCAGCCAAATGCTGCAAACCACTCTCAAAGAGTACTGTAAGTGCCAATTCGTGAGCATCGGTAGTAATATGAGGATGCTGAGAATCGGAGAAAGTACATGGCGTATAATCCATAGGACCTATCACATTGCGAGTAAATGGCAAAGTGGCATTATGAGCTGCTGCACGATTGGTGAGTCGCTCATTATTATTATACCATTCTGCACCATAAACTGCCTCGGTAGTAATGAGGTTAGGATAAGTGCGCGACCAGCCACGAGGGATAGTAGCTCCATGGAAATTGACAAGCAGATGATGACGGGCTGCACTCTTGAGCAAGTCGATACAATACGTCATATTAGCCTGAGTATCACCACTAAAGAAGTCGATCTTGACACCTGCTACTCCATTCTTTTCGCACCATTCAAATTCCTTCTCTCGCTTATCAGCATCATTCAAACGCCACTTAGGTCCAGGTGCACCATTAATCCATCCAATACATGAATTATACCAGATGATAGGTTTTACACCCTTCTCGCGTGCATATTTCAAGGCATCTTCTATAGTACCACCATTCTTCATCTCATCCCACTCTGCATCTATCAACACATAAGGCAGATGAAGCGTAGCCGCCATATCTACATATTTCTTGACAATCTGATAATCATTTGATCCATGATTGTAGGCCCAATATACCCATGATACTACTCCAGGATGTATCCAGGAGGTATCTTCGAGTTTGCAAGGAGTTGCTACATCAGTAATGAGGGTAGATGATACAATGTCTGAAAGATCGCCTGTAATGATGACACGCCAAGGACTCTGCCAGTTGCCACAATAAGTGACATCATTATCATCAGGCGTAATATTGTAAATATTTGCGTTCTCCTTATTATAAAGACATGCAGCACTATTATAAGCCTCTACATCAGCCTCGGAAAAGAGAGCCCAAACATCATCGGAAGGATGGATAAGCATCGGGAAAGCCCAACGACGATTGTCGCCCTGACTCCATCCCTGAGTAGACAAAGGATAGAAATCCTCGTAAGAATCCGACCATTTCATCATATAACGAGGAGTACCATCGGCTAACTCGATGGTAGTATTTTCTGCTGGAACAGCTGCCGATTTAACACCATCAACGGCATAGCGAAAGGCTACACCGTTGTTGTATACGCGAATAATAAGTCGTCGGCTTTGATCATTGCCCGATAGCACATATTCCTGAGCCTGATTGGTACAATGCCGACGCTTGCCAATAAGCATCTGATAATCAGCCAAGACAGTACCTATACTATCTATCTTGCTGTAATTACCAATATTGCCTATGCGGGAAACTGATTTACCCTTTGCGAAGATTTGAAGCTGGTTGGCGCTAACGGCCACTTCTACTTTACCGTTTGGCGACTTTAGTTTTTTTTTATCCTTTACTGTATTAAGGAAATTCACCATCTTCTTCAGATTGGCTTCATCATACATATTAAATCCATGTCCTCCTTCTGGAACAAAAGTTGCCTCGGTCTTGACACCTGCAGCCTTGAGCAATTCAAAGAATTTCTTACCCTGGCAGCAAGGTACTACATTATCCTTTTCACCATGGAAAATAATAACTGGTGGATCATTCTTATCAATATAACTTACTGCGCTAAGACTAAGGTACTTATCTGGTTCCTTACTCAACTTAGAGTCGAGCAATACATCCTCAGGACTCTTGTCGCCCATCGTCATGTGCTCACCACAATCCATATTAGTAAGGTCGACAGGACCAGACCAGTCGCAGGCAGCATCTACACGGCTACTTTGACCTGTATAATTACCTACATTTCCCTCAAGATCTATAGCTACAGACTGCACCTGGGCCTTAGGAGTGCCACTGGTAGTAGCAGCCATAGAAGACAGATGACCACCAGAAGAGAAACCAGAGGTTGCGATGAAGGAGGTATCAAACTTATATTTGGTTGCTTCGCCACGTACAAATCGGATAACTGCCTTGATATCGTGAATCTGTGCAGGCCAGTGTGCATCCACGCTAGAACGATGATTAGGACATACCACCGCATAGCCTGCCTCGAGAAGAGATTTTACAATAGTACCTAAATCAGCAGCACCCTTGCTGTTATTGCTAAACCACGCACTACCGTAGATATGAATCACTACCGGATAAGACTCCTGCTTCTTGGCAGGCAGATAGATATCGCAGGTATGATAAGCCTTGTCGTCGCCAGCATAATTTATATCTTTCCATTGCTGAGAAGTTTCAAGTTTAACTTCAGGTACCTGAAATCCTCCAAACCCACCTGCAGGAGCTCCTGCAGGCTGGGCAGATGCATACAAAGATGCGAAAGCAAATAAAGTTGATAATAAAATATTTTTCATAATTATAAATTTTCGTGATGCAAAGGTAGTATTTTTTCATGGAAATAACATTCAATATTGTTTCAAAGGCTTTTGAAAATATATCGGAATTTACAAAAAATGAGCAATAAGTAACATTAAATGCACCATTATACGATTATTTTTAGTATATTTGCCATCAAAAGCGAATGATATTATGAAGATACGAATGAAGAAAACTTTAATTAGTCTTAACTGTGCTCTGATGCTCCTTGGAAGCTTATCAGCTAGTGCAGCTCCAGGATCCCAGCGTTTGTGGTATAATCATCCTGCAGCAAACTGGTGGGAAGCACTGCCAATCGGCAATGGAAAGATTGCAGGAATGGTATATGGAGGTACGCTCCATGAGCAGATAGACCTCAATGAAAGTACATTCTGGTCGGGTTCGCCTTATAATAATAATGTGCCTGATGCCAAGAATTACCTTCAGCAGGTAAGAGAACTGATTTTTGAAGATCAGGAAGATAAGGCTGCGCAGATTATTGATTCTAAATTCTTCGCTCATAAGGATGGCATGAGATTTCTGCCTCTCGGCAATATGCTGATAGACATGAATGTAAAAGGCAAGATTAGCAATTACCGAAGAGAACTGAGCCTTGAAAATGCCGTCAATACGACTACCTTTAATGTAAACAGCGTGAAATTTGAGCGAAATGTATTTACATCGCTCGATAAAAACGTGATGGTGATGCGATTGAAATCATCCATTAAGGGACAACTAGCTTTTAAGGTGAAACTAAGCACCTTGATGCCTAATGCCCACTTTTATCGTGAAGACGGACAACTGGTGGCCAGATGCTCTAACGTAGAGCAGGAAGGTGTACCAGCAGGCATGAAAGCAGAAATACGACTTGCTGTTCGCACAAAGGGTAAAGTAACTGGAAATGACAGTACAATTACTGTTTCTAATGCTTCAGATGCTTATCTATTTCTGACAGCAGCTACTAACTTTAAAAATTACAAGGATATTTCGGGTGATGAGGATGCGCTTGCCAAAAATCTGATGAGTGATGCACTAGGCCAGGAATATACCAATATCATACAGAATCATGTGGCTGCTTATCAGAAGCAGTATAATAAGGCTAGTCTTGAACTTGAAGTAGCATCTACTTCTGAACATCCTACAGATACTCGTCTGGCTGAATATGCTAATATTCCTGACCCATGTTTTGCAGCTCTGATGTTTAACTATGGCCGATATCTGCTTATCAGTTCATCGCAGAAAGGCGGACAACCTGCTAATCTACAGGGTATCTGGAATAACAGTATGAATGCCCCTTGGGACAGCAAGTACACCATTAATATTAATACTGAGATGAACTACTGGCCATCGGAAGTTACTAATCTTCAGGATACTCAGCAGCCACTTTTCAATCTCATCAAGGACATCAGTGAAACTGGTGCAATTACAGCTCGCGAAATGTATGGCTGTCGAGGATTTATGGCTCATCATAACACGGATATCTGGCGCATAGCTGGTCCTGTAGATGGTTCTTTCTGGGGAATGTTTCCTAATGGCGGAGCATGGCTGACCACTCATATCTGGCAGCATTATCTCTATACAGGCGATCGTAAATTCCTGAGCCAGTGGTATCCAGTCATCAAATCGGCTGCTCAATTCTATCTCGACTATATGCAGCGAGATCCTCGTACAAGATGGATGGTAACTGTGCCTTCAGTAAGTCCTGAGCAAGGTCCTACAGGTAAGAAGACTTCAGTAACAGCAGGCTGCACCATGGATAATCAGATAGCCTTTGATGCACTTACATCGGCCAGAGATGCAGGCAAGATACTGAATCTGGATGCTGATTTCAGAGAAGATATAGACAGATTGCTCAACCGTATGCCACCTATGCAGATAGGACAGTATGGACAGTTGCAGGAATGGCAGCAGGATGCTGACGACCCTAAGAATGAGCATCGCCACATCTCACATCTCTATGGTTTGTATCCTAGTAATCAGATCTCTCCATACTCAAATCCTGATCTATTCTCGGCAGCTCACACTACTTTGCAGCAGCGAGGAGACATGGCTACAGGATGGAGTTTAGGATGGAAGATCAACTTCTGGGCTCGCATGCTGGATGGTAATCACGCCATGAAGATTATCCACAATATGCTGCATATCCTGCCTCATGATGGTGCTATGAAAGAGAATCCTGATGGCAGAATCTACCCTAACCTCTTTGATGCTCATCCACCATTCCAGATTGACGGCAACTTTGGATATACCGCTGGTGTAGCCGAGATGCTATTGCAGAGTCATGATGGCGCAGTACACTTGTTGCCTGCCCTTCCTGATGAATGGCAGAACGGTAGTGTGAAAGGACTTCGCGCAAGAGGAGGATTTGAAGTAGATATCAAATGGGATAACAATCAGATAGCTGAAGCAGAAATACACTCTACTATCGGAGGTAAACTGCGTATACGCTGCTATTTCCCATTGAAAGGTGATAAGATAAAACCAGCCAGTGGTCCTTGCCCTAACCCATTGATGGCACCTGCCAATATTGCTACTCCACTGGTACATGGCAAGATAAATAAGGTAGATATCGCAAAGGTATATGAGTATGATGTAGATACTCAGGCTGGCGAGACTATCAAGGTGACAAGATAAATAAGTAAATACAAAAAAATGGCGCGATACACATCGCGCCATTTTTTTGCTTTTTTGAATAATAAACCAGAACGAAATCTGGTGATTCTATATGCTCTCCGAATTACGGGACTTTCTTCGGGGCAATGCCCTACTAACGCTTCACCCTTATCTTCAAAGGCAAATATAAATAATATAGATGTATTTTGCAAGGGAAAATCCCTCCTTTTTTCCACTTTAACATTGTGAGCGAACACATCAAAAAAAATAGCACATCCCAAATAGATGAGATGTGCTATATATTTCATTAATTATTTCAACTTATCTCTTTAAAGTATTCAGCTTGACAGAGGTCTTCAAAACATTATTAACTGCAGTCTGCTGAGCTTCAACATTAGCCTTAAGCTGAGCCTTAATATCGCGTGAGGAAGTACCAATCTTGAAGAGATACTCGCCTGCATCAACCTTCCATGCAGATGCTGCCTCATTGAAAGATGCTAAATCAGCAGCCTTTACATTCAAGGTTACAATCTCACTCTCGCCAGGTTTTAATTCCTTGGTCTTAGCATAAGCCTTAAGTTCCTGCTCAGGCTTGTTGAGCTGCTTAGCCTGAGGAGCAGATACATAAAGTTGAACTACCTCTTTACCAGCCTTCTTGCCTGTATTCTTGACATTGACAGTAATCGTATATTCACCCTTACTCTCATTGATCTTAGCATCAGAATACTCGAAAGTAGTATAGCTTAAACCATAGCCGAAAGGATAACTAACTTCTTTGCCAAAACTATCAAAATAACGATAACCTACATAGATATCCTCTTCGTAGTTGGTAAAGTCGACATCCTTCTCGCCTTTGCTGGCCTTACCCTGATTAGTCATATTAAGATCAGGAATCTTGTCGATAGGGAAATTCTTAGACGACCATGCATCAGCAAAATTGACAGGCCATGTCATAGTAAGTTTACCAGAAGGAGAAGCCTTACCACTAAGAACATCGGCAACAGAATTACCACCTTCTTGTCCTGCCTGCCATGCACAAAGAATTGCATCAGGAAGATCTTTCCAAGAAGCAGTCTCGACAACACCACCCACATTCAGCAAAACAATTACCTTCTTGCCAGCCTTGTGATAGGCAGTACATACATCCTTGATAAGCTGAGTTTCCTCGGCAGAGAGATTAAAATCGGCTACCTTACGATCAACAAACTCACCACTGATTCTGCCTAAAGTAATAACAGCCACCTGAGAAGCCTCTGCCTGAGCAGAAAGCTGAGCAGCAGGAATCTGCATCTCTGCAGGAAGAGGCTGTGGAAGGAATGAAGCCATCATAGCAGCATACTTATCGCCTTTAGTCTTTGCCTCTAATTCTGCCTTAGCCTTGGCCTTGGCATCTGCAATATACTTATTATAAACTGATTGTAAATCCTTATCTACTTGATAGCCTGCATTCTTCAGTCCATCGAGCAAAGATACTACATAGGCATGATTTACATTACCTGAACCTGTACCACCAGCAATAAAATCGTAAGATGTGCAACCATAAAGAGCTATCTTAGTATCAGAAGCCTTGCTGGCAATAGGTAGTGCCTGGTTATTCTTGAGCAAAACCATACCCTCTGTAGCACTCTGACGAGTTACCTTAGCATGAGCTTTCAGATCTGGCTTATTAGAATACTGATAACCTTGATATCTAGGACTCTTCTCTACTAAATCGAGAATACGGCGAACATTACGGTCGAGATCATCTTCCTTGAGTTTTCCACTCTTCACACCAGCTACGATAGACTCATACTGCTCAAGCTTTCCTGGCTGCAGCATATCATTGCCTGCCCATACCTGAGTAGCACCATCTTTACCGCCAAACCAGTCAGTCATAACTGTGCCTTTATATCCCCATTCATCGCGAAGAATAGTAGTAACCAATTCCTTGCTTTCAGAAGTATAAACACCATTGATCTTATTGTAAGAAGTCATGACAGTCCATGGATTAGCCTCCTTGATAGCAATCTCGAAAGGCTTAAGATAAATCTCACGAATAGCACGCTGAGAAATATGAGCATCAGTATTCATACGATTAGTTTCCTGATTGTTGAATGCAAAATGCTTGATGCTTGTACCTACACCATTCTTCTGAATACCTTTTATATAAGCAGCAGCAGTCTTGCCAGCAACAACAGGATCTTCTGAATAATACTCAAAGTTACGGCCATTCAATGGATTACGATGGATATTGACAGCTGGTGCAAGTAATACATCTGCACCATATTCCTTTACCTCATTACCCATAGCTTCGCCTACTTGCTCTACTAATTCCTGATTCCAGGTAGAAGCTAGAAGTGTACCAATTGGGAAGTGAGTGCAATAATAGGTATTTTTATCGTCTTTGCGTTTAGGATCAATACGCAATCCTGCTGGACCATCGGCCAATACTATAGCCGGAATACCCAGAGAATCTAATGGATAGGTAGTACCAGCAGCGCCAGGTACAAGCGATTTAGTAGCTCCAATTACAGCATTGTCGCCACTCATTCCTGCCATTCCAGTACCAATTACAAAATGTGCTTTGTCTTCGAGAGAGAGTTTGGCTATTACGTCATCTTTATTGATGGAGTTGTTTGTCGTACATCCTACTGTCATTGCAGCAGCCATAGCCATGACTAAATAATCTGTATTCTTCATCATTTATCGTTTTAAAAGATTAAGTTTTACTTTTGGTGACATTACGTTATTTACCTTGATCTTCATACCTTTAACCTTAGCAGTAAGTACTGCATCAATCTTTTCAGATGATGAAGCCAACTGGAATTCGTATTTGCCTGCATCTACAACCCATGCTGATGCCTTGGAATTGAAAGATGCCAGATCAGCATTCTCAACAGTAAGGGTAACTGTCTCACTCTCTCCTGGTTTTAGAATGCCAGTCTTAGTATAATCGCGAAGTTCTCTTACTGGTTTGTTCAGTTTCTTACTGTCAGGTGCTGCAACAAAAAGTTCTACGACATTTCGCCCTGCTACATCTCCGGTATTTACCACATCAGCTTTGATTACAAATTTACCATTCTGATTCTCAATGCTCGCATTTTGAATAGCAAATGTAGTATAGCTCTTGCCATAGCCAAATGGATAACTAACTGGCTTACCAAAACTATCAAAATAGCGATAGCCTACATATACATCTTCATTATAATCTGTATAGTCGATATTAGCCTTAGGCTCATGCTTTGCTTTTGCCTTGTCGCCACCCCACATATACATAGTAGCCAAATCTTTCATATCCATAATATCAGAAGGGAAAGTCTTATCAGAAGCAGCATCGCCATAGGCATTCTCAAATGTGATTGGTAATCTTCCAGAAGGATTTACCTTACCCGACAATACATCTGCCATACTATTGCCTACCTGCTCGCCACTCTGCCAAGTACATACAATACCGTCAACCAGATTCTTCCAGGAAGCAGTCTCGACTGGACTACACACATTAAGCAATACAACTACTTTCTTGCCAGCCTTGTGATAAGCATCACTTACCTGAGCTATCATCTTCTTCTCCTTATCATAGAGATTAAACTCATCAACTGTACGATCGGCAGCTTCGCCACTCTTTCTTCCTATAGTGATGATAGCTACATCGGTATTAGCTGCAGTCTTCTCAACATCCTCTGCTTTCATTACAATCTCTTCTGCACGATTGAGCGGGCGAAGAGAGAAAGGAGGCAGACCATTAGGATAAAGACGCTTCTGCTCAGCAGTTACATGTGCTTTATACTGATTAAGCAAAGGCTTGTACACCTGATAGCCAGCATTGCGTAATCCCTCTACAAGAGATACTGTATATCGACCTACCATAGTGCCACCAAAACCAGTACCTCCAGGAATAATCTCATAACTAGTGCTACCGAAAAGTGCAACATTAGCTTTTGATTTCAAAGGAAGCGCATTCTTATTATCGAGAAGCACCATACCCTCAGCACCTATTTCTCTTACATCTGCTGCATGCTTTTTCAGATTAGGCTCATTATTATACTGATAATCAGAGAAGCTATGAGTCTTGACTACATACTGCAAAATGCGCTTCACATTGCGGTTGAGATCTGCCATAGGCAGTTTACCACTTTGTGCATCTGCCATTAATTCCTTGAACTGTCTATCTTGTCCTGGCTGAAGCATATCATTACCAGCTATCATAGAAACTGTAGCACTTGTGCCTGCATTCCAGTCACTTACTACCATACCCTCAAATCCCCATTCCTTACGGAGGATAGTCTCTGTAAGCGCTTTATCTTCACATGTAGCTTTACCATTAATACTATTATAGGCAGTCATCACAGTCCAAGGATTACCAATCCTAACAGCCCACTCAAAGCCTCGAAGATAGAGTTCGCGCAAAGCACGCTGACTCATTCGGCTATCGTTGGCATTACGATTGGTCTCCTGGCTGTTGCCTGCAAAATGCTTGATGCAGGCTGCAGTACCTTCATCCTGGATACCTCGTACATAATATCCAGCAATGGTACCTGACAAATATGGATCTTCAGAATAGTATTCATGATTTCTTCCACATAGCGCATTGCGCATCAAGTTTAAACTTGGTGCAAGAATCCAGTCAAGACCGTATTCTTTGGTCTCATTTCCTATACCTTGACCTATGCGATAAGCAGCTTTCTTATCCCATGTAGATGCAAGATTAATACTGGTCATATAATCAGTACAGTAAAAATCACGACTATCGAAATCGCGATGAGCACTCATGCGCAATCCCTGGTTACTGTCGGCACAATATGTGGCAGGAATACCTAAACGAGGAATGGCATAAGTACTTCCTGCTGTACCTGGGAACTTGACATCTACGCCATATCCCATACCACATCCTAATACCAGATGACATTTCTCTTCAAGCGTCATCTCTTTAACCACTTCATCGATATTATTGGCTTGAAGCTTCACCTGTGCAGAAGCAGTCAAGTTGTGACCGCAAGTAGCGGCCACAACCATACATAAACCATTTAGTAGCTTTTTCATCTATTATTATTTGAAGATTTTGGTTGCAAATTCACTCAGATAGATACGCCAGTTACGCCAGATATGTCCACCTTCAGTTTCCATATAGGTATATTTATGGCCTTTACTATCCAGATACTTACGAAGATCATTATTATTCTTGTAGAGGAAGTCGCTCTTACCTATACCCATCCAGAAAAGTTTAGGATGATTGCTGAAGAGCTTGTCAATCTTCTGATCACGATTCTCGTAAATAGATGGTACTCCACCCTTTTGCTCCTTATCTACTGCAGCAGAGAATAAACCTACATAATCGAAAGTTGCAGGATTGTTGATAGAGATGAACAGAGAATGAAAACCTCCCATAGAAAGGCCGGCAATAGCACGATGAGTCTTCTTTTTCTCTACACGATAGGTATTTTCTACGAATTTGATAACATCAGGGAAAGCCTGCTCAAAATTACCATCCATCGTTTTTGGCAAGGCCATAGTAGGTACAGTAAATCCTTCAGAAGTCTCACCAGGACAAGCCTCCTGAGAGATATTACCATTGGTCATAACTACAATCATAGGTTTAGCCTTGCCCTGAGCAATAAGATTATCGAGAATCTGAGCTGCACGACCTAATTCTGTCCATGCCTGCTCATCACCACCTATACCATGAAGCAGATAAAGTACAGGATATTTCTGCTTGCTTGTTTCATATCCTGCTGGAGTATAGACGGTACATCTACGCTTCAATCCTGCTGTAGGACTATCATACCATACCTTAGATACTGTACCATGAGGCACCTTATTGACTTTATATAAATCGGCATATCCACCATCCATCAAGAATACACTTGTAGTAGATGCAATATCACGAATAGCATATACATTAGCAGGATCGTTTACCTTTACACCATCAATCAGCAAGTTGTAGCTATACAGTTCAGGTTTCAAACCATCCTTAGTAGTAAAAGTCCAGAGACCTTTGTCGTCTTTTACAAGATCAGCCACTCCAGGCATATCAAATTCTCCCCATTGGGTATTTACCTTCTGGGTTGGAAGAAAGTCGCCTGTAATCTGTACCTTCTGAGCTCCTGGAGCCTGGAGGCGAAATGTTACTGTTCTGTCAGAGTTGATCTCAGGAGATTTAGGAGCCTGAGCACCAAAAAGATTTTGTTGAGCGAAGGCACATGATGCTGCCATCGCAAGGCATAATGTCAAAACTGGTTTTTTCATATGTTTTTAGTTATTTGAGCGAAACGAAAGATAACGTGGTGTATGTTGAAATCATCAATGCTATACTTTCGGCAAATATATATAATTTATTATTTCTCTTTGTCAATCTTTGTGAATTTCTCTAGTTTAACTAGCATATTCATCTTTCTGCTGCAAAATTAAACATGATTACTCAATGTCCTTTTTTCAATCATCCATTTTTGTTTTTGATATGTACAAAGTGTGTTTCATATTCGTTCAAATACTTTCATATTTGTTCAAAATCCTCGATAAACCTTTGGTTTACAGAATATTTTTATTACCTTTGAAGTCGTTAAACTTATTCGTTTTATGAATCGAAATACTAAGAAAATCCATCATATCTACACAACGTTCATCATATTAATGGTATATGTGTTATGTGCTTGCAACAAAACTACAGATACACCTACTCTTATTGATGAAGATCATCCCATGGTTATTGCCGACGAAATTTCCAATCATAATATCAAGGCTTTTGCCGAAGATAAGTATGGCCATATATGGATAGCTACTTTCCGAGGACTTAATAAATATGATGGTAATAAGTACTATCAATATTTCTCGACTGATGATTCCCTTGGACTTCCAGATAATAATATTACCGATATTCTCGTAGATCGACAAAAGCAAATGTGGGTGGCAACTGTAAATGGTGTTTGCCGATATACAGACCAAAATACATTTGAACGCATTTCTATGGATGATAAAAACCGAAATGTCATCCAGATGATTTGCAGCAACGACAATCGAGTTTTCATCTACAACATAGGTTCTTTGCTTGAATACGATAAAGCAAATAATAAGTTTGTGAAGCGTCTTTCAAATTTGGATGCTAAACATAATTTTCTAGGACAAGTATGTATTGACAAGAGTAATAACCTATGGATTGTAAACCCTCAGGGACTACGCTGCTATTCTCTGAGTCAAGGAATGAAACTCGTGGCAAATATCTCTGCACCAGCCAATTTCTATGCCTTCAATATTTATCTGGAAAATGGATATAAATTATGGCTATGCTGCAATAAAAAGTTATTGCTATTTGATACACAACTTCGGAAATTTATCAATCTTCCCTCATCACTATCTCAGCAATCATTTGTTACTCAAGATATTGTAAGTAGCATACTAAGTTATTCTAATGGCAAATTACTAATGGCCACATCTAAATATGGAAATTATCTGTATGATGAGAAAAACAATCGGGTAATCAGTGACAAAGAAGCAGGATTTCCATTTGAAGAACCTAATTTTAAAATTACCAAAATGTTTTCAGATTCTCACCATAATTTGTGGATGGGATCATCGGATCAAGGATATGCAGTTAACTACCAATACACCAAGACCTTCAACGATAACAATTTTCTTGTAAGCTCTATCGGACATCAATCTGTACTAGCACTTGCTACTGATAAGCACAACAATATCTTCATCTCTACCAAGATGAATGGTCTATACGCTTACAATACTGAAAATAACACCCTTACTCATCTTCCAATACAAGCCTCAAATGCTTCAGACGGCAAAGATGAAATCAAGGCTTTGCTAGTTGACAAAGCAGACAATCTCTGGGTAGCCAATGGTACAGAAGTTATCAAATGTCGTTATAATGGCAATAGCCTAAGCATTTACAAGCGTTACCCTTCCCTCTTCCCTATGTCACTGTCAGAGGGTAAGAATGGGATGATATGGTGTACCACCTCATCCTATATCGTAACTGCTTTCATGCCAGACGGAAATGCCAAGCAAATACCTGTATATCCAGCTACTTACGTATTCATTCCTTCAGTGATTCAACTTAGCAATGGAATGATGCTTACAGCAGCCTTTAATCAGGAACTTACAACAATCAATCAGGATAATTTCAGTGCTGAAAAACTAAATATCAATCAGGAAGAACATAAGAAAGCAATTACAAGATCTGTTTTCATTCCTACTGATATGAAGGAAGATAATAACAGTAATATCTATATTGGTACTGTAAGCAATGGATTACTTAAACTACAATACAATAGTAATAAAATAAGTCGTATCTCTGGATTAAGCTGCAGTGATATTTCAGCCCTTATATTCGACAAACATCATAATCTATGGGTAAGTACCATGAATGGTCTGAACATGATAGACGCACATACTGGAGCAATTATCAGCTACAATGCATCAGATGGTATTGGTGGAAATCAGTTTAACGATCGTGCAGCCTGTATTCTTGCCGATGGACAACTACTATTTGGTGGCACACATGGTCTGACGATCTTCAATCCTGGAAAGATACAGACAAGAGAGCGTGTGCCGCTTGTTTTTGAGACTTTGAAGATACATAATAAGATAACAGAGCCAGCCAAAGACAATTCTATTGACAAGAATCTGGAGAATACACCAGATATTCAGTTGAGCTATAATCAAAACAGTTTCGGTGTATCTTTTGCAGCACTAGCCTATGGCGATGGCGAACGTGCTAACTATTCATACAAATTAGAAAACTACAATAGCGACTGGGTAGATATCGGAAGTAACCATGAAGCTTATTTTGCCAATCTCCCCGCAGGTCATTATACACTTCAAGTAAAAGCTATAAGCAAAGGCAACAGCTATTATAAGGCTGAAAATAAAATAGAAATATATGTAGCATCTGCACCTTGGAATTCCTGGTGGGCATGGTTGCTCTATATCTGTATTGTCTTGGCAGTATGTTATCAATTCCGCCTAGTAAGACGTCGTATTATCCACGAAAAAGAAATAGCTCAACAAGCTGAAATTGAGAAAGAGCAAGAGAAACGGGTCAACATGATGAATATGAGTTTCTTTGCTAATATCTCACACGAATTCCGTACTCCTCTCACCATGATTTCTGGGCCAGTTGGTATGCTATGTGAAGACAACTCAATTTCTGATCAAAATCATAAGATGCTTTTAATCATCCAAAGAAGTGTTGCTCGTATGCTCAAACTCGTCAATCAACTTATGGATTTCAATAAGCTCGAGAATGATACGCTCAAACTCCGTGTGCGTCGAGCAGATATTATCAGCACTATTCAGCATATTTGTGATATATTCCGTATCAATGCAGATGAGAAAGGGTTGGAAATAAAATTGCATGGACTTGAAGACTCTTTTCTTACTTGGCTGGATAGCGATAAACTGGAGAAGATCTTGAATAATCTCCTTTCCAATGCTATGAAATTTACACCAAAGGGAGGAAGGATAGATGTAACCTTTGATGTAGACAACGAAAAAATTAATATTAGCGTAGCCGACACTGGTAAAGGAATACCTGAAGATCAGCAGGAAAATATCTTCCGCAGGTATTATCAACTAGATAATCAGACGAAAGGAAAATATAATTGGGGTACTGGTATTGGGCTTTATTATGCCAAAAAGCTAGCTGAATTACATCATGGACAATTATCAGTATATAATCGTAAGGGTGGAGAGACTGGAGCTATTTTTACACTTACCTTGCCTATTGGAGAAAATATCTATTCAGATAGCGAAAAAGCTCTCCCTGAAGATAAACAGGAGGAAATGTATCCTATAATAAATACTGATTTATCGGAAAATGATAAGGATATCAGCACTGACGATAAGCCAACAGTTCTAGTTGTAGACGACGATACAGAGGTTGTAAACTACCTCCAGACTTTACTTATGCCTTATTATCATGTAGTCTATCGTTTTGACGCAGAGAGTGCATATAAAGTAATAAATGAGGACGATCCTAATCTGATACTTAGCGATGTGATCATGCCAGGAAAAACTGGATATGAACTTTGTAGGGAGATAAAGGACAATCTTCAGATATGCCATATACCAGTCATATTAGTTACAGCTAAGGCAACTGTTGAAAATCAGATAGAGGGACTAAATACAGGTGCAGATGCTTATATCACCAAACCATTTGATCCTAAGCTATTACTCGCCATGATCAATTCTCTTCTCCAGAATCGTGAGAAAGTAAGAAAGTTATTGAGCGAATCTACTCAGGTAGCAGAAATAGATGATAAATCGTTATCACCTCAGGATAAGCAGTTTATGGATCAGCTCTATCAGATTATGGAAAATGAATTATCTAATTCTGATCTGGATGTCATGAAAGTCACTGAAATGCTACATATCTCACGTACGAAATTGTACTATAAGATGAAAGGACTTACTGGTACAAATCCTAGTGCTTTCTTCAAGACATATAAGCTCAATCGAGCTGCAGAACTAATCAAATCTGGTAAATATACTATTGGAGAGGTTGCAGATATGACAGGTTTTAATACACCAAGTCATTTCTCAACCAGCTTTAAGAAACAGTTTGGAATCTCACCAAGTGAGTATTAATTATATATTCCACATCGCCGCTGCTATCTTAGCATATTCTGCTTTGCCTTCTATATAGTCAGAGAATGTTTCGAGTGCAGATCTACCTCCTGGAAGATGGCAGGAGCCACATCCACCACAAGCAGGCGCCTTGCACTTATGCCTGTCAAGCACAAATGCAAGGCGCTCTTCGCGTGATGAAAATTCAATTCGGGGTGCTATCATCTTATCAACTAATTAAATAGTCCGATAGTAATTCCAAAAGTATTACCATGCAGATGATTCTGAGTCTGTATGGTCTGAGCATAGCCCCTTATATACCATTGACTCTGATATCCCTTGATGGTAATTGGTTGCTGCCAGGTAAGCTGTAATCTTCCATTCCAATGGTTAGACTGATAATACTGCATATCTGGTATCAACACTTGCTGTGCAAAAAGTGTACTCTCATCTGCCAATTGCAGTTTAGACTGATTGACAAAGTGGTAACCTGTATTTACATCAATCCACAGACGATGATCCTTAAGCAAGGCTATACCATATTCAGCATTCAGATCCAGGGATTTATGCTTAAAGCTACTTTCTGGAAGCAGATGCTTCTGACTGATATGATTGTAGCTTGCTAAAATACCAAAATAGCTATATATAGATTCTCCATCCAGCAAATTGCCTCTGTAATGGAAATCAAGGTTAGATGTTTCCAGCTGATAACGCTTCTTATAAGTAAACTCGTTGATGTAATTATTTGAAGTATAGCCATGTATGCTATCCTTAGTAATAATTAGCTTAGGACGGTATTCATCAGCATACGCCTGTTCAAATTCAGCCTTAATATCTATCTGATGCAGCATACTTTCTGTATGTACACGATTCTGAGTAGATAGGCCGTAATGGTAGGTCATATATCTGTCAGGTTCACGCTTATACTGCTCGTAGATATATTCTGTACCTCTGCTGATGCTCAGTGCAGATACATTCTGATAGTTGTCGGAATGATAGCCATAAGATAATTCTCCTCCAAATACATGGTTTACATACTCTCGGCTAAATCCACTCCACCCTTTCAAAGTACCTGTTGAAGCTTCAAGACCAGTCATTTGATAATAATACATATTCGGTTCTTCTTGAACGGTTATAGGAGTAACTTCATTCTCTTTATAGCGATTGTAGCTACCACTGATACCCACAGTATGATTACCGAATGTATAGGCGATAGATGGTGATATCTTGTAGTCGAGCAGTCGAGCACGCGAACGAGGATCACGCAATCTGCTCAGATCACCTACTTTATAATCGAGCGATGCACCAAATCTCCATCCACTGAAATCGACAGTCGCCACACGAGCAGAAAGATCAAAATTCTGGAAATCATATTTACCCATTACACTTGATCCTGCGTAGAATGGATTGCTATTGTAGGTACGCATGACATCACTCCATGAACGCTCTTTAGTTCGACCCATATTAAAGTCAAACTTGCCATAGCCATAGAGATATTTACCCATCTGCTGATATCGCTCGGTAAAGAGGTGCAACTGATTAGTCTGATTACCTTCCTGTACACGATGATAAGTACCTGAGGTATGACTACTCTGTAATTCTACTTTACCTCTACTGCGAGCAGAGTCGATGGTCATACCTGCAGTATTGGCTGTATTACGCCACAATTGTGTGGCATCATTGTATCTGTATTCGCTTTCGCCACTGAGCGACTGGGCCATCATAGGCATCGCCATTATGAGCGATAATGCGATTGAAAATGCTTTCTTATTCATCATATTGGCGTGCTCTTATTGTGGTGGAAACTTTGAAATCATTGGTAGAATTATTGGTGTCTACCAGTATCTTATGTCCATTTTGGGTCTTCTCTGTCTTACGATAGATCACCTCTCCGCTGTAACCTGTTGTTGCTTGAATATGAGAGTATCCAGCATCAATATAGTCCCAAAGTCGCTTCTCACCTAGATTGATACCCTTAGTACTATTGCGCAGATTCTCAACTCCGTCGATAATGTATCGTGTAGGCATTGCTATCCATTCATTACCTGAGGTTTTACCATATTTATAGGTCTTTGGCCATTCAGCAATATTCTCGTCTGTACGGAAGATAACCAAGGCTACAATTCCGTTCTGCGACATATTCCATACAGATGTTCCTGCATAGATATTATAGATCATATTCATGGCTGGAACTTTAGGATTGTTCTGGGTTTTGCCCTTCACGTCTTTTACTTCAAAATCAGCATCAAGCAGATTATTTTCCATCGGAGCATTTACACTATGGTCGATAGCACTGTTTACGATGAGGAGTGTTCCTCCAGGAGCTACCTTGACTACACTGTCGGTTGGTATCTGATAAATCTGCTTTAGAAGAATAGTACTATCACCGTATACACTCTTCAGATTGTCGAGAGTATAGGCTGGTGTACTCTCTGCTTCAACAAATCCCAGGTAGAGTCCTGATACATCTATAGAATCATCGCTCTGATTAAAGAGTTCGATATATTTACCAGCCAGATAATTCTTTTTATTATTGTCTTTGGATCCTGCAAAGTAAATCTTGCTGATTACCAAATCTCGCTTGATTGCTACATTGAGTGGCATATTGAGCGTAGTAGCACCAGCTATCATCTGTGAAGGAAGATTACCCGATACTGTAGCTTGCTGTGAAATAGCCCATGTAGTTGAGAATGTGTACTTATCTGGAGTAATATTGGCAAAAGTAGCCAATCCATTGGCATCTGTCATCGCCTGTATTTCAGTTGCTCCCAGGGTAGCAGTAATTGTCTGTCCCGACAAATCTATCTCGTTATCATAATCGGCAGGCTGCATCAGCTGGATACTTACTGATGTAGCTTGTGTGGCATCGTCGAAATCTACACACGATGTCATCAGCAATATGCTGACACTTAATATTATATGTAATAGTTTCATAATGTTACAAGTTTAAGTATAACTCTGCACCAAAACTGAAATTGCCTGTATTTCGCTGGCTTAGTGTTGATGTATTATTGCTCTTTAGATATGGCTCATAGTAGAGACAATTGTTTACATAGAGTGAGAGACCGCCAATGCGTCCTAGTTCTTTAGTAAGACGAGCTGACATATTCCAGGTTACAGGATTTTTTATTGGCTTGCTGTCTGTATAGGTCTTGGCCATCTTGCTTAGGTCGTAACCATCAATGTCGGTCATATCGCTTGTTATTGGATGATATACCAAGTTGTCATCAATATAGCCTACAGGAGTTTTATCTGCCAGATAGTCTATCTTCCAATCATGCCAGATAACCTGTCCTGTAAATGATGCAACCATCTTGAGCGATGGGATATTGGTCACAATTCTCAAGGTATTCAGGAATTTACGATACTTCTGATAATCCAGTTCTGAAGGATAAACCAACTTGAATGGAGTAATGCCATAAGTCTGATATTCAGAAGATAGCATAGAAGATTTAACAGACTCTATAATAGCATCAGTCGACCAGGTCTTGGTCTCTTGCCATGCTCCTGTAAAGTAGAATCGGGTATGTATTGGCTTGATTTCACCAAAATCCATATCAAATTCTATACCCTTGTTAACAGTTGAATTGGTATTACCAATCTTTCCTGTAGTCATGTAGGCAATAAAATTACGTTCGATATTATTATCGTAAACAGTGTATGGATAAGTATAATACTCACTTACAGAACCAAATCCATTAGGGGTCTTGTCATGATAAGCCAGCAGACTGATTTGTCCTCCCCATGGTAGTTTGATATCTACACCCACTTCCTCTTTGGTGGTAGTAGCATTTTTCATATCTTTGTTTCGCTTTACCTCGTAAACTTCGGTATGATATACCAGTCGCTGAGCAGTTGGATCATCCTGTGGCATATAGTTGAGCGATACACGATCATCGTATTTCTTGTCAGGATATAGATAGTTCAGACCTGGAGTCTTGCTGTTCAGTCCTATACCTGCTCTTACATCAATCCATTTGCTAATACGGAATGCCATATTGAGTCGAGGACTTAATGCTAGTGTAGATACATCAGAGAAAGGCTGAAGACTAGTCAGACGCAAACCAAAATTAATACGTAATCGGTTAATACGATTGATATCCCAGTTGAAGTTATCCTCTGCATAGGCAGATATCTGATGCAGACCTGGTACATCATTAAAAGCACGTGGTCTACCATTAGAATTAGGCTTGTATGGCAGAGAGTCGTTGCTATTATAATATCCACGACCAGTGTTCCAGTCATAGCGATAGTCTAAACCAGCCTTAAAGCTTTGGCGTGTTTTACCCAGAGTAAGATAGAACGAATCATTTACCTTGGCAAATATACTTCCAGGACGGCTTTCTGTATTACCTTGAGCCAGATATGAAGTTGTAGCCCAGTTTACATCATGATAACCCGTTGTGGTAGCAGTAAGAATAGGCAGTAATCCTGTAGGATTGCTTACATAGCCTGCATTTACATTATCATTCCATCCATAGCTTACGCCAATGGTATAGTTGAGTGTACGCATCAGCTGTTTGTCTATATTGATACGTCCATTATGGGTAAGACCTAGAGATACGTTATCGTTTTTGCTCCAGCTTCCATCATCGATAGCATCAGGATCATTTCCTGTCCAGTCTTTAGCCTTCATGAATCGCAGTTTGGTGTCTGTATGCCATTTACGATTGATGTCATAGCCATATCCGAGATTTACATTATATCGGCCAAAAGAACGAGTTTTCTGTCTTGGATCTCCCCATGCCTTAGCATAGTCGATATTGAAATTAAAGATACCAGCCTTGTCCAGATTGAAACCTTTGCCCAGCGATACATTGCTCATTTCTGGATTGATCTTGGCTTTCACCTGCCATGGGGTTACACCTACTTTAGAATGAACAACTACCAATCCACTGGTCAAATCTCCATACTCTGCAGATGGAATACCACGGATAATTTCTACATTATCAATATGATCAGCCGAAACTTGTCGGAGATCAGTACCTGTAAATGCAGTGCTTGAGAATGGTCCCTGGCTTACGTTACCATTATTTGACATAGGCACACCATCAATAATGACCTGACTACCGAAAGCACTAGTATTATTATTTACTAGTGAGCGCAACTGCAGGTTCTTCTGCTGAGTAAGATCAGTATTACCCATCTCCTGTCCTGGTATCAACTGCATAATATCAGCCAGAGAAGCAGCCTGTAGGTGATCGATAGCCTGACGAGAGATCTGAGAAGTAGTTGATGCACCTGATGATTTTGGCTTGGCAGTTACAATTACTTCCTTGAGCGATAAGGATGTAGGTACCAATCTGATAATCAGCCGCATATCCTTATCAACCTTGATGGTAGACTTATATTCTTCATAGCCTACATAAGTAAGTTGAAGCAAATACATTCCTTCTGGCACATGATTGAATTCAGCCTTACCATCGATATCCGTAGCTACAATCGACTGAAGAGGTTCCAGTCGTGCAGTAGCCATCATTATAGGATCTTTAGTATTCTTATCGCTAACTTCAATGCGAACATTATACTTTCCTTCATTCTTCTGTGCCTGCGTGGCCATCATGAAAAATAGAAGGATAATACCTATTAAAAGTCTTTTGTTCATATCCTGATTTTCTCGTTATTATTCTACCTTTGTCAGTCGGTCTCTTACCAGTTTGATTTCTCGTAATAGCTGCTGATAATGCAGCTTATTAATTCCAGCACTGGTAGTCGCCTGTCCTTTTACAAATATTTCTATTTTATCAAGATGCTGCTCAATGTAGAGATTAACATCTGTAGTTGAAATTTTACTGGCATTCTTACCTGGAGCATTCAGTATTTCATTGATATTCTTAATGTAATTACGTTCCAGGATTCTGCACAACTGATTAGCTTTACCATCCTGATTTCCAAGAGGTTTCCAAACTGTTGCAAAAGTATCAGAAAGATAATCCTGCAACTTGTAAGCATTAGCAGATGTACTCTCGTTGCTATAAATCTTACTCAAAGTGACTGGAGCAAGCATCAACTTCAGAATTCTTGTCTGCTCGTTGCTGATATCGTCAATAGTATTGGTTCCTGTAATATCTGTGATATTAGAAGGATAGAGCCAGAACGGAGCATTGAATATCTGTCTACCTACCCAGTCAATAGCACTCTTCTGCTTGCTGGCAGGAGCTGTCTCGTATGGTTTACGACCAGGCATATTGTTGATATATCTTCCACCGATATTCTTGATTACATGATTGGTATAGCGCTTAAACTGACTCTTAACACTGTTCCACATCTCAACCAGGTCATCATGCTGATCATTGGTCTGTTTGGTCCACTGAGGCAGATTAGTCATTACGCGCTTCAGATTCTTTACACCATAATCGCTAGCCTTTACATTATCATCTCCCAGGTCTTCAGTCTGAGCACGAGGGTCTTCATTTTTTCCTTCACCGCCAAACCATAATCTTGGATTCTTAGCAAGTACATCAGTTGTCTCGCTCATGAGTTTCTCCTTTTCTTCAAATTCATCCTTGAATTCTGGTCGATACTGATATCCCCACTTAATAGCCCATTTATCGTAGTCGTTGATGCGAGGGAACAAGCCTTTCTCGCTGATTTTATCCTCAGGCTGAGCTACATAGTTGAATCGCGCATAGTCCATGATAGAGGCAGTATGTCCGTGAGCCTCAACCCATTGTTTGTCGCGAAGTTTCTCTACAGGAGTAGCATGACTAGCACCCATATTATGGCGCAATCCGAGAGTATGACCTACCTCATGACTAGATACAAATCGGATGAGCTCACCCATCAGCTTATCGTCAAATTTCATTGTCTGAGCACGCTTATCGAGAGGTCCACACTGAGTCATATACCATTTAGTAAGCAGATTCATCACATTATGATACCAGCAGATATGGCTTTCGATAATCTCGCCTGAGCGAGGGTCTACAATTCGAGGACCGTATGCATTCTCTATTTCAGCAGGCAGATAGCGCAATACACAATAGCGTGCATCGTCTACACTCATGCTCTTATCATTTGGCCATTCCTTGGCAACAATTGCATTCTTAAAGCCTGCAGCTTCAAAGGCTACATTCCAGTCGTTGATACCTGCTTTCAGATAAGGTACCCACTTTTTAGGAGTTGCAGGATCGATATAGTATACTATCTGCTTTACAGGTTCTACTAGCTCACCCTTCATGTATTTCTTAACATCCTTTGGCTCAAGGCGATAGCGAGAAATAAAACTCTCACGGTCAGTCTTATGCTGATCGTCGTTGAAATAAGTAACGCGGTTTACAAAGTATCCGATACGCTCATCCCAAAGACGTTTTCTCATTGGCTCTTTAGGCAGCATAACAATACTGGTATTCAATCCCATAGTTACAGATCCAGTATAGCTGGCTCTGGTCTTAGGGGTAGGCGAAGCATAAGTACGTGTTGTAGCAATCTCCACATTAATTGGATAAACCTTCATAGTATCAATAAAGGTTCTGTCGGCCTGAAGTCCACCGAGCTTAAAAGTCTTGAGGTCACTGTTAGCCACACTGAACACATTATTATCCTTAATAAATAATGGAGTAGCCTCTACCAGCTGAGCATCCTTCTTCTTATTACGGCCGATAACTTTCAGCGATGCAATAATAGGATCAGTTGTAGATGCCTTAAGCGTCTGATAGATCTTGGTATCCTCATTAGCCTGCTGAGAAAGCACAAAACCTCTGAGTAGCAGGGTCTTTTTATCCTTCTGCTCAAAATAGAGAGTCTGCTCATTTACTTTTTCACCAGCAAACTTGCCGAAACCCTGAGGCACACTAGTAAATCGTGTAACCGATAGCAAAAATCTTCCGATTACACTGTCAGGCACCTCAAAGTACCATTTATCTTCAATATGTCGAACGGTAAAAATTCCTTTCTGTACACTTCCACCCTTCTTGATAAGAACCTCGTATTCAGCCGGCTTTTTCTTTGGTTTTGGCTTTTGTTTATCCTTTTTCTTATCAACTTTAGCTGTATCAGCCTTTATCTTATTGTTTGTAACTGAATCTTTGTCTAGACTATAGGAAATACGCGCAGTCGTCGGGCTTACACCTAATGTCAGAGCAAGAGACATAATTATCAAGCTCTTGTTAAAAATCATATCTTAAGATGTTTATATTATAATATGGTGCAAATTTACACAAATAAAGTGGTAATTCGTACATAATTAAGCGTAATTCTTTGAAATTGATACAAAAAATACCTAAAAGTAAGTAGCGTATTATCCAAAATAAATGCTTATCTTTGCATCCGAAACAAATCAATTATAGTATGAAGAAAAAAATATTTGCATTAATAATATCAGTTATTTCATCTGTAGGCATTGCTTCAGCACAGCAACTTGATACTGTTACCATCCGTATTAAGGGTATGAAATGTGACGAGTGTGCTCATAAGGTAATGGATCGCCTTTACGAGCGAATCCCTGAAGGTATTGAAGATATGTGGTTCGACTTCGAGAAGCGCATTGCTACAATCGCCTATGATCGCAACAAAACCAGTGTCGATGCTATTGAGGCACCTCTCAAGGGTACTCGCTATAATCCAACCAGTTATAGCAAGAGTGACATTATTACTCGTGGATTTGGACTTCGTATGCAGGAACTTACAAGCGATAAGGATGCCCTTAAGGCTGTAGAGGCATTAAAGGGAAAAACTGGAATCGATAGTTTGGCGCCACATACCAACAAGCAGTATCTCTTTATTCGCTATGATGCCAACAAGACATGCAAAGCCGACATTCGTAAGGTCCTTAATAGCAAGGGCTTTACTCCTACCAATTACTATAGCAGTCCAAAAGTAAGCTATGCCTATTACAAGATTAAGGGATTGAAAGATGATGATGCTACTCGCGATAGATTCTTGCAGATACAGGGAGTAGAAGATTTCAATATCAATACTAAATTAGGAGTAGTTGCCATCACCTATTTTAATGATGAAATTACTCAGAAAGAATTGGATAAGCAGATATTGAAGTAAATAAATGATTGACATCCTGTCGCTATTGGGACCAGATTGTCAGACTGCCTTAATTAATGTTTTCTAAATCCGAGAGGAATTAACCTATTTATCCTAACAACTCACAAACAAGGCTAAATGCGTATGACAGATTGTAAGTTTTGTTTTGGTATGGCGTTATTCTTGCAGAAAGTAACTGTAGAATAACTAAAAACAAGACCTATGAACCGAATAAAGAACATTTCAGCTTATGTGAGCAATGTGACAGATCTTATCTGGCACTATATCAAGAATACGGCAGCATATCCCAAGAATGCTGTTCTTGCCGTACAAAAAGAGATCAGAGAAACAGTCATTGAGAATCCAGATGATTGCCGCGACTGCGACTTCTATGATCTCAAGACCTTTATCCGCAAAGCGCCTAATGGAGCTATACAGCCTAATATGCTGGCTATTCAGAACTTAGCATATCGCTTCTATAACAAGAATACATAAGGCTGCTTCAAATATTCAATAGGAAATAGATGGGCAGTCCAGAATATGGGCTGCTCATCCTGTCTGTAACAGAAAGTTTGCTTTCTCTTAGATTATTATTTGATTCTGCTTCTTTCCTTAAACTTTAGTTCTGCCTCCAGCATGGCGAGTTTTCGCATGTCATAGCCATGAGCGCGGGAAATCTCTATCGGACGTGTATAGAGATAATGTATCTCCATCGGACGTCTGAAATCGTAGTCAAGCTTCATACTAGGTGAATAAGGTGTCATGGCCTTTGTCATAGCCATCATCTTGTCAGCAAATTCCATCGTAAGATTTTTCACTCCACAGGCATTGGCACCTTCGATAACCTCACGCATCAAATCATAGCAAAGTTTCTCTGTATCAGGATCAGAAAGCAACTTGTCTGTCGTAGTATCCAATGCCACAGTCATACCATTGAATGGCATATTCCACACAGCCTTACGCCAACGTGCCTCATGATATTCTACTTCTGCAGCTTCTACACCTGCTTCCTTGAAGTCCTCAATCACCTTTATCAGGATATCTTGATTTTTACAACTATAGTTGCCTATATTGATTGAGCCATAGTCCTGATGGTCAACCACTCCTGGTTTAGTCTTTGCAGAGCAGATAAATGCTAGTCCCGCAGCAAGCGAGACATTAGGAAACATCTTCTGCACATCTTCCTCTACTCCTACTCCATTCTGTATCAGCAGAACAAGAGTATCCTCTTTCAGAACAGGAGGTAACAATTTAATCAGTAAATCCTCATTGACCGACTTCATAGCAACAATAACAACATCAGCTTTAGGCATATCTGCAGTATTATTGTATGCATTGACATCCTGCAGATGAAAGTCGCCCAATGGAGAATTAACCTGAAGTCCATTCATCCTTACATAGTCATAATCACTATGAAGAAGAAAATGAACATCCTTTCCAATCCTGGCCAGTTTAGCTCCATAATAGCCACCAATGGCACCAGTTCCAATAATATCGTAAATCATATCTCTCTTTAAATGCTAATTTTCCTACAAAAGTAACAAATAATTCAGAAATACCATGATTATACATACTGAAAACAAAAATGGGAGCTGAGCTCCATCTTGCCCAACTCCCGTTTTTCCTTCTTACGATTGTACTTTGTCTTGTCCTTGTACACCTGACGGCACTGGAATTTACCATCCCTCCTTTCCAGGTCCTCATCCCGTGATATCATCCTTAGAATCTTCACAGGATCATTGCTTTTTGTTCTCTTTGATTTTCTCATGATTCTTTTTATTTATCATTCATCCTATTGGAAGCAAAATCCATGCCATAGTTTAAAGCCCAAATCTATTCCTTATATTTTCCTTGCACAACGTACAAAGATCGTTTTCCTGATCCATAGTATTTTTGCCATGAGCATCATGCATAATACAATGGATATCATCATTAGGACAGTGAGGAAGACTCCAACATACTTTTCAGAGAAGAAATTGTATTACTCCTCTACTAACCAATCACTTATAGTTCTTGTCTTTGAACTGAATGAACATCCAATCTTATACAGTTTGCGTGGATCAGCGGCATACTCCCTTGCATAGCCCATCTTCTCTATTTGAGCAAGAGCCTCAGATGCAGGATGATCGAGTTTGTATTCAAGGATATAAACGTAATCTTTTGTTTCAACTACACAGTCAGCACGACCTTCACTTGACTCCTTCTCATGATATACTGTATAACATCCAACCAGTCTCATCAATATATAAATAGCAAGCTGGAAGTCCTTCTCTACCGTCTCTATCTTTGTGTCTTTATGAGCTGAATAAGGAATACTTGAAAGGAATGCTGTCAAGACCTTCTTTAGTTGTTCAAGATCCGCAGACTTCAACGAATCAATAAACAATTACATCAAGTTGGATTGTTGCCTTGTACTGAAATAGTTCTCTGAAACCAACCGAAGGAAACCTCTTGTTACCTCCTCATTAGGGAAATCAAGAAGATATTGGTTCATATCTGGATCATATCCCTTAATAGTAAGGTAGCCACTTTGATAAATCATTGGCAAAGGTTTCTCTACATCTGCCTTATAATCTATAAAGTCTTGCCTGTCATAATAATTCCCCACCAATTCATTAAGGGAGTCATCTCCATGACTGAGTAAACGGAGCAAATAGGTTGGAGTACCTGTTGAAAACCAATAGTCTCGAAGTTTACCTTCATCAAGTGCACTTAGCAAGCTAAAAGGATTATAGATATCAAGCATTTCCTCACTAAAATGATATCCATCGTATTTCCTCTTCAACCTTTCCTTCATTTCCTGGTCACTCAATTGCGACTTGACTGCCATTTCATGCATCTCATCAGTAAAGTATTCGTTCAACTCATCTGTCGTAATTCCACAAATCGCATCATACCGGGAGTTCATACTGATATCCTTAGGCTGGTTGAAACCGCTGAATACACTTACCTGGGAGAACTTGGTAACTCCTGTAAGCAATACAAACTGAAGGCTTGGATCGGAATCCTTTAATACCGAATAGAAACCTTTCAGTATGTCACGATTATACTCCTCTAATGATTTTTCCGTATCATTGACTCTCACCTTATCCGGCATACCAATCACATCCAGTAAAGGTTTGTCGTACTCATCAATCAAGACAACACAGCCTAAGCCAGTTTGATTATATGCTGTTTTCAGTAGATTTGCGAAACGATCGGCTATACTGAT
>REGX01435256.1_pt1 | contig 31076 bp, 27 predicted proteins | sample 2276321 | NCBI WGS metagenome assembly REGX01 (sample SAMN08335021, study PRJNA423103) | bovine gut metagenome | biome: bovine gut metagenome; feature: rumen; material: feed digesta; isolation source: rumen digesta from from 15 high feed efficiency cows and 15 low feed... | host: Bos taurus ... | reverse complement strand
GAGCTAAGGTACCATTCTTTTCGAATTGCGAGTGCAAAGATAGCTTTTTTATTTGGATTGGGCAAATATTTTCATACTTTTCTTTCAAGAAATTGTAGATTTCAAATAAAAGCCGTATCTTTGCATACGTAAATCGGGATTTAGCGCAGTTGGTAGCGCACTACGTTCGGGACGTAGGGGTCGGGCGTTCGAGTCGCCTAATCCCGACTTAAAAAGCCAGAAGACATACATTTGCCTTCTGGCTTTTTAAGTTAGAACTCAACATAAGGAGCAAGCCTTTCTATCTCAGCGGGTGGAAAATCATTTAAAAGTTTCAAGTCAGATAAACTTTTCAAAGGTCCTTTCAATCGTCTGTAATCGCAGATTTCTCTTGCCTGATAGAAATTGATATAAGGATGATGGCGAAGCTGATTCAAACTGAGTTTGTTAATATTCAACTTATGAATCAAAGAAGCATCGATTGCAATATAAACTACCGATGAATTTGGCACTCCTTCTATTTCAAGTAGCTGACTTGCATTTGAGAAACCTCCCAATCGCTCACGATAGCGTATTATTGCCCGAGCATACCCACTACCAATACCAGGAATCTTTTGAAGTTCGGTTGTATCGGCGTTGTTAACAGAAATCTTTTGGCCCATCTTCAATTTTTGTGGATAATGATAAGTTTGGCTTGCCATTCGCGCAGAATCAACATCTCGTTTATTTTCAGAATAAGAACTTCCATAGAAGTCGGATGCGGGACGATAATCATCTGATATCCTAACATAAGGCAATAGCATTTCATACTGTTTTTTAGACATCCCATACAATTTGGCCAGGTCTTCAGGCTTCCTATAGATACCACCCTTTGCTCTATAGCGGTAGATATTCTTAACCTGAAAAGGAGCAAATCCCAACCGAAGTAATTGTGTACTATCGGCTGTATTAGGATCAAATTCAAACAATTCTACCGTTCTACCATCAACCTGATAGTAATTACCGGGCTGATTACTATTTGCAAAATTGTACTGATGATTCGACTGTACAGAAGAAGTATCAGAAGAGGTATTTAAAGTTTCAACACTGTCATTTCCTGCAAGAAATATAATTAGCAAGGCAATTACAATTACACATAATATAGAGAGAACTGCCTTACGGTCGCTCTTCTGCAAGTAGAAAATCTCTTTAAAGAACATCATACATAAAGTTATTTTATTCGACATGCAAAGTTAGTAACTTTATGCGAGATGTACAAATTATAGGATTCCTATCTGATGTAAAAATACGATTACTATACAAATTGGGCAAACAAAACGAATGGCAAATAACCATATCTCGTAAAATGTCCCCTTTATAGTATTCCAATTAGTGAACTCATCCCTAGACACCTGTTTTGGAACAAACCAACCTAACATAATACAAGTAAAGAATGAGCCCAATGGCAACAATATATTAGATGTCATATAATCGCAACAATCCAGAAATGACTTATCGCCAATAAAATGACTAAGGCCATCATATGCTCCACAACTCAAGGAACAGAATATACCTATAATAATACAAGATATAGTTTCTATCCATGCTCCTTTCTTTCTACTTATATGGAATTCCTCATAAAAGAATGCTGTTCCTATTTCATGCATGGAAATTGTTGAAGTTAAAGCCGCCAAAGATAACAATGCATAAAACAAAACAGATATAATATAGCCAACAACTGGCAAACCCGAAAAAGCCTGCTGGAAAACATTTGGCAAGGTAATAAATATGAGAGAAGGACCGCTATCAGGATTTACCCCTACAGAGAATGCAGCAGGAAAGATCATCAGTCCAGCCAGAATAGCAATCATAGAATCTATCAATGCAATCTGAACAGCAGACTTTGCCAGATTAGTCTGTCGACTAAAATAGCTAGCATACGTACATAAGCATGCAGTACCTAGACTCAAAGAGAAAAATGCCTGACCTAAAGAATCCAGAAGTATATCGGAATTAATCTTAGTAAAATCAGGATGAAACAAAAAGCTAATGCCTTTTTGTGCTCCTGGTAAAGAGCAAGATGCTATTACAATAACTACTAATAGAACAAAGAGAGTTGGCATCAAGATATTAGAGGCCTTCTCTATTCCATTTCGTACGCCTTTGGTTACAACAAAATGAGTAATCAAAATAAAAACAGCTGTCCAAATAAGCGGTTTGATCGGATCAGAAGAAAAAGAAACAAAATAGTTCTTCACAAAAGCGGAATCACCACTTAGCTGACTTCCGATAGAGGCAACAAGGTATTGAAGACACCATCCGGCTATCACTGCATAAAAGCCCAGGATGATCATCGAAGAAAGAACGCCCATATATCCTACAGCTTTCCATGCGCCATTGCCGTGCATATTCTGATATGCACGGACAGCATTGGCAGAAGAATGACGACCGATAATAAACTCGGCAATCATCCCAGGAATACCTAACAATAATACACAAATAAAATATAATAGGATAAATGCAGCTCCCCCATCCTGCCCAGTCATATAAGGGAATCGCCATATATTTCCCAAGCCAACAGCAGAACCAGCCGTAGCAAGGATAACACCTATCTTTGTGCCAAAATTACCTCTTTCTTGTGTCATTAGATATAACTATTAGAATAATCCAAACTGATGCAGGAATATGATTAAAATCAAAACCGGACATACAAATCTGATAAAGAACAAGTATAGATTAAACAATCTACCACTTAATGTACCCCAATTGGTCAACTCATCCTTGACCACTTTCTTAGGAACATACCATCCCAAGAAAAGACACATAAGCATACCTGAGAGCGGAAGGAATATCTGTCCTGTTACGAAATCGAAAACATCAAATAGATCTTTACCCAGAATAGACAAATGATCTGGTCTGCCTATTGAGTAAGAGCACAAAGCACCTATTAAGCAACAAGTAATCGTTACTATCCACGCTCCTTTCTTTCTACTAATATGCATCTCTTCATAGAAGAAAGCAGTATTAACTTCATGCAAGGAAATAAGAGAAGTAAGAGCTGCCAAAGACAGAAGAAGATAGAATGCAAGTGATACTATCCAACCGACAACAGGCATTGAAGAGAAAGCCTGATTGAATACATTAGGAAGTGTGATGAAAATCAAAGAAGGTCCACTATCAGGACTAATTCCTACTGAAAAAGCAGCAGGAAATATCATCATTCCTGCGAGTATTGCTATCATCGTATCAATTAAACCTATCTGAATGGCGCTTGTGGTGATATTTGTGTTTCTGCTAAAATAGCTAGCATACGTACAAAGACAACCCATTGCAATACTCAAAGAATAAAAGGATTGTCCCAAAGCACTTAAGAAAACATCTTTGGTAAGTTTGGAGAGATCTGGCTTAAACAAGAATTCCAATCCTCTTTGAGAATTTGGAAGCATGCATGAACATACGACAACGACAAGCAACAGAATGAACAATGTAGGCATCATAGCTTTAGAAGCTTTCTCTATTCCATTACGCACACCATGAACAATTACAAAATGCGTAACAAGAAAAATCAAAACCGTCCAAAAGATTGGTCGGATTGGGTCATGTGAAAATTCCGTGAAATATCGAGTAACATAAGTCGAATCACCCTTTAAAGCACCTGTCACTGATGCATAAACATAATTAAGGCACCAACCAGAAACAACAGCGTAATAACCCGTTATCAAATATCCAGTCAATACTTCAAGATAACCAACAACTTTCCAAGCTGTTCCATTAGAAAGTTTTGAATAGGCACGAGCTGTATTAGATGCGCCATGTCGACCGATAATAAATTCGCTCATCATACAAGGAATACCTAAAATCAGCACGCATGCTATATAAATCATAATAAAAGCTGCGCCTCCATTTTCGCCTGCCATGTATGGAAAACGCCAGATATTACCTAATCCTACAGCTGAACCAGCTGTAGCTAGAATAACACCAATTTTGCTTCCGAAACTTCCTCTATCTGTTTGGGCCATAATCTCTCAATTAAAACTTAATCTTACAATTTTGTTGCAAAAGTACAAAATATTTTGTACTTTTGCATAAAAATCGAAAGCAAAAGTGGAGAAAATATATCAATTTATAAAATCACACCCTTTATATTGCCTTACTACAATAACAATATGGATATTATGTTTTATTGATATTCCTGAAACCCCATTGGACCAAGTGTCTTTTATTGATAAATGGACTCATGCAGTCATGTACTTGGGACTTTGTGGTGTATTTTGGACTGAACATTTATTTATCAACAGGGATAAATGGAATCAGCCAAAAGAAAAAAAACAATTATTGATATTTGGATTTATTTGGCCAGCGCTCATGGGTGGCCTTATAGAAATACTTCAAGCCAATTGCACTGGCGGAAGGCGAAGTGGTGATTGGCTTGACTTTTATGCTGATTTTATCGGAGTGTTATTAGGTCAGATTACCGGTATTCTTCTGGCAAAGTATCTTTCCAAACAGAAAAAGGATAGCTAAGCATGTGAGAATTATAAAATCTCTTATCACCCGTTACCTCTAGACCGATGAAATCAGGCTTTTTGTACAACTCATTCTCATCTGTCAATTCAACCTCAGCCATTACCAATCCTTCATTATCACCGTAGAACTCATCGATCTCGAAGGTATGGTCGTCACTCTTTACAAGATATCTACGCTTATCGATAATTCCACCTTTACATAATTGAAAGAGATGATCGGCCTCATCCATGGTTATTTCTTTTTCAAATTCATATCTTGCTATACCATTCCAAGAATGGCTCTTTATAGTAAGGTATGCTTTGTCATCACGTGATCTTACGCGTACTGTAGCCCCATCAGCAGGAATATAACCTTGCTTGATATGACTACTTGAAAAGGCGGCACTTTTATAAGCGTCGCCTTTCTTAACTAAAAATTTCCTTTCTATTTCAAGTCCACTCATTATATAAACATTGAGTAAATCATAAACAACACAGCACCAAGGATCAATAAACCAAAGATCCAGTTTACTACATTCTTTCCTTCAGCTTCCTGCTTTTTCTCGTAAGCAGCATGCTTTGCTTTTCTTACATCTTTGTTAGTACTCATAGTCTTATTTTATTAGGTTATTAATTGTCTGCATTTTCGGCATCCTGAGCAGCAAACTCCATCAAATAAGCCTTGATAAAACCATCTAGTTTACCATCCATCACAGCATCAACATCAGATGTTTGATACCCAGTACGATGATCTTTTACACGACGGTCATCAAATACATAACTTCTTATCTGGCTGCCCCATTCTATCTTTTTCTTACCAGCCTCTATCTTTGCCTGTTCTGCCTGTTTCTTCTTCAAAGCACGATCGTACAATTGAGATTTCAACAGCAACATAGCTTTGGCACGGTTCTTTGGCTGGTCACGAGTTTCTGTATTCTCGATAAGAATTTCTTCTTTTTCTCCTGTGTCTGGATCTTCATACTGATAACGAAGACGAACACCAGACTCCACTTTATTTACATTCTGACCACCTGCACCTGAACTTCGGAAAGTATCCCAACTTACCTTTGCAGGATCAACATATATTTCGATAGTATCATCCACAAGTGGAGTAACAAATACAGAGGCAAAACTGGTCATACGCTTACCCTGAGCATTGTATGGAGAAACACGTACAAGTCGATGAACACCATTTTCGCATTTCAAGAAGCCAAAAGCATACTCTCCACCTTCGATAGTCATTTCTACAGACTTAATACCAGCCTCATCACCATCCTGTATATTTGTTATTTTCACATTATAGCCATGAGCTTCACACCAACGCATATACATACGCATCAGCATAGATGCCCAATCTTGGCTTTCAGTACCACCTGCACCTGAATTTATCTTTAACACTGCATCCATTGAATCTTCTTCCTGACGCAGCATATTCTTCAATTCCAAATCCTCAATAGCTTTGATAGCTTTAGCATAATCAGCATCTACTTCCTCCTCACTTACCATTTCTTCCTTATAGAAATCAAAGGCTAATTGAAGTTCCTCAGAAAGTTGCTTTACCTCAGCAAATCCCTTAAGCCATTTCTCAATACTTTTCACCAATTTCATCTGAGACTCTGCCCTCTTCGGGTCATCCCAGAAGTCAGGAGCCTGAGTACGTAATTGCTCCTCTTCAAATTCTACTTTTTTCTGGTCGATGTTAAGATAGTGATGCAGAGCGTTTGCACGGTCCATCACATCTTTCAATTGATCTGATGTAATCATTACTAATATCTATTTTAAAGAGGATTTACTCCTCATACATTTTATCGATTGCTTCCTTATAATTTTTATTAATAACAGGGCGACGCATTTTAAGCGTATTTGTTAGTTCTCCTGATTCCATCGAGAAGTGATGAGGAAGAAGTGTTATACGCTTGATCTGCTCATAATGAGCCAATCCCTGCTGCAGTGTATCAATACGCTCCATCATCATATCATGAACTTTCTGATTCGCACAGAGATCTTCTCTACTGTCAAAAGATAAATTATGCTCTTTAGCCCAATCTTCTATCATTCTGAATTCAGGAACCACCAGAGCAGAAACGAATTTTCTCTGATCTGCAATGACAGCAACCTGATCTATATATTTATCTACAAGAAGAAGCGACTCAGTCTGTTGAGGAGCAATATACTTTCCATTCGAAGTTTTGAACAGATCCTTGATACGCTCCTTCAAATAAAGTTCACCATCCTTCATGTAGCCAGCATCACCCGTATGGAAGAATCCATCTTTATCAAATGCTGAAGCATTAATAGAGTCACGATGATAATACCCTTTTGTGATTGTCGGACCTTTCAACAAGACTTCATCATTTTCTCCAATCTTCACCTGAATACCATTAATTGGACGTCCAACAGAACCAACTGTGTATGGCATATCTACTCTATCACAAGATACGGTAGCAAGACTCTCGGTCAAACCATAGCCAACAATCATATTAATTCCGATAGAATGGACAAATTCTTCAACCTCAGGTGAAACATAGGCACCTGCTGTTGGGAAAATATGAGGATTTTCAAGTCCGAGCTGCTGACGAACCAGCCGAAGAATAGTTTTATCAACTAAACGATATTTCATCTCCAGCATAAGTGGTACACGTTTACAGCGACTCTTGTATTCGATATTGCGTTTTTTACCAATAGCCAATGCGTTTCTGAATATCTTTTGCTGAACAGATGAAGAAGCCTCAATCTTTGCTTTTACTGCAACATAAACTTTTTCCCAGAAACGAGGTACACTACTCATACAAGTAGGATGAGTTTCTCGCATACTTTCTTGGATATCACGAGGATATGTATTAACGATAAGTTCTGCTCCTGCAGTAAGACTAAGATAGGCCCATCCACGCTCAAAAATATGAGTCAACGGAAGAAATTCAATTACTCTGTCATTTTCATTTACCGGCACGCATTCCCCATTAGCCTTCATTGCAGCATCATATTGGCCATAAGTAAGTTGCACGCCTTTACTTTCACCAGTAGTACCACTTGTGTATAGGATATTGCAAAGGTCATCGTAATTGGCCTCCTTATATAGTTTTTCTACCTCCGACTGACGTGGAAAATTCTCACCCAACTTAAGGAAGTCTTCAAAATATAAAGCATTTGGATCATGTGTACTGATTCTAACACTCTTATCAAAAACTATAATTCTTTCCAATGATGGACAAAGCGCAAAAACACGATGAGCTTTATCGTATTGTTCCTGCTCACCTACGAATAAAAATCTAACTTTTGCATCATCGACCATATACTGTATTTGCTGCTCGCTACTTGTAGCATAAAAAGGTATAGAGACAACTCTTACGCCGTAAGCACCAAAATCAGTATACAAATACTGAATACAGTTTTGAGAAAAAACAGCAATTTTTTCCTGAGGCTTAGCACCTAAATTCAGTAAGGCATTACTTACCTGCTTAACCCTCAATGAGAACTGAGACCAGGAAACAGTTTTCCATTTTTCACTACCAAAGCTCTTAAAGGTGAGAGCTGACCTTTCTCCATACTTTTTGGCCTGCTCATGAATTAGCACTGATAAATGACATCTCGTTTGCATATCTTTTTCAATTAATTAATTTATGCAAAGATAGCGCAATTCAGTAAGAAAACAAAATTTTTTGCTATCTTTGTGGGCACTATGATACAGAAAGATTACCTAAACGACGCAGTCGAACTACTAAAAAAGCTCATTTCAACGCCATCTATCAGCAGAAATGAGAAGGATGCAGCGGATATTATGGAGCAACACATCCGCAAGTATGGTTATGACGTTTGCCGAAAAGCAAACAACATTTGGACGACAGATCCAAATTTCAGCGAAAAAAAACCTACATTATTGCTCAATGCCCATATTGACACTGTAAAGCCTGCTGCGACATATTCAAGAGACCCATTTTCTCCTGATATAGAAAATGGAATACTGTATGGATTAGGCAGTAATGACTGCGGAGGTGGTCTTGTTTCCCTACTTCAAGTTTTCAGAATCCTCACGATGAAACCTCAGAATTTCAATATCGTGTACCTTGCTTCAGCAGAAGAGGAAGTTTCTGGAAAAGACGGCATCAGTAAAGTATTACCCTTATTGCCAAAAATTGATATTGCTATTGTTGGTGAGCCAACAGGAATGCAACCTGCTGTTGCAGAAAAAGGATTAATGGTTCTTGACATCATAGCGCATGGGAAAAGTGGTCATGCTGCACGAAACGAGGGTATTAACGCTATTTATGAAGCCTTGGACGACTTGGTATGGATCAGGGACTATAAATTCAAAAAGGTCAGCAAATTCCTAGGTCCAACTAAAATGACTTTAACTGTAATTAATTCGGGAACCCAGCATAATGTGATCCCAGACCAATTAACAGGTCTGATAGATATCAGAACCAATGAATTATATGACAACGAAGAAGTATTCGAATTCATCAAGCAACATGTCAAAAGTGAGGTCAAGGCACATTCTTTCCGCTTGAAATCATCAAGAATTGATTCAGAGCACCCTCTTATCCTGAAATGTAAAGCAATGGGAATGACACCTTTTGGAAGTCCAACTCTCAGTGACCAGGCATTAATGAGTTTTCCTTCTTTTAAATTAGGTCCTGGAGAATCTAGCCGTTCTCATTCTGCCGATGAATTCATTAAAATTAGCGAAATAGAAAACGCCATCAAGCAATATATTGAACTACTTGACGGCGCCTTTATCTAATTAATAATTCATTTTTATTAATTACCCAGCCAAGTTTCCGGATTAAGCTTGGCTGTTTCTTTTCTCAGTTGGAACTGCAGAATATTATCCGTACCAACAGTTCCTAATCCTTGGCGTGTACTTACCTTCTGTCCACGGTGTACAGCTACATTTTTAAGATTACAATAAACTGAAATATAAGCTCCATGACGGACCATAACTACCCATGTTCCACTATATCCAAACACAGCAGTTACTTCTCCATCATAAATAGCACGAGCATTTGCGCCGGCTTTTCCCTGGATATTAATACCCTTATTATCAAGCGTAACACCACTTAAACCAGATACACTATGCTGTCCAAAATGACTTACAACACGATAACTTCCCGTAATAGGCATTGGGAGGCGACCTTTATTAGCCTCAAATCCACCACTTAACATTCTGTCAGCAGAGCTTAGATTTTCAGCCTCCTCAGCTGCATCTTTAGCTTCTGCTATAACCTTTTTATTTCGAGCAGACTCGGCAGCAGCCTTTCTTTCTGCTGCCAGGCGAGCGGCCTCTGCTTCTCTTGCAGCTTGTTGAGCTGCTGCTTCTTTTTGAGCTGCTACACGAGCTGCAGCTGCAGCTGCAGCCTTTTGCTTAGCTTTATCTGCAGAAGCTTGAGCACGTTTAGCCTCTTCTGCCTCCTTTCGGGCTTGTTCTGCTTGCCTTTTCATTTGCTCTTCTTTAGCCTTAGCCTCTGCTATTCTGCGCTCATTTTCTCGAGCTGCAGCCTCTATCGCAGCTTTTTTCTTAGCCAACTCTTCTGCACGACGCTTTGCGGCAGCTGCCGCAGCTGCTTTCTTTTTAGCCTCAGCAGCAGCACGAGCTCTTGCCTTTGCAACCTCCTGAGCAACCAATCGATCTATCTGGGCATTTAATGCAGCGTCCTTTTTTTGCTGCTCATTTATTATAGACTGGATCGTTTTCTGTTGATTCTGTAAACTCTTAACAACTTCTTGCTGTTCAGTCCTCTTTCCTTCTAAAGCAGTCTTTTCCTGTTGACCTTTATATAAAAGGTTATTTTTATGACCTTTTACATTTTCCAGTTGCTTATGCTTATCTGTAACCTGAGCCTGTTTCGTCATAACAGCTTCACCTTGCGCCTTTTGATATGCAGCATACTGTCGTATAAATCGTAATCGACGATACATTTGAGTAAAACTATTGGCACTAAATACAAACATCAATTTCTCTTGAACAGAATGATGTCGGGCCATATAGCGCATTGACTTGATATATTTAGTCTTACGCTCAGCCAATTGCTGTTCCAAGTTTTTCAACTGAACTTTAAGAATATCAATATTACTCTCAAGCTGAGTTATATCTTTTTGAATTCCTTCGATATTATTTTTTCGTGTTTCAATTTCACTATTGATATTCATCAACTGTCCCAAGCGTTCTTTTACATCAGCCTGGTTCTTCTTCAAAGCTTGTTCCTGTTCACGTATTTTCTTCTGAATGGCAGCACGCTGTCCCTGCAGACCTCTGATACTTGAATTAGAATATGTTCTTAAATTAGCTTGTTTATCTTTACTAGAGGTCTTTGATTTCGTCGTCGCCTTAGAAGACTTTCTTGTAATGGTTTTAGTTGCTTTCTTGCTAGATGTCGATTTTGTCTGGGTAGTTTTCGCCTTAACCTTTTGCGAAGTTTTTTTCTGCGCATAAGGAGTCAGCGAAATTGACAATGTCAGCAATATGATTAATACTCGTCTCATTTACATATTCATGATTTTACCAAGGGCATCCTTTGGATCAACTTGCTTATACGAACTAGGAATTTTGGTATTAAGGTCCCAATTATCTTTGGTCTTAACCTCATCCATTTCAATATTTACCTTTACAGTCTGCTTTTGCTTGTTAGCAGTGGTTGTAAGAGTTAGATTCTGTGTTGCAGGAAACATCTTTACACCAACACTCTTAAATTCACCATACTTCAAGTTTAAAGCAGAATTTCCATATTGCTTACTTGAATATGTAACATTAGCTTCTTCTATTCTACCCGATGTAGAGTTAGCTTTCCACAAATAAGTCATTCCTGACTTAGAATAACTTACCGATGTTTGTGGTTGATTCTGCTTAAGAACAACTTTAAACTTACTCAAATCACCTTCCGAAACCTTAGTTGTACCTGGTAACAGAAGTTGATTCCAGAAAAGAGCCTGAAGGGAATAAAAATTTATTCCTTGTTTCTGCAGGAAATCGACCTGATTATAATCAGCCTTAACATATTGCTTATGCATTCTGTCAAGAATTAAAACATAGTTAGGAGTAAAATCAAGTCGACCTACTTCTGTACCAAGTATAGGAATAAACAATTGAATTCTTATCATCTGATCCTTGCGCATGTGCAAAGATCCAGGTACTGTGATATTTTTTCCGCCTGCCTGAATATTGAAAGACATGCTTCCAGTAATATTCTGAGAATATACCTGATTATCTGATACCTTCTGAACAAAAGCCAACTCTTTAAGATTATCGGCTTGTGGTGTTACCTTTGCCGCTGTCTGCGTAGGAGCAGACTGTATTACAGGTTCCTTAACCAAAGCCTTTTTGGAACCACATGATGCAAATACCAACGGCAAACACATCATGTATATCTTTAAAATCAATTTCTTTTCCATTTTTTCTTTGTATTCTTTTTGCCTCCGTTACCTACAGGTCCTTTAGATTTTGCATTATTAGCCTCAACTTTTGTTAGTTTAGTGAACTCTTCTTCAGAAATATATTTCTGATTCTTTAGCTTCCAGGCTGCAATCCTGAGTGTAGAATCAAGTTCACATGCTTTTTTCCAGAAGTCTACAGCTTCTTTCAAAAGATTATTTTTAAAATAAATATCGCCTAAATGATCATAGATAGTTCCACTTTCTGAAACCTCATCAAGATTATCCTTAGCCTGATCTTCATAAATTTTTGCCTCAGAATATCTACCTTCCATAAAGAGAATCCAAGCATAAGTATCAAGATATACAGAATTTTTTGGTTCTGCCTTAATAGCCTTATAGCTCATTTGTTCTGCCTTGGAAAGATTTTCGCCTTTCAGGCTAAGATAATAAGCATAGTTATTTAGACATGCATAATTATCAGCCTTCCACTGTAAACAGCTATCGTATGCTGCAAAAGCTTCTTCTGACTGACCTTTAAGACTAAGGATATCACCCATAATCACATAAAAATCAGATACCATATCTGGATTACTCTGTGAATTAACCTGTGCAACAGCATGACGGAAAGAATTAAGTGCAAGTTCATTCTTTTGCTGCTGATAATATGCTAAGCCCATAAAATAATAGAATACCATTTCATCTGGATTGTATTCCTGGGCAGGCTTACACATAGCGATAACGCCATCATAATCATGCTGAGCCCATAGGGATTCTATCAATTGAATTCTTGCCTGTGCATTATCAGGTGCTATATCAAGTACTTTCTTAAAAGCAGCATTCACGGAGTCTGAAGGCATTTTCTTAAGACTCATATAAGCTGCCTTCAATTCAGCTATCTCTGAGGTCTTCTGAGGGAAAGCCATAGCTTTATCAAACAGAGAGAGAATTACTGTTGAATCTTCTCCATTGGATTCGCTTTTCTGAATAGCCTGACGAAGAAGTTCTGCTTTTGTTTGACTATCAGTCTTATCATTCGTCAGTATTTTGAGCATCAAAGATTTAGCAACAGAATCCTGTCCTACAGCATTATAATAATCATAAGCCGAGAATAGAACATAACCATTATCAGGTTCTTCTTTCAAAGCCGACTGAAATAGTTTGTATGCATCTTTTTGCTTATTATTCTGCATTAACCAATTACCAATCATGACGCGATAATTCATATCGTTAGGATGCTTAGTAGTCAAGGATTTCAATTCATTATATGCTGATTTTTTATCATCCATCAATTCATACACATGCATCTTGGACAAAGTGATTTGCTCACTACTTCCTTCTACAGTCTCTATACGATTTAATGTAGAGATCATTCTTGGATAGTCTTTCTGCTGATTGTACAACTGAACCAAAACGTTCAAGACTTCAGTATTATCAGAATTCTTCTGAGACAAGAGTTCAAAAGCTTCTGTCGCCTTTGGGAAATTTCTGGCCGCAATATAGCACTGAGCCACTCTTTCCAGATAAGTATTATTATCAGGATTTAATTTTGCAGCCTTTTCAAAATATTCCAAAGCAAGGCTATCTTTCTTTAGTTGAGAGAAATACATAGCCTCATTATAATAAACTTCTGATGCTTTTGGATTTATAGAACGAGCATGTTCGAATAAGTCAAAAGCGGCATCAAATTTACCCGCAGCTTCTTGCCTAGCAGCCTGAGTATAGAAATAGTCATAACGCTTCTGATCGTTATGACTTAAAGAAGGCTGCACAGGTTGTGCGATAATTTTCTTTTTACGAGCCAAAGAAGGAGTTGCAATCGACAAAACGAATGCAGCAACCAAACTCATAACAGCATATTCTGAATTACTTCTCATTATTTTACTCCAGTATGACCGTAGCCGCCAGTACCACGCTCAGTTTCATCCAATTCTTCGACCTCAACAAATTCACCCTGTTCATGTCTGGCTATTACCATCTGAGCAATGCGCTCACCATCTTCAATTTTAAAATCTTCTTGAGAAAAATTGATGAGCAATACCATTACTTCTCCACGATAATCTGCATCGATTGTTCCAGGTGTATTAAGAACTGTAATTCCATGTTTCAAAGCAAGGCCTGACCGAGGACGAACCTGCGCTTCAAATCCTGCAGGCAAAGCCATGTGGATACCCGTAGGAATCAGTCTACGCTCCATAGGATGCAAAACAACCGACTCTTCCAAATTTGCACGAAGATCCATACCTGCACTCTGAGGAGTAGCGTAAGCTGGCAACTGCTGATGCCCTTTATTGATAATTCTAACTTTTACCATAGTTCTTTATACATATTTAGATGCAAAAATAAGCATTTCTAAGCAGACTAAAGCAACTTTAGTATGAAAAACTAAGAAATTATCGATTTTTTACATTACTTTTGCTACATGAATTGGAATCAACTTATATCCAACATGCGTCTTGGTCAAGAACATCTTCACGCAAGGCGACATGATGACCGATCGGAATTCAAAAGAGATTACGATCGATTAATTTATTCTGCACCTTTCAGAAGACTTCAAAACAAGACCCAGGTCTTTCCTCTTCCAGGAAGCATTTTCGTCCACAACCGCCTGACTCACAGCCTTGAAGTTTCAAGCTTAGGGCAGTCGCTTGGAAATGACGTATGCACAAGACTGAAAGAAAAGCATCCAGAATTGGGCAATACTCTGTTTGAAGAAATCGGAACAATTGTAAGCGCAGCATGCCTTGCACATGACATGGGTAATCCTCCTTTCGGCCATTCTGGAGAAAAAGCTATTCAATCTTTCTTTACAGAGGGCAAAGGTATTGAATTAAAATCAAAACTTTCACCAGCATTTTGGGAGGACATTACCCACTTTGAAGGTAATGCAAATGCTTTCAGACTACTAACGCATCAGTTTGTAGGAAGAAGACCTGGAGGCTATGTAATGACTTATTCCATGCTAGCCAGTATTGTAAAATATCCTTTCGTAAGTAGCCTTGCAGGTAGTCATGGCAAGTTCGGTTTCTTCCAGGAAGAGCAGATGTACTACAAGAAAATAGCCGATCAACTGGGATTAATCTGCAAGTCAAATCCAGGAGAACCTTTAAAATACGCTAGACATCCTCTGGTATATCTTGTTGAAGCGGCAGATGACATCTGCTATGAAATCATGGATATCGAAGACTCTAACAAGCTTAAAATTCTTTCTTTCCAAGAGACTTCCGACTTACTTCTTGGTTTCTTTGATGAAGAAACCAAAGGTAATATTCTTGAAAGAATAAAAGAACAAGGCGTTACAGATTTGAATGAGCAGATAGTTTACATGAGATCATGTGTAATTGGAAAATTAGAACATGAATGTGTAAAAACATTTGTTGAAAATGAAGAACAGATTCTGAATGGAAGTTTTGAGGGTAGCCTTATCGACAACATATCACCTCTTCAAAGATATGCATACAAGAAATGTCAACAGGTTTCTTATCAGAAGATCTATCTCAGCAAGCCTGTACTTGATATAGAGCTCTCTGGTTATAAGATTTTGGAAACTCTCATGAATGTCTTTATTGACGCAGCAGTAAATCCCAACAAATTCTACTCCCAACAATTAATAAGAAGAGTAAGTAGTCAATACGATATCCATAGCGAAGACCTAGCGACACGAATCATGGCTATCATTGACTATATCAGTGGTATGACTGATGTTTATGCACTCGACATTTATCAAAAAATCAATGGTATCAGCCTTCCTATTGTCTAGAAGGCTGATACCATCATATATCACAACAAAGTAATGATAGGATTATATCCTCAAAACTACATTGACTTTTCTTTATAAATAATCTTATTAGCACCGCTAGTAATGCGTAATGCCTCAGGATGTTCATTAATAAAGCTATTAATGTGGCGAACTCTCTTGTCTTCAAGGATTTCATCAACTGCAATTAGTATTCCAGTTTCTTCAACATCACCAAATCCATAATTGATCGCTGTACCAAATAATTTCATGGTAGGGCTAAGATTCATATAAGCATTTACCAATGGAGGTATATTGTATCCAAGTTCACGAATATGATGATTTAATATACGATAGTCATCCCTGAAATTATCTGCTGTAAAGATAGAAGCCAACTTATCCTCTGGAGATTCTAGCTTTAAAGGCTTTATCGGAATAACCAAGTTATCCTTATCCTCAAAATGCTTCTTCAGGAAATAAAGAATCATATCTCTACCTTCGCGAATATATGAAGGATACATAGTCATTTTACCAAAGAAATACTTACATTTAGGATTGATCACAGTAAGTGCACCTAATCCATCCCAAAGATTATCAAGAGCAAAAATACTCTTAGTATTCTTTCTTACATTCTGATAATCAAGGCTTACGAAAGAACGTCCAAGTTCAACAGTATAAGGAGCATAGTCTTTCATAAACTCCTCCGAAAAATGAAACATGTGACTAGTAGCAAGAATTGGCTGCCCCTTTTCATCAATCTTCCAATCTTCTCCAAAAAGATAACGATAACCACCAATTATTTCCTCATTTTCAGGATTCCAGACTATCAACTGGCGACATCCATTCTCCATAGTATCAAATTCATCTATATCCATGGATTTACCAGTACCGCCTCCTGCTGTACGGAAAGCCTCCTCACGCAATCTGCCTATTTCTTTCATTACATTAGGAGCATTCTGAGCAGTGATTACGTAAATTTCGTTATGACTTTTATTAGTCATACGAAGTTGGCGTTCGGGAGTGAGTTCACTCTTCAGGAGTTGTCTGTCTATTGGTTGAATAATCTCTTCTTCCATAAATTGGTTGCTATCTTATAAATCGTAAACTTTATCTTCTACAAATTGAGCCCATTCGGCAGGTGTTTTAGACTTATCAAATGTCTGCCAAGGAATAGGTTTTCCTATCTTTACCACAAAGGTTTCATGCACATTCCTATACATTTCGTCAACAAGAAACAGCATGGCAATATTAACCTTCAAATGAAGTTTCTTCTGCCAATTGGCAATGCGATAAAATCTTTCAGAATTGCGGCCACTAAAATAAATTGGCACTACATCTCTCTGATATTCAACGCTCTTCGAAATGAAAGTTTTCTTCCAAGGCAAATCATGAATTACCCCATTTATCTTTCGGGAATTCAAACCTGCAGGAAACATCAACATGTGGTTATCGCTCTGAAATCCAGCCTCAACCATACGAGGGAAGTCTCGGCTTTGCTTGCCTGTTTTATTAATACCAATACTTACAGGCTTCAATCCAGGGAGATTCAGCAAAAGGTCATTAACAAGATATCTGAACTTGCCATCGTAATGTCGACCTATCAAGGCTCCAAGTGCCACACCATCTTCTCCTCCAAGCGGATGGTTAGAAACGAAAGTATACAATTTGCCATCATTCTTATCCGGAAGATTCTCAGCACCTTCAATTTTTAAATTCATATCAAGATACTTTACACATTCTTCCAGCCATTCAGTACCCGTTTCATGTCGGCTTTCCCACAAGAAACGATTCACTTCATCTTCATGAATGATATGTTTGAGCCATTTTACGAGAAATTCTGGTACAAACTTGGTTTTACTTCCAAGTTTACTTTTTAATATCTTATCAATATCGATTGTTTTCTCTATAGGTTCACTCATAACACTTTTGTACTAACTTAAATACAAAGATAGCTTATCTTTTTTAAAAACATGACCATTTTTCAGAAAAAAGTTCAAAAAATAGCATTTTTGACAAAGTTTTGCCTAAGTAACACTCCATTTTGAAAACAGAATGACTCTATCTTTAGCCTTTTATCATCCAAATAGCCCACTAAAGTTTTCAAAGAAGGTTTGTACGCATTTTATCACACAAATATACATCATCACAAACATATCAAAAAGCAAATGTGCAAGGCCTATGCAAACAACGTGCAAAGTAGTTGCACACTCCGTGCATAGGCTACGCACACTTTTCAAATGAGCGAATTAGCAAGAATATTCGGTGAGAAACAAGCCCCACAATACATCCTTTCACCCTACATCCCTATCGGTCAACATATTACAAGCAAGGTGAAAGGAAAATGAAAAAATATTTTTCAAAAATAAATCTTTCAGAAAACACATCTCAAAAATATCATGTTTCAAGTAGTCGACGACATAAAAAATATCCTATCAATATAAATAATCAAAAAATTGTGGGGAAAAGTGGAGGATTATGGGGAATTTTGTGTAACTTTGAAGCCGAAATTCATATAAAGATGTACGTATGCGATTTTTAGGAAACATAGAAGCCAAAACTGACACTAAGGGAAGAGCCTTTCTGCCAGTTATTTTTCGCAAGGTGCTAAATGCATCGGGCGAGGAACATCTTGTGCTCAGAAAAGATGTTTTCAAGGATTGCCTCGTACTCTACCCAGAATCAGTTTGGAACGAACAGCTAGACGCTCTTCGCTCAAAATTGAACAGATGGAATGAAGTTCATCAACAAATTTATCGCACATTCATTGCCGACGCAGAGGAAGTAACACTTGACGGAAATGGAAGATTTCTGATTTCAAAACGACTTCTCAAAAAGGCTCACATTGAGCAAAGTCTGCGCTTCATTGGACTTGGCGACACAATTGAAATCTGGAGCAACAATGAGGAAACTCAGCCACTGATGGACCCATTGGAATTTGGAAAAGCATTAGAAGAAATCATGTCGGAAAACGACGAGCATTAAACTTGGAAAATGGTAAAGACCGCAGAAATATATCACGTACCTGTGTTGCTGAATGAAAGCATCGACGGGCTCAACATACAGCCAGGAGGCATCTATGTAGATGTTACTTTTGGCGGAGGAGGACATTCTAAAGAAATCCTGAGAAGAATTAATGGCAACGGGCACCTCTACAGTTTTGACCAAGACGCTGATGCAGAACAGAATATAGTAGCAAATGATATTTTTACATTCGTAAGATCCAACTTCAGATACCTGAAAAACTGGATGAGATATTACGAAATCGACCATATCGATGGATTGCTCGCCGACCTGGGTGTATCAAGCCACCATTTCGATGACGAGAGTCGCGGATTCTCATTCCGCTTTGATTCTCCACTAGACATGAGAATGAACAAGCGAGCAGGAAAGACAGCAGCAGACATCGTCAACAATTACGGCGAAGAAGCACTTGCAGATATCTTCTACATCTATGGCGAGCTTAAGAATTCCAGAAGAATTGCATCGGCACTTGTAAAAGCCAGGACGCAAAACAAGATAACCACTACCAATGAATTCATGAAGGCCGTGGAGCCTCTCTTCAAAAGAGAGCGAGAGAAAAAAGACATGGCAAAATTATTTCAGGCACTACGAATAGAAGTGAATCATGAGATGGATGCTCTGAAAGAAATGCTAGCCTCTGCCACTTCCCTCTTACGTCCTGGAGGAAGACTATCTGTGATTACCTATCACTCCCTTGAAGACAGGATCGTGAAGAATATCATGAAGGCTGGAAATCCTGAAGGAAAAATCAAGCAAGATTTCTTTGGAAGAATCGAAACTCCCTTCAAACTTGTCAACAATAAGGTAATCATCCCTACAGACGAGGAACAAGAAAGAAATCCAAGAAGCAGAAGTGCGAAATTAAGAATTGCAGAAAAGAAATAATGGCAAAGGAAGACAACATAGAAGTAGAAAAAGAAAAGAAGGAGCAGGCTGAAATAGCCAATCCCGAAGAGGAAATTTCTCTGAAGGAAGTTATTTCGGAACGTGCTACTGAGGACGAAGCCCCGCTATCGTCCAACTTTACTTTAAGAAGGATTATCGGTGGCGATATTCTTACCGCCCAAGCCTTGAGAAGGCAGATATGGTTAATCCTTCTTATTGTTGCGTTTGTCATTATTTATATTTCCAACAGATATAGCGTTCAGAAAGATCTGATAGAAATCGACAAGCTCCAAACTGAATTGCAAGATGCCAAATACAAAGCACTCTCAAGTAGCAGTAAAGTTACAGAGATAAGTCGCCAGAGCAATGTGCTCAATATCTTGCAAAACAACAAGGATAGTATACTTCAGATTGCCAAACAACCGCCATATATTATAAACGTTCCAGAAGACAATGAGTAAGTTTGATGAAAAAAAAGTAATGCCACGTTACAGTGCTATAGCTATAGTACTGACGATCCTCGCATTAGCGGTTTTAGGCAAGGCATTCTACTTGATGACCGTCAAGAAAAGCTTCTGGATTGAAGTTGCCGACAGAGTAAAGAAAGATTCTGTAAGCGTAAAGCCTAATCGAGGTAATATCTTGAGTTGTGACGGCAGATTAATGGCCAGTTCTCTTCCTGAATTTAAGATCTATATGGACTTCAAAGCTTTGCGAGAGGCCGAAAATGATTCACTTTGGGACAAGAGCATTGACTCTATCTGCCTTGGTTTACATCGCGAGTTTCCTGAAAGATCTTTCAATCAGTTTAAGCAGTTGCTGAATGAAGGAAGAAAGAAACAAAGCCGCCATTGGGCGATTTGGGATAAGCGTATTGATTACAATACTTTCACTGAAGTCAAATCATTACCTGTATTCCGTCTCTCTCAGTACAAGAGCGGTTTTCATTGGGAGGAATACAATGCGCGTAAACGTTCATACGGATCGCTCGCAGGAAGAACCATCGGCGCCATGTTTGGAGCCAAAGATACTGCCAGATTCGGACTTGAGCTATCATACGACTCTATCCTTCGAGGAAAGAATGGTATTGTCCACAGAAGAAAAGTTAGAAATAAATTCCTTGACATTACAGATACCCCTCCTATCGACGGAGCCGACATCGTAACTACAATTGATGTTGGTATTCAAGATCTTGCAGAGCGTTCTGTAATTGATGAATTGAAGGAAATTGATGGAAATGTAGGAGTCGCAATTGTAATGGAAGTTGCAACTGGTGATATTAAGGCCATCGTAAATATGGAGAAATGCTTTGATGGAGAGTATCGCGAAATCCATAATCATGCGGTAAGCGATCTTCTTGAACCTGGTTCTGTCTTTAAGACTGCATCTATTATGGTAGCGCTCGATGATGGCGTTGTGGATACAACTTATACTGTAGACACCGGCTGTGGTATCTTCCCAATGTATGGCAGAGAAATGAAAGACCACAACTGGCGCAGAGGAGGTTACGGCACAATGAACTTACCAAGAACACTCGAAGTTAGTTCGAATATCGGAGTAAGCCGAATCATCGACGATCACTACAAGAATAATCCTGAAAAATTCGTCGAAGGCATTTACCGTACAGGTCTTGCCGATGATTTAGACATACCGTTGGTTGGTGCTACCCCAGCAAGAATACGTATGCCTCATAAAAACAGTCATGGACAATACGATAACTGGAGTCATACAGCATTGCCTTGGATGAGTATTGGTTACGAAACTCAGATCCCACCAATTTCTACTCTTACATTCTACAATGCAATTGCAAACGGAGGAAAGATGATGCGTCCTCGATTTGTCACAAAGGTTGTAAAGAATGGTGAAACCATCATGGAATTCCAGCCAGAGGTGATGAGAGAACAGATATGCAAGCCAAAGACACTGAACTTGATGCAAACCATATTATATCACGTTGTTAGTCAGGGATTGGGTAAGAAAGCTGGCTCACAATCGTTTAAAGTTGCAGGAAAAACAGGTACAGCACAGGTTTCACAAGGAACTAGCGGATACAAAGTTGGAGGTACACATTATTTATTAAGCTTTGCGGGATACTTCCCAGCCGACAATCCACGATACAGTTGCATCGTATGCATCCAAAAAACAGGATTACCTGCATCTGGAGGTGGCATGAGTGGTGTTGTTTTCCATCACATAGCAGAAGGCATTATGGCTCAAGACCTTAAGCTTGACGTAAAAGATGCAAAGGATTCTGCATCCATCTTTACTCCAGATGTTAAGAACGGAAATCTATTATCAGCCAATTATGTACTCAGCCACTTGGGAATACGTACAAATCCAAACTGGTCAGGAAGTTTTGCGGATGGAAATCCTATTTGGGGAACTACAGAAAAGAAAAAAACTGTAGTTGATTTGACAAGACAAAAGCAATATGGCAAGTCAACTATGCCAGATGTTACTGGCATGGGAGCTAAGGATGCTGTATATTTAATAGAAAGTAGAGGTGTTAAGACCAAACTCTATGGAAGAGGCAAAGTAACAAGGCAAAGTATTGCTCCAGGCACTCCTTTAAAGAAAGGTGCAATATGCAACCTGATTCTAGAATAATAAAAAAATAACAATATATGAAATTAAAAGAATTGCTCAAAAACATCAAGCCGATACAAATTATCGGAGATGCAGAGGTCGAGACTACAGGCGTCAACATTGATTCCAGAAAGATCAAAGCTGGACATCTGTTTGTAGCAATGAAAGGCACTCAGGTAGATGGCCATAAGTTTATTGAAAAGGCCATCGAACTAGGTGCAACTAGTGTATTATGCGAAGATGTACCTGAAGAAATCAAAGATGGTGTAACTTATGTACAAGTAGAATCTACAGAGGATGCAGTAGGTAAAGCTGCTACAGTATTCTATGGCGAGCCATCAAAACATCTCAAACTAGTAGGAGTAACTGGAACAAACGGCAAAACTACAATTGCCACCTTATTATATAATATGTTCCGTAAATTCGGATACAAAGTTGGATTACTATCAACTGTCTGCAACTATATTGACGACAAGCCAGTACCAGCAGATCATACAACACCAGATCCAATCGAACTAAATGCACTTCTTAGCGAGATGGTAAAAGCAGGATGTGAGTACGCATTCATGGAATGTTCATCACATGCTATCCATCAAAAGAGAATCGGTGCACTAGATTTCAAAGGCGGTATCTTTACAAATCTGACAAGAGATCACCTAGATTATCACAAGACATTCGAGAACTATAGAGATGCCAAGAAGGCATTCTTTGACGGACTCAGCAAAGATGCTTTTGCCATCACAAATGCAGATGACAAGAACGGCATGGTCATGGTTCAAAATACCAAGGCAAATATTAAGACCTACTCTATACGCCAAATGGCAGATTTCAAGGCTAAGCTATTGGAATGCCATTTTGATGGAATGTATTTAGACATTAATGGAAAAGAAGTTGGAGTACAATTTATCGGCAAATTCAACGTTAGCAATTTGCTAGCTGTATATGGTGCTGCTATAATGCTTGGAAGAGACCCTGAAGAAGTACTAGTGGCTATGAGCACTTTAAAGAGCGTAAATGGACGTCTTGAGCCAATTTACTCTCCAAAGGGATACACTGCTATCGTAGACTACGCACATACACCTGATGCATTGGAAAATGTACTTAACGCAATACACGAAGTACTTAATGGAAAAGGACATGTGATTACGGTATGTGGAGCTGGTGGAAACCGCGACAAAGGAAAACGGCCAATTATGGCTCAGGAAGCTGTAAAACAAAGTGATACAGTGATAATTACAAGCGACAATCCACGTTTTGAGGAACCACAAGACATCATCAATGATATGGAGGCAGGCCTCAACGAAAAACAGATGGATAAGGTAATCACTATAGTAGACAGAAAGGAAGCTATTAAAACAGCTTGCAAGCTGGCTCAAAAGGGTGATGTAATATTAGTTGCAGGAAAAGGTCATGAAAACTATCAAGACATCAAGGGGGTAAAACATCATTTTGATGATCACGAAGTTTTACGTGATATCTTTGCAACTCAAACAATCGAATAATACATTGAAGCATGTTATACTATCTATTTAGATTTTTAGAGCAATGGGGAATCTCAGGTTCTCACATGTGGGGATATATCTCATTCCGCGCATTGCTAGCACTTATTTTCTCTCTGATTATCTCAGCTTGGTTTGGTGAAAAATTCATTAAATATCTGAAGAGCAAGCAGATCACAGAAACCCAACGCGATGCAACTATCGATCCTTTTGGAGTAAAAAAGATTGGTGTACCATCTATGGGAGGTGTAATCATCATTGCTGCTATCCTAATTCCTGTATTGTTATTAGGACGACTTCGCAATATATACCTTCTTTTGATGATAGTTACAACTGTATGGCTTGGATTCCTAGGAGGTATGGACGATTTCATTAAGATTTTCAAGCGTGATAAGGAAGGTCTTAAAGGTAAATATAAAATTGTTGGCCAAATTGGCATAGGTCTTATCGTTGGTATTACACTTTGGGCATCTCCGGATGTAATGATGAACGAAAACCTGTCTGTTACAAATCAAAACGGAAAGGAAATTGTGGTAAAACATAGATCAGAAGCCCACAAATCACTAAAGACTACCATACCTTTCTTAAAAGACCATAACCTTGATTATTCAAAAATAACAAGTTTCTGTGGCGACAAGGCAGTAGCTGCGGGATGGATTCTGTTTGTAATTATGACTATATTTGTAGTAACAGCAGTTTCAAATGGTGCAAATTTAAATGATGGTATGGACGGAATGTGTGCTGGCAACTCTGCAATTATTGGAGTCGCGCTAGGTATACTAGCATACGTAAGTTCACATATCAATTTTGCAGCATACTTAAACATCATGTATATACCAGGTTCTGAGGAACTTGTTGTATTCTTCTGTGCATTCATCGGTGCTTTAATTGGATTCTTATGGTATAATGCATATCCTGCGCAGGTATTCATGGGAGATACAGGATCATTGACTATTGGAGGTATCATTGCAGTAGGTGCCATCATAATTCATAAAGAATTATTACTACCAATCTTATGTGGTATATTCTTTGTAGAAAGTCTAAGTGTAATCATACAAGTATGGTATTACAAATTAGGAAAACGAAAAGGTGTTAAGCAAAGAGTATTCAAGCGAACCCCTATACATGATAACTTCAGAACACAAGATAGTCAGCTTGACCCTGAGTGTACATATTTATTTAAGAAACCAAAGGGCGCCGTTCACGAGTCTAAGATTACAATTCGATTCTGGATTGTAACTATCATTCTCGCAGCACTCACAATTATAACTTTGAAGATAAGATAAAATGAGTAGAATTGTAGTATTAGGAGCAGGCGAAAGCGGCGCTGGAGCCGCAGTATTAGCCAAGAAAGAGGGTTTTGATGTGTTTGTATCAGATGCATCAAAAATTAAGGACAAATATAAAAAACTCCTCGATGATCACGGCATCGAATGGGAAGAAGGCCATCACACAGAAGAAAAGATTTTAAATGCAGACGAAATCATCAAGAGTCCTGGTATTCCAAAAGAGGCTCCGATGATTCAGAAGTTAATAGCCCAGAATACCCATATAATCAGCGAAATAGAATTTGCTGGTAGATATACTGATGCCAAAATGATTTGCATCACAGGTAGTAATGGAAAAACTACTACTACATCATTAATCTACCACATCTTCAAAGAGGCAGGATATGATACCGGTCTAGCAGGAAATATTGGCAAGAGTCTGGCATTACAAGTTGCTGAAGATCCACACGAATATTATGTAATTGAATTGAGTTCTTTCCAACTCGATAACATGTATGATTTCCGTGCAAACATTGCTATTCTCCTGAATATTACACCTGATCATCTTGACAGATACGACAATAAGTTTGAGAACTATGCCGACTCAAAGATGAGAATTATTCAGAATCAGACCAAGGAAGATAGTTTTATTTACTGGAATGATGATCCTATTATTAAAAAAGAACTTGAGAAATTCCACATCACATCAGTAGCTTGTCCTTTCTCAGAACTAAAAGAAAACGGTTCCATTGCTTATATTGAGGACGGACAATACAAATTGGAATACCCTACTCCATTCAATATGGAACAGGAGGAACTGAGCCTAACAGGAAAGCATAATATTTACAACAGTCTTGCTGCAGGTCTAGCAACAAATATCGCAGGAATTAAGAAAGAAGTAATAAGAAAAAGTCTGAGCGATTTTCCAGGTGTTGAACATAGATTGGAAAAAGTTTGCAAAGTTGGTGGCGTACAGTATGTTAACGACTCAAAAGCAACAAATGTAGACGCGTGCTGGTATGCCCTCGAAAGCATGAAGACAAAAACAATACTCATTCTTGGCGGAAAAGACAAGGGTAATGACTATAGCCAGATATACGATTTGGTAAAACAAAAATGCTCAGGACTTGTATACCTAGGCGCCGATAACAAAAAGTTACATGATAACTTTGACCAATTCGGCATTCCAGTAAGAGATACTCATAGCATGAAAGAATGCATAGAAGCATGTTACGAAATGGCTAAGCCAGGAGAAACAGTACTCCTTAGCCCATGCTGTGCTAGCTTTGATCTTTTCAAAAATATGGAAGATCGAGGTGAGCAATTCAAAACCCTCGTAAGAAATTTATAAAACAGATTTTTAAATGAACAACAAGACCTTAAGTAACATTTTCAAGGGCGACAAAGTGATTTGGATGGTGTTCTTCTTCCTTTGTTTATACAGTATCGTCGAAGTATACTCTGCTTCGAGCACACTTACGTATAAAACAGGAAACTATATAGCACCAGTTCTGAAGCACATTGGCATATTAGGACTTGGACTGTTTTTTATGGTCGTCACGCTCAATATAAAATGTAAATTCTTCAAAGTAGTTACGCCAATACTACTCTTCGTATCATTCTTCACATTGATATGGGTATTATTAGCTGGTCAATCTACTAATGGAGCACAACGTTGGATAAGCTTTATCGGAATACAATTTCAACCTTCTGAGATAGCTAAGGGATCCATGGTATTAGCGGTTGCACAGATTCTTAGTGCCATGCAAACAGAACATGGTGCTGACAAGAAAGCGATGAAGTACATACTTATCACAAGTGCCGTAATCGTACCTTTAATCATGTTGGAGAATCTATCAACTGCAATGCTTCTTTGCATAACGATATTATTCATGATGATAATAGGTCGAATACCAATGGTACAAATTGGCAAACTTGTTGGAGTTGTATTGCTTATTATTGCATTCGTGCTTGGGTTAGTAATGCTTGTAGGAAAAGATCACAAAGATGATCCAAAGAAAAATCTGACAGAAGTAGTTGACAAAAACGAAGAAGAAGAAGAGATAGCAGAGGAACCTGGCTTTTTTTCAAAACTATTCCACCGTGCTGACACTTGGAAATCCAGAATTGAAGGATTTGGAAATGATAAGAATGTAAGGCCAGAAGATATTGACCTAGACAAGGACGGACAGAAGGCACATGCTAACATAGCAATAGCTTCATCAAATATCATTGGCAAAGGTCCAGGAAACTCAGAAGAGAGGGACTTTCTATCCCAAGCATTCTCTGATTTTATCTATGCGATCATCATCGAGGAAACGGGTATTGAGGGTGCCTTCTTCGTGGCATTCCTATATATTGTTCTCCTCTTCAGAACAGGAAAAATTGCCAATAAATGCGAGAATAATTTCCCAGCATTCCTAGCGATGGGACTAGCATTACTACTTGTGGTACAAGCACTATTCAATATGTGCGTAGCTGTGGGACTTGCGCCTGTAACAGGACAGCCATTACCACTCATAAGCAAAGGTGGAACTTCATCCATTATAAACTGTGTCTATGTAGGAGCAATATTAAGCATTAGTCGTTCAGCAAAGAAAAGAATCGATGCTAAAAGCGATGAAACATACCAGGCTGCAACTACAAATTAAATTAAAAGGCAAACAATAAATAGCATAAAGTTATCAAAAACGGAAATTTTTGATTACTTTTGCGGAGATAAAAAAGAAATAAGCAAAATGGATAATGAATTAAGAATCGTAATAAGTGGTGGAGGTACTGGTGGACATATATTTCCAGCAGTTTCTATCGCAAATGCTATCAAGGCAAAGCGCCCTGACGCAAAGATTCTCTTTGTAGGAGCACTCGGCAGAATGGAAATGCAGAGAGTTCCTGCTGCTGGATATGAAATTAAAGGACTTCCTATTTGCGGATTTGACAGAAAGAATCTACTGAAGAACGTTGCAGTTCTATTTAAAATATTCCAGAGCCAGCAAATGGCTAAAAAGATCATTAAGAATTTTAAGCCTATGGCTGCAGTCGGAGTAGGCGGATATGCAAGTGGACCAACTCTGAATGTTTGTGCCAAAAACAATATACCTTGCCTCATCCAGGAGCAGAATTCCTATGCTGGAGTAACCAACAAATTATTGGCAAAAAAAGCAGCGAAGATTTGTGTTGCTTATGATGGCATGGATAGATTCTTCCCTGCCGAGAAGATAATAAAGACAGGAAACCCTGTAAGACAGAACGTTCTTGACACACAACTTTCAAAGGAAGAAGCTCGTGAGAAATTTGGTCTTGAGCCAAACATAAAAACCATATTATTGGTTGGAGGCAGTCTAGGAGCAAGAACCATTAACGAAAGCGTAAAGCAGCATCTTGATATGGTCAAGGAAAACCAGGACATTCAGTTTATCTGGCAAACTGGTAAATACTACAACGAAGAGATGAACAAGGCTGTTGAAGCTTTTGGCAGACCAGAAAATCTTATTGTAACTGATTTCATCAGTGACATGGGAGCTGCATATAAAGCAGCAGATCTAGTCATAAGCAGAGCTGGAGCAAGTAGTATCAGCGAATTTCAGATAATAGGAAAGCCAGTAATACTAGTGCCTAGTCCAAATGTTGCTGAGGATCATCAGACAAAAAATGCAATGGCTTTGGTAAGCAAAGATGCAGCGATATATGTTAAAGATGCAGATGCACCTGAAATACTACTAAAGGAAGCTATTGATACAATAAACAATGAGAGTAAGCTCGCATCGTTAAGCGAAAACATGAAAAAACTAGGGCTGAAGAATTCTGCAGATATTATAGCAGATGAAGTAATCAGACTAGCCCTTGGAAAATAATAAAGAATAGAAAATGGAATTACAAGATATTAAAGCAGTATACTTTGTTGGTGCAGGTGGCATTGGTATGAGTGCCATCGCAAGATATTTTATCCGCAAAGGACTTGTTGTTGCAGGATATGATAAAACCCCTTCAGACCTTACACATCAACTGGAGAAAGAAGGAATGCTGATACATTACGAGGACAATCTTGATGAAATACCTCATGCATGCAGAGACAATAAATCTACATTGGTAGTTTATACTCCTGCTATACCTGCAGATCATAAAGAACTTAAATTTTTCAACGAAAACGGATTCAAGGTACAGAAGAGAGCACAAGTATTAGGTATTCTTACAAAATCACATAAAGGATTGTGTGTAGCTGGCACTCATGGCAAAACATCGACATCGACTATGTGTGCACATATCCTTCATCAAAGCCACGTTGATTGTAATGCTTTCCTCGGAGGTATATCTAAAAACTACGGAACCAACTATATTATATCAGATAAAAGTGACTATGTAGTTATTGAAGCCGATGAATTTGATCGTAGTTTTCATTGGCTGAGCCCATACATGAGCGTAATTACTGCAACAGATCCTGATCATCTAGACATCTATGGCACCAAAGAAGCTTATCTTGAAAGTTTCCGCCATTATACAGAACTTATTGTACCAGGTGGTGCTTTAATTATCCATAAGAACTTGGAGATGAAGCAGAATGTACAAGAAGACGTAAAAGTATATGAATACAGCAGAGACGAAGGAGACTTCCATGCTTATAATATAAGAATTGAGAACGGAGAAATTACATTTGATTTCGCCTCACCAATAGAAGATATTAAAGATGTTCAGTTAGGTCAGCCTGTACCAATCAATATTGAAAATGGTGTAGCAGCCATGGCACTAGCCCAACTCAATGGATGTACTGCAGAAGAAATCAAGTATGGCATGAAAACTTACGAAGGAGTTGATAGAAGATTCGACTTCAAGATAAAGAATGACAAGCATGTACTTCTTTCTGACTATGGACATCATCCAAAAGAAGTTCTCCAAAGCGCAAAGAGTCTTAAAGAACTTTTTAAGGGAAGAAAGATCACAGCAATATTTCAGCCACATCTTTACACTAGAACCCGAGATTTCTACAAGGAGTTTGCAGATGCATTAAGTAATTTCGATGAGGTAATACTTACCGAAATATATCCAGCACGCGAACAGCCAATACCAGGTGTAACAAGCGAATTGATCTATGACAATTTGAAGCCAAACGTAGAAAAGCAAATCATCAATAAAGATGATGTATTGGAATTTGCCAAAGGAAGAGACTTTGATGTATTGGTAATTCTAGGAGCTGGAAACCTAGACAATTATGTACCACAACTAGCAAAAATTATAGAAAGCAAATAAATGCACGTAAGCTGGAAGAAAGCCATATTATTAGCATTAGATATTGTTCTTGCAATATATCTATGCTTTGCATTCACCAAGTTCAACAAACCTGATGATACAAAGAAGTTATGTACTAAAGTCAACATCAATATTGAAGATGAGATGACAAATGGCTTTCTGGATGTAAACGATATTAAGTCACGTTTAGAGAAGAATAGCCTATACCCATTGGAAAAGCCAATGAAGTATGTGAATACTAGAAAGGTAGAGGAAATGCTCAAAAGCAGTGCTTTCGTAAAAAATGCAGAATGCTACAAGACAGAAGACGGTCAAGTGTATATTACTCTTACCCAAAGAATGCCTGTAGTAAGAATTAAAAGTTGGAATAATGAAGACTACTATGTAGATGATCATAATCAGGTTATGCCAAAAACGAAATATACAAGCGACTTAATTATCGCTACTGGTAATATTTCTAAATGGTATGCTGAAAGATACATCTCTACATTAAGTAAAGTTCTTATGTCTGACGACTTATGGAAGAATCAGATAGAGCAAATCAATGTATTACCTGATAGAAGTATTGAACTTATACCTCGAGTAGGCAACCACATTATCTATTTAGGAAATCTTCCACAAAGCAAATACAATAAGGAACGAGAGCAAATAATCACAGAGTTTGTTCAAACAAAAATGGACAGACTTGAGAAATTTTATAAATATGGTTTGTCGCAGGCAGGATGGAATAAATATTCCTACATTAACCTGGAATTTGACAACCAGATAATTTGCACAAAGCATAAAGCAGAGAATATTACGAATTGATAAGGAAAAAACTATGCCAAAGGAATTTATCGTAGCCATTGAATTAGGTTCATCTAAGATGACAGGAATCGCAGGACAGAAGAATCTTGACGGTAGTATTACTGTACTTGCGACCGTAGAAGAAGATTCAACTTCGTGCATAAACAAGGGTGTTGTCTACAACATAGACAAGACAGGACAATGCCTTACCAACATCATCAAT
>REGX01095505.1_pt1 | contig 33858 bp, 55 predicted proteins | sample 2276321 | NCBI WGS metagenome assembly REGX01 (sample SAMN08335021, study PRJNA423103) | bovine gut metagenome | biome: bovine gut metagenome; feature: rumen; material: feed digesta; isolation source: rumen digesta from from 15 high feed efficiency cows and 15 low feed... | host: Bos taurus ... | reverse complement strand
TTGTTAATATTCTGCGGAGTAATGTGTATCTTATGGTGAACTATGTATCCCATACGTTCATGGCAGTGTTGGCACAAACCGCCGTCAATTATTATTCTTTCGGCAATAAAAGCTTTACGGCAGTTATGCCATTTTTTTGATTTGTAAAAGTGTTTAGCGTATTCCTTCACTGTTAATCCTGCGGTGTTGCCGTAACGGTTATATCTACTGTATCGCCGTTTGAAAGCGTTGCAACGCCGCCAGTAACCGCGCCCTCTGTTGTGTACAGCGTGATAGCCGAAACAGACGCTCCTGCCGCACCTGTATCGCCCTTTGTTCCTGTAATGTCGAAGCTATCCGCAATGCTGTTTATCACTTCTGCTGTTGTTTTCCCTGTCGGCTCTGTCTGCTCGGTGTTGCATTTCTTGCCTAATTCTTTTAATGCTGTTAATGTGTTAGCCATATGTATACATCTCCTTAAATAATATTTGCATACAACAAAACCGCCCCATTAGACCAAAAGGGCGGCTTGTTAGAAAGGAAACTGTTGCCAATGAATGAGACATCAAAGTAGCACGTGGTACGGATTTCGGAGTTGCACCGATTTACTGTTATCCGCATATATCGGGACTGCATGGCAATCACAGCCCCGTTTGACAAGGAGGTTTGCTATGAATGAACTTTCCTCATACTCTGATTTATCGGCAGTGTGTGACAGGCGGGCGGTCAATGGTGTGGTGCAGTCAATGCCGCCTCGCTCTGCCCTGTCTTCTACATTTTACATTATATCAAATAAAAGAAGTGCAATTCAATGCAATTAAGTGCAAAAAAGTGCAAAGTTCCTGAGTGCTCTGCCGTGAATATATTTTGTATTGCGTTCAGAGTAATTAATAATCTCCGCAATCTCCTCCCATGATCTCCCGTTGATATACCTCTCCGTAAGCACAGCTTTTTCGGTGGTGTCTGACAGTTGCTCTATCTTTGCGTGTATCTCGGTTATAAGCTCCACAAGTTCTGCGATTTCCTTATCTATCTCCGCTTGCAGATCCACTATTTTATCAACAGTCTGCATTGATGTATTGCCCTTGCTTGACGTTACTCTTTCGCCCAATTTCGGAGATGATAAGCACTCCGCAAGCTCCCTGAGCCTGTCTATCTCATTAAGCTTTGTATGTACAAGTGTGTCAAGCTCTCTTGCTTTTCTGAGATAAGCTTTGACGTGCTTTACATCTTGTTTGACTTGTTCCATTTCTCGTCCTCCTGTTCTTTCAAAGCCTGCACAAGCTTCTTGCCGTCTATGTTCCCGTTTGTCAAAGTCTTGAACCAGTTTGAGCGGAAAAAGCTTTCACACTCATACATATGATTTCTTGATACTGTGTCACGGTAAGAACGCCTGCACGCTCTGTAAGCTGTTCTCCAATCTTTGACCGCTTGCAATATTATAGCGTTTGCAAGCTTTTCATAAGGCTCTCCGCCTATGTGCTCACCCTTCGATTTCGCCATTTTCAAACTCACTCCAATCATACTTTAACCACCCATTCTCTTTTGCAGTCAACCTTATCGCCCCTCTCTGCGTTTAAAGGTTTGTTCAAAAGGTTTTCCGCATATCTCACAAATACGCTGATGTATAATCAATGGGAATTTTGATTCATGTACACCTGTGATAAAATTGCGAATATCTGCTACCTTTTTTCCTTTGTATCCATAAATTAGTATCGTAAACTTGGTGTAATTCATCTTAGGCTCAGCTTTGAAAAAATCATAAATCCCTTGAAATACGATCTTTTCACACTCCTTGTCGTGCCTTAAATGACGTTCTTTAGCTTTTTTGATGTAGCTGTGTACAGCCTGCTTGCTTATTCCGAAAACATCTGCGATTTCCTGATATGTATGTCCTTCGTTTCTCATCTCAATCATTTTTTGAGTCTTCAAACTCACTCCAATCATACTTTAACCACCCTTTATCTTTAGCTCCCATATACTGCCCGTAGCTGTAATGTGTGCCCCACTTTTTGTTGTACTCTTCAATCCGAGCCGTTGTATCAAGCAGCTTGTCATTCTCTATTTTTTTCTTTGGCTTGTAAGTCAAGCCCTTGTCAAATCTCTCCCGAGCCTCACGGAAATACTTCCTACAGTTGGGACACATCTTGTACGGATAATCCCCGAAAGGTATACTGAACGGCTCGCTGCAGTTTGAGCAGACTTTTTCGGTCATTTATATCACCCTCTCTAAATTCGCTTTAAATCGTCTGTATTGCGTTTTCGCCTTAAAAGGTAAAATTACTCGCCCTAATTGTTTTCGCTTGATTTAGGGACATTAGCGTTGATTTCTGAGGGGTTAGCGGCGGTTCTTCTGTTCCACCTATCAATCAAATCGCTTTTTGTACAAGGCATTCCGTCATTACTGGCGATGAATGCAGTACCGCAGCCGTTGCATTGTATAATCCAATCATCGGGGAAATCCTCTGTTGAATTATCCTCTATTATCGGTTTACCATATCCACAAAACGGACAGGGTTTTAATTTAATGTCACTCATTTTCTCAATCTCCTTTTAAGTTTGTTTCCGTAATGTTTTTTTGACAAAATCCAGTTGACATATGTACCAAACGAGGGTGTATTTGAGAAGTCTGCCACACCCCAAGAATAAAGCGGTATATACATTTTTCTCACTCTCCTTTCAGCAGCTCGGGATTGTCGTGAATGTTGCCGATGATTTCAAAATATTGGTGAGGGGTTATGCTTTCATAGTGTATGTATCCCCCCTTAAGGCAATAATTGACTCTAAACGCCGCTCCATCGTTATCCCATGCAACGAGATACTTTTCATCAGGGTCATACTCGCCGTCATATTCGTAAATGAGTATATCCCCCTCAAAAATCCTCGTGCCGTTCTTGTCGGTTAAGCCTGTGTATTGTCCCACCGTTTCAGATTTTACCATCCACGAATTATGATATTCGGGTACATAAATAAACGTGTCGCAATCCGGAGTAAATATAAGAGTTGCTTTTCCACTCTCTCGTTCTCTTTTGTTAATATCGGATTTGTAAAAGTATCCATACAGCCAACCGTTTTGTTCTTGTAAGTCTTTCCCTCTAAACAAAATCTCTCTCATTCGTTATTCCTCTCAATCCTCTCAATCACATCATCAGCTGTCAACCAACCGACTACCGTATCTCCATCTTTCTTTTTGTCCACAATGTTACCGTAAATCTCTAATAACCCATTTTCATAACCGTATGAACCTTTATGACAAATAGCGTCCCAAAGCTTTTTACCATTTTCGTCGTACACAATAATCTGGTGTCGGCTGGCAAAAAGTTTTTCCCTGTCAATGCGTTCATAATGTTTGTATCCTGCTGTAATTAAATACAATTCAAGCTTATCAAGTTCACTCATTCTGTTTCTCCTTCCATCTTTGCGCCACAGTTCGGGCAATAGTTACTTTTGTATTCTGTACCTCCCGTCGGCTCTACTGGAGCATCTACTCCACACTCACTGCAACGATAAATATTATCAGCCAGCACGTCCACAATCCACTTCCCCTTATTCCGTTCTAACTGTGCGGAAGGCAACTGCTCGACATATGTCTTTGCAAGTGCCGCACCGCAAGCAATCCCTTGTGCATATTCTGACTTCATCGGGTCAACTGGGAACACTGCGTCAATAGCCTCAATCGCCGCCTGCCTGCTAATTAAATCATCTCTCATTTTTGGTTTCCTCCGTCATATCGTTTCTGAACATTTCCTTCTGTCGGTGCAGATACTTTTCCTCTTCAAAATCTTTTATTTGGTTTTCGTGTGTTGAAAGCACCATTACTCCTCCGCGAGCAAAAAGTATAAAACCGTACTTCTCGGCTAATTTCCCAATTTTTTCCCAGTGGCTGTCTAATTCCTTACGTTTGCTCTCATTTATCATTTTTCAAATCCTCCAACGCTTCCTCGGCTTGTTCTCGGTTAAAGAATGCCGTTACTCCTATATCTTTATTAGTCAGCTCTCGCTTGTCGCATTCAATAAACACCATATCATATTTGTAACGAAAACCTACAACTTCATACTCGTGTATTGCGTTGCAAAACTTGCAAGGTTCATACACTGTATCCCCAATCTTACACGGCAGCTCTACCGCATTGACGGGCATTTCCGTTTCAATCAGCTTGATTATATCCTGCACTGCGTCGTCATATCCGTCACCGTACATCGTAGAATGAGCCGTCATATCCTCTGACAGCCAATTCTTGAGGGTAGATATTAATGCGTTCTTTTTTATCAATTCGTCACTCATTGTTTTCACCCCAACCTATCGCTTGCCCGCAATCGGGGCAGTAGTTCGCTCTCCATTCTCCGTCTTGAACTATTGCCGAACATTTACAACAAATTCTGAATTCATTACCCATAAAATCAATTCCGGCTAACGGCTTTTTCGGTATCTGCTTTTCAAGTGCTTCAATCGCAATCCCTGCAAGTTCAACGTCCTCATTTGTTTCAGCAGGTGTGCAGTAGTCAACAAAGTTAATAGCAGCTTCTATTTTTTCAAGTTCCATTTTTACCACCTTTCATCTTTCCCAAAACATAAGCCTCAAATTCAAGCCTTTCTTTATCCGACAGCGGGCACCATCTTGGTATGCCTTTCCACTCCTTGTACCGTTCATAAAGTTCTCTGCACTTTGGCTTTGTAATGTCCACCCTGTAACCGTAAGGATTATTCATCGCCTTTGTACTCCATAACCGTTACAAGAAGTCTCGGCTTTTCGCCCTCAAGCGTGCAGAACGTCTTATGTACTACCGCCGTTAAAATCTGCTTATCATCGCTATATGCCACGCCGTTCAAACCGTCAAACACCGCTTTTTGAATGTTGTCGATATCAGGCTTTAATGTCGGATATTCCTTTTTGCTTGTCTTTGCCTTTTGGAAAACTGCCGTTATCCATATCTCAACAGGGAACTCTCCAAAAGTAAAACCGTTTGCCGCCTGTCTGTAAGCTCTTGCTATTTGCTGTTCATACAGCTTTGTGTTTTTCGGTGTGTACGCTCTGTTCCCTTGCCTTGTAAACCTCGGTCTTGCTTTGCCCTGCGGCTTACCGTAAACGGTAAACTCTATTTTCAAAAAATCACTCCTTTTTGCTGAGTACGTTGATCATATCGACTACTACTCTTTTCTTTTCGTACGGCAGCTGTGCAAACTTTCTGAATACGCTTTTTGGAATGCCGATATCTAATCTTGTTGTGGTTTCTTCCTCTTTTGATACTCCGATAAATTCCTCAAACGATACCCCGAAGCACTCGATAAACTTGTATATTGTGTAAAGCCCCGGCATACATTTACCGTTTCTGTAACAGTCGAGGGTCGTTCTTGATATGTCTAACTCTTTGACTATCTGCCCTATTCTTTTGTCGCTTGCGTCTATACACAGCGAAATGTTTCTTGCAACATTGTTTCTTATTTCTTCGTCTGTCATCTTTCTGTCTCCTAACTCAATAAATCCTCCGCTATCGCTCTTTTTTGCCTTGATATGCTGTATCTTCTCTGTTCGCCCTTTACGTATATCGGAACACTGCCGCACATCTCAATCACTCTGTCAAATATGCGTCTGCGTTCTATTTCCTTTGCGTTTTTCAGATCCTGCGGCTTTAGATTTGTTGTAACAATAAGCGGTCTGCCTGTTCTGTACCATTCGTCAACGATGTTATATGCTGTCTGCGTTGCGTTTTCAATGCCTAAATCGTCAAGGATAAGTAAACTGTACTCCCTTAAATCAATCGCCGATGTAAGCCCCTTGTTTGCCTGTATGCGGTTTTCAACAAGCTTTGACAAGTTCGTTATCAATACGGGTACACCCTTTTTTATAAGAGCGTTTCCGATACAGCAGGCAAGAAAACTTTTACCCGTTCCGACATCTCCGTAAAAAAGTATACCGATGTTGTTTTTCTTCATCTCTTTCCATTTCTCAACGTACTTTTGACACTTTGCAGAGATCTCGGGGTTTAGTCCGTCATCTTTTTCAAAGGTGTTTTTGAGGTATCTTTTATCCGTTACACCTGTTTCAAAAAGGTACGCTATTCTCTGCTCCTGCTTTAGTTCTGCCATTTCTCTGCGTTCTCTCTCCTGATCGCATTCGCATTGTGCAGGGACTAATCTCCCCCTAAAGCTGAACTGTTTTCTCTTTCCGCATACTTTGCAGACATAGAAGCCTTCTTTATCTTTGCGGCAGTTTTCAAAGCCTGCCGAATTTTCCTCTGCTTTATCGGCAACATTTTTCAAAATATCCTCTATGATATTCACTTTTAAAACTCCTCATCATATCCGCCTGTATCTGTCGGCGGTTCTTCTCTGTTGTCGTACTGCCCTCTCAGCACCTTTGAAACGTTCTTTGGGTTAGTAAGCCATCCAAATGTTGCACACCGCCCGATATTCCAGCGTCCGTTTCTTCCACTCAAGAAATCCGATTTTTCTATGCGGTCAAAATACGCTTTATAATCGAAGTCGGGGTACATCTTATTCAACCTTGCAATATTCATGATTGCTGTTTCGGTTGTTGTTTCTATTCTGTCAAATGACTTGCACCTCGAATTGAACTCCTGCACGATCTCCTCTACAACAACATTCTTATCATTCTTTACATTCTTATCATTCTTATCATTCTTACGCTGTTGTGAGTTGCCTGTGACTTGCCTGTTATCAGCCTGTGAGCAGTCCGTTACTTGCCTGTTAGTTTGCCTGTTATCTTCCTGATACAAATCGTAATTTTTTATAGATATAATGCGGAATTTTGCGTGTGACTTGCTTGTTAGCTCGCCTGTTAGCTTTAAGTGCTTTAGTGCTGTTCTTACGTTTTGTTCAGACAAATTCAAGTCAGCTGCCAAGTTAGATATAGACGTTACAACATCACCACGCTTTAACTGTATTCCGTGCCATTCTGTATCTTTAAAATTCGCCGTAAGAAGTAAATGGAGAAATACGACTTTTGTATTAACATCATCGTACCAGCCCCATTCAAGCATTTTTCGATGAATTTTTATGTATCCGCCCAGTTGTTTACTCAAACGCTTTACACCTCCCGCCCGACAGCAAGGCTTGTATTTTGCTTTGCTGTCGGTGCTTTCACTACTCCTTTGAAAAGTGTGTAAAGTTGCGTACAGCTATGCAACTCAGAACGGAAGATCGTCTGCAATTTCCTCAAACGCTTCATCGTCAATCGGTTCTTCTTTGCGTGGTTTTCTCTGCTTGCTACTCTTTGCAGCCGTATTGTTATCGCCGTCTTTTTTACTCTCGCAAAAGAAAACCTTGTCAGTATTTACGTCCGTTGTATAGACTTTTCTGCCGTCCTTATCGGTGTATGACCCTGTCTGTATCGAGCCTATGAGGGCGATTTTGCTGCCCTTTAAGAAGTAATTGCAAATAAACTCTGCCGTACTTCTCCACGCAACGCAGCTTATAAAATCGGCTGTGTCTTCGCCGTCTTTGCTGTATCTGTTCACAGCAACCGTAAAACGGCAATAAGATATTCCGTTTTGAGTTGTTTTAAGCTCCGGGTCGGCAGTAAGTCTGCCCATTAATGAAACACTGTTCATATCGCTCATATTTCTTCTACCTCCGATATTTGCGCTAATCTGTTTAGAAAGTGGTCGTATGTTTCATCGAGTGGAATATCCCAATTATCTGACAAGCTTATCTCGGGTGGTTCGCCTTTTTCACTCTCATAAACACGCAGAATTTTGCTCAGATTGACAAGCATTCTGTTGCCATATGCTGTTTTGACTTCTATAAACTTACTCAATTTTGAATACCTTCTTTCTTTCGGCAGTCAATGCAAATCGCTCTGCCGTACTTCTTTTCTGTTATGTGGTAAGCCTGCCCCGCTGTATACTCTTTTCCGTTAGATGTAAACGGTTTGAACTCTTTGCCGCAGCTTACGCATTTATACTCCTTCTTTGCCGTTTCCGAGCCGTCAGAACCGCTGTTTGTTGTGTCACTGTCCTTTGTATCGTCTATCGCAAACAGCCCGTTTAAAGCGTATTTTCGGGCATATGATGAACTTGCTCCCGTAACCTGTGAGCCGTCCATTCCTTTCTTGCTTTCCTCTTCTCGTGCTTCTGCATTTACCTCTATCTTGCTTTCGCCGTCCGTAATTGTTGCAGTTGCTTTGATGTAATATCTTGTACCAACGGTTACAACCTCATCATTTAAAAGTATCGCCAACCCCTGTTTTTTAAGCAGGGGTTTGACAGCTTCGAGAATGTCCTCACAGTTGCGGTATTTGTACTTTCCAAAATTGTTATACTGCCCTTTCGGCGCTTTTAGTTCGGACTGTATCTGTATCAGCTTTTCGTAAATTGTCATATTACTCCTCCTCGATTGGCACAAGCGGACAATCCTCGTTTCTATGCTCATTTGGGTAAAAGCAAAGCGTTTGAGTAAGGTTACAGCGGTTTATTCTGCGGTCGTAAAACGTGCAGTTAATACACCTTGCTTTACCCTCAGGGAAGTGCCACTTGATAACAGCATAGTAATGTTCATATTTCAGAACACCCTCAACCATACTCATTCTTCTTCCTCCTCTTCTTCTTCCTCGTCCTCTTCTTCATATTCATCATCGTAATCGGGCAGATCGTTATCGTATCTTGTCTCTATGTCGTACGGAATGCCTCGGATAGAGAAATCATACGGGTTTGAAGCGAATATCTCATACATCAGGCGCAGCCTCCTGTCTTGAAAGCCAGTCGTTGTAATAACGATCCATATCGGCTATTATTCTGTTGAGGTCTGCGAGTATCTCTTCTTCTGTTGTGTACTCGTCTTCGCAAAGGGAATGCACGGTATCATTGCCACACCATACACTTCCTGCTCCTTCTCTGTAGCCATTTAGGTAACAGTGCACATCAATGTCACCGCAATGCCCGTAAAACTCAACAAAGAATGTTGGTTTATCTCCCGTGTGCTCCTGCTTTGTAGGTGTGTTGTTGTACATCATAGCCTTCTCGGTAATTCTGAGAACCTCGTCCATTACCTTTCTTGTTATTGGTTTTTCTTTGATTCCCATTGACATTTCCTCCTTACTCTCATGCAATAAAATCTTCTATTCTCATTTGCCCTATTACTTCCGACATAGTAGGCTCATTAATCGCCGCTCCCAAGTTTGCTTTTGCCTGCTGATAGTAGCTTTCTTTGAGTTCACAGCCAAGCCCTCTGCGGTTCATTCGCAAAGCCACATACGGAACACTGCCAATCCCTGCGAACGGGTCAAACACAATATCATTCGGATTTGTCCACAACTCAATACATCTCTGAATCACTTCAAGTTGTAACGGACAAATATGTTTTTCGTCTTTTTCTGCTCTTGCTGATGTTCTTTGCAGCGTATTGCTTTGCCTGATGTCCATCCATACAGGACTTGCGTATTTCTGCCAAGTATCAACGGGAAAATTCTCGTGTGTATGAGAAATCATCTCGGGATTTTCTCCCGGCTTACGCATTGTAATCACATAATCAGGCATTCCTTGGCGGCTCATTGAGCTGTCTTTACGTATCTGCTTATGTAAAAGCCCAAGAGCTTTAGTCCTTTGCATCTCTGTTACAGGATTTTTCCATATGGTAACACGGGAATGATAAATAAAACCGCACTCCTCAAATATCTGCCTTAAAATAGCAGGAAAGTCTTTTAAACCGATAACCCCGTCTTTTGATTTTAAAAGAGGCAGATCCATACAGTGAAAGCTTAAAAGCCTGCCCGGCATTGTGATCCTATATAACTCCTTTGCAAGGAATTTGAAATGCTCTACAAACTCATCATCTCCCTTGCAGTTACCCATATCCCTGTCCGAGTTGCTGTAAGTGTACAGCGAAGCAAACGGAGGTGAAAACAGCGTATAGTGAATACTGTTATCGGGGATCTGCTTTGTTACCTCTACGCAATCTGCATTGTAAACCGCATATCTGTCATTAATCATTTGTGTTATTACATTCATTAATAAATTCCTCCCATTTTGGTAATTTCATTTCTTCCCCCGGGGTGTACGGAGTGGATATTCTGCAAGTCTTTCGCAGTTCCTTTTTTGTAACCTCTTTTGTATATTTAATCATCTCTGCCTGCATCTTCCGAAAATCGCTTTCTTTTCGTTCGATATTCTGCTTAACACAGCCTTCTTTTGCTGAGATAATAATATACACATTAACTTTGCTATTCTGCCCAAATCGCCAGCAACGGCGAAGAGCCTGATAATACTGCTCATAACTGTCCGACAACCCTGTAAAAATCATATTGTGACAATGCTGCCAATTCATACCGTACCCGAAGCATAGAGGCTTTGTAATAAGAGTTTGGTGTTTTCCCTCTCTCCATTCCCGTTCTCGTTCTATTTTCAGTTTATTGGACGTAGATCCTTGAATAGATACGTTGTCGGCTATAAATTCTGCAAGTTTATCCTGTTCGGCATTCAAATCGCACCACACAACAAACTGCTCATCAGTAGATGCAATAATATCAGCTGCCTCTCTGCATCTCATAATTAAGCTCTCTTTTCGTGCGTTTCTTCGTTCGGTCAGTGTTAAAACTTCCTGCATTGGCTGATCCGCATCTACAACTATTTCTTTGATATCGAGTTCAGGCAAATCATAATCCGCTGCTTCATACCCTAAATTGATAGGATTGTCTATAAACACCGCCCAACTTGCCATCCACTGCCAAAATATATCTTCAGCGTGCCCTTTCAATCTCCATTTTGAAGTCTGTCCGCCGTCATGTACAAAAAACATCGCAAGCATTTCTGCCCTCGTCATAACTCCGAGAAATTCGCTATGGTTTCCAAGCTCCATATAGTCATTAGGAGCAGGAGTAGCTGTGCAGGCAAGCTTATAGGGTACTTGTGAAAAGTTCTCTATAATTTCAGTTCTGACTTTTCCTGTAAAAGATTTCAAAATAGAACTCTCATCAAGAACCACACCTACAAACTCATTTGCAATAAATTTGTCCAGCTTTTCGTAATTTGTTATGTTAATGCCCGCCTTAACGTCATTTTGGCTTTCGCAAAGATTAACTGCTATGCCAAATTTCTCGCCTTCTCTGATTGTCTGCGTTGAAACTGCAAGCGGTGCAAGAATAAGCACTTTTGCATTGCTACCAATGTGCTTACAAACTTTATCAGCCCATTCAAGCTGTATAAGCGTTTTGCCAAGTCCGCAGCTTGCAAAAACAGCTGCTCTCCCTTTTGCCAATGCCCATCTTACAATATCTTTCTGAAAGTCAAAAAGATTTTTATTAAGTACATCTCTGTCAACCTCAAATCCACTGCTTTCAAGAACAAATTTCTTGTTACTCAAAAACTTGGAATATTTATCCATTGACAAATCCCCTTTCTTCTGATAAAATTTAAGTATAGTTTTTTGTTTACCGCCCTCGTAAAGTTGCCACTTTCGGGGCGGTTGTTTTTATACAAAATCCTCCTCTTTATATTTTTCGGGGAACTGTATGCGTGCATTCTCCTTGATAACCTTTGTTACAAATGTAAGGTCGTCGTAATTATTAAAATCCGCTCTCAGCTCCATACGGTTCTTTGGTGTTCTCATATGGATAAATCCTCTCGAGGGTTCGTCACTGTCTTTTGAAAACAGCATTCTAAATCCCTCTGCTATTGACTTAAACATTGTTTATTCTTCCTCTCCTTGTATTCACACTTCGGGCAAACGTACTGCCTGATTTTTTTGTATTCTCCGCTGACGTTCCATTCTTCACCGCATTTCTTACACAGTCGGTAACAATACCCTTGTTTATGCTTTCTTTTTGCCTGTAAAAATCTCTGTGTCACCATCGGTAAATACTGCCTTTCCGTTTTTGTCGGTCGTTTCTCGGACAAAATCCAGCCCTATCTCGTCAATCACTACTCTGTCGAGCTGTTCCCAGAACATTTCGTTTGTAATACATTCGTTCATAGTTTTCTCAATCTCACTAATCGCAATGTTCAAACGCTGTTTCCCAAAGCCGTAAGTTCTATTCATTACATAACAAAATGCTTTGAAAATTCTTCGCATAAAACTGTATTGCTTTTTGCTCAGTGCTTCTTCGGCAAGCTCTATCATCATATCCTGTTCTTTTTTCGTTAGCTTGTTTCGGGGTGATATTCGGGCTTTCATTCCTTTATCACCCCCAAATTTTTTAGCCTTTGGAGCTTCAAGATATGTTTTTCAAGCAGCTCTACGTCTAAGTGCCACACTTCAAAAGCCGTTTTTACATCAATGTTCCCCGGCAGCCACGTTCTTACATTTCGCTTTGACATTTCTTCTTGAACCGAACGCTTAAGCCTTGTCGCCGTTGTACCGTTGCAAGAAAACAGCTTCTTTATCTCTGCACTGTTGATTTCCGTTTGTGTGTAGTAAAGCTCTAACGCTTTTACAGGGTCGGGTAATTTCATTGTTATTCCTCCTCTACCTCGCTATCTACTTCAACATAATCAGCCGCAAAGCGGATCATCTTGTTAGCGATAAGTGCCATTGTCATTCCCGTACGGTCTGCAAGATCTTTCAGTATGTCGTGGGTGTCCTTGTAAATGCTTACGCTTGCTGTCCTTCCTGTTTCACCCTCTTTTATGTTAGAGAGTATGAGCTTGTTCTTCATTCTGTGTTTCCTCCTGTTTCTTTTATTTCTCGCTCTGTCGGTTGCAATACCCTTTGCATAGTGCTAAAATATTGGTGCCTGAACAGCCCTAAAAGTATCGGAGAAGCGTTACCTCATTTAGAAAGGAGGTGTCGCTTATGGAGCGTGAAAGCGTTATGGTCTTTTCCTTAGAAGAGTGCAAAGGACTTCAGGAAAAAGGCTATGAATTATTCGCTGTATCGGATTGGGTTTACTCGCCTGATCCCAAAGCATACCACCTTTACAAGCCTGAGTAATTAGGCTTATTTACTCGTTGCCTCTGCTTCTCCGATATTTTTAAGACTGTTCATATATTTTTAGGCTATGCTTAGTATCGCTTAGTCGTGGGTGGGTTCGTCTGTTGATGGCATAAAGAAATCACATGATACATCTAAAGCACTACATATTCTTATATACTCTTCAACGTCAAGATTTCTTTTGCCGCTTACCAAGTTTGACATTGCCGATGAAGAAATGTTTGCTTTATTAGCAACGTATTCCTGCTTGATGCCTTTTTCTTTGAGATAATCTGCTATACGTTCTCTTACCAAACTATTCGCCTCCCTTGTAACTATGTTGAGCTGTTCTCAACTTGATTGTATTATACTCCCTATTTCCTCAACTGTCAATAGTTTTCTTAAAAAAAGTTGAGAAAATATAAATTTTAATATTGATTTTTTAAATTTTAGTGATATAATGTGTATCAGGAGGTGAGATTATTATGTCAAAAGATATAAGAAATGCATTAACGGAAAATTTGAATGAACTGATAAAAATTAAAGGAATAAAGGCTGTTGACTTAGCTGAAAAAGTCGGAGTTAGCAAATCGGCAGTCAGCCACTGGCTCGCAGGTGATAATTCTCCTAACATAGAAGTGCTTGCAAAAATTTGTCAAATTTACGATGTTAAACTTTCTGAAATGCTTAATGAAAAAATTGAAATATCGTATGCGGATAAAATACTTTTAAAAAAGTATCATCTTCTCGACAATTTTGGCAAAGAGGCTGTCGATGGAATATTAAATACAGAGTATAAAAGATGTACAAGTTCACAAGAAGATACAAATATTATTCATCTACCTAAGTCTGTACTCAAAGCCTCGGCAGGCTCGGGCAATTGGCTTGACGAGCAGCAGCTTGAATCCGTGTCGGTACTCGATACCCCACAATCAAGAAAAGCCAACCTCGTTATTGAAGTTGACGGAGATAGTATGTCGCCGACGTACGAGAACGGCGATAATGTATTTGTTAGAACTCAAACAGATATTGAAGTTGGAGATATAGGCATATTTATAGTTGACGGCAACGGGTATATAAAAAAACTCGGAAAAGACAGACTTATATCTGTCAATCCCGAGTATGATGATATTTACCCTACAGAATACAGCGACTTCCGATGTGTCGGTAAGGTACTGGGAAAAGCGGAGATAGTGGAGTAAAACAGCAAATGTACAAAAAAACCGCCCTCCCCTACGCCAATAGGAAAGGACGGCAACCACACAGCGAGTGTGCAGTGCAGAGTTATGTATAATCATAACAACAGTACAACCATATTGTACCACGCTCGCCCGAAAAAATCAAGCCTTGCGGAGAAATCTCCGCTGATATTTCCGTCTGAGTTTACCCTTTACAAAAGAAAAGCCGCATACTCAGACAGTGAAAAATCAAGCCTTTTTAAAGGGCGAAATTTTTGCACCCTTTTTATCTAACGTGCATATTTTCCTTTAGTCTGCACGATATAAATACAAGGAGGTACAATATTATGCCAATAAACAAAGTAACCGACAAAAGCGGTAAGCCTGTCAAAAAGGACGGCAAACAAAAGTATAGAGTACGTGTCAACTACACCGACAGCTACGGCAATAACAAACAGATCGAGCGTACAGCTTACGGAGCAGACGAAGCTAAACAGCTTGAAAGAGAATTGACACATTCTGTCAAAGAGGAAACACCTACAAAGAAGATGACTTTCGGACAGCTCTATGATGAGTATATGGAAGTGACTAAACACGAAGTAAAAGAAAACACATACAATACAAAAGCCTTTAGAATAGAAAAGTATGTTTTGCCGACTTTTGGAAACACACGTCTTGACCGCATTAACCTGTCTGCTCTGCAAAAATGGAAACAAAATTTAAATGACACTGATTTAAAAACAGGATACAAGAAGTCTATCTTTAAAAGCTTTTCTGCCGTTTTTAACTATGCTGTAAAAATGGAATACATCTCTCATAATCCGTTGGAACGCATAGGGACTTTTAAAGCACCGCTGGAAGAGCACACCGCATTTGACTATTATACAGCCGAGGAATTCTTGCTATACATAACAGAAGCGAGAAAATACGCTGAGGAGAATGATTTACTGGTACGTTGGAATATTTATGTGTTTTTCTGTATAGCTTTTTATACAGGAATGAGAAGAGGAGAAATGCTCGCCCTGAACTGGTCTGATATAAGGGACGGAGAGATAAACATTTCAAAATCCTACAATGAAAAGGTCGATATTAAAATTACATCACCGAAAAACAAGAGTTCTATTCGCACTATTCAGATCCCGAAACCGCTCCAAATCGTTCTTGATGAACATTATAACCGCTGTAAAGATATGCCGCAATTCACAGACGAATATTATATCTGCGGTGGAATTAAGCCAATATTTTTAGAAACGATTAGAGCGTCTAATAACAGGTTTGCACAGAGAGCAGGAATAAAAAGAATACGTATACACGATTTTAGACATTCCCACGCAAGTTTACTTGTGAATAACGGAATTAATATTCAAGAAATTGCAAGAAGGCTTGGGCACGCTGATGTAGGAGTAACGCTGAGGACATATTCTCACTTATACCCAAAAGAGAGCGAACGTGCCTTAACTGTGCTAAACGAGATAAAAATGCCATAAAAATATACCCCGAATTATTTTTTTGCGAATAATTCGGGGTTTTTTCGGGGGATTGTGATTGTAAATTGGCTTATAATGCGGTTTTTTATGGTAATTACATTGTTCCCATCTAACAATTTTCATATATCTTTCGATAACTTCTTATAATGGTTAACAACCAATATATCCGCATTATAAGCCACTTTTTAGCGATTTTATAATTTTTGGCAGTACCTCAAAAAATACCGATTTTTCACTTATTCGGGGAATTTTCGGGGATAAAAAACAGCCGCCGAGGAAATCCCCCGACGGCTTTAGCTTTACTCATTATTTTCTTTTTCTTTCTTGTCTTTCTTGTCTTTCTCCTCCTCAAGTCTGCTTTTTGACCCTTTGAGAAGTTTTATTATCCACTTCGGCATAATGTTAGGATTTATCAAATATAAATTCTCACATACGCTTATACTCTCGTTAAGCACTATGTATGCACAGATTATCAACGCAAACGGTAAATCTACTCCGAGTGTTAATCCAGCTCTTGCAAAAAGCAGCGGTGTGGCATAATCAAGGAATATACCAAAGAACAATCCCACGAGCAGAGAGATCTTCTTCCAGAAGCCTTTCCAGCCTTTTTGAGAAGTAAGCCCCTCGCCTATTGTCTTAGCCTTGATAAGTCCCGTTATGCAGTCGAATACTATCGCAAGGCTCACGAACACAATAAACAACCCGTACTGCTGAAAAAACGTCGCAACAGTACCGCAAATTATGCTTATGAGCCACTTTGAAGAGTTGTCCATATAATTTCACCTCTTAATTAAAAAACGTTTCTGAGGGCATTTATAGCCTTATTTCAACAGCTTATTAACCTTCGCCTGCACCTTATCGTAATCATACCCTGCCTGAGTAAGCTTCTGCTTACGTTCCGCACCGTTGCCCCACTTGCCTTGTATTACTTCCTTTGCAAGTTCGGTGACGGTTTTCTTTGCTGTCTGCTTAGTCGGTGTATATTTCAGCTTGCCGTTAGTATCGTACACACTGTAACCGCTGTTTTTGTCCGCAAGAGCCTTTGCACTTTCAAGGTTACGATACGCTCCTATCTGTGACTTTGCGTCATTTGCAGACTTTCGTACACGGTAGATAACGTCATCTGTTTTTGTGTTTGTTGTGTTAGCAGTATTGGTAAGCTTAGCTTTGAAAGCTTTCCACTGTGAAATATCTTTACTGTCCTCGTTCCAACCAATTATACCGGGGCAGAGTTTGCCCGATACATCGTAGTGCCTGATAACTCTATCGGCAGGAATATTGTACGTCTGCATTAGATACTTTGTAAGCTCGACAGCCTTTGCAACCGCCTTTTCTGTAAAACTCCACTTTTTTGAGTTAGCCTGATCGCTTGCCGTCCAGTTCGGATTTGTTGAGCATATCTCAATTCCGATACTGTTAGCGTTCGTACATTTACCGTAAAATTTACCGCCCATTGAGTACGGGTTTTTATTATCTCCACAGTGCCAGCAGAAACGATTTTTAACATCGGGATTGTACTGTACTATCGTTTCGTCATCGACAATAAAATCCGCACTCGCATAATGTGCAGGGTCCGAGAACATCACAGCGTTATTCTTTGCTGTGCCTGCCTTGCTCGTAGAACCTGCTGTGTAATGGATAACTATGTAATCGATCGCTCTGTTTAACAGACTTGTTGTATTGCTGTAACCTGTGTGTTTTTCAATATTGATCATAAATTTTCCTCCTTATTATGCTGTAACTCCGATTGTTACCCAGTCAAAGCCAACATTTGAACGTGCTTCCGTGCTATATATGTAGAGCGTTATACCGCTTGTGTTCGCCGTAGCTGTTGCTTTCACTTGATTTGGTAGATTAGTTAAAGAATTTACAAACACTCGTGGTGTGGAACTGTACTGCAAACTACTGTCAAACGTGATTTTTTGATAGCTGGACTCCGAATCAGGAACTGTTGCTACGTTAAGTCTGCCCCATTGCACAAGGATATTCCCTATTTTTAAACTGCCTGTATCACCGCTGTTTGCTGTTGTAATCCCTAAATTTGTAAGGACATCACCGACTGTTGTCGCCCCCGTACCGCCGTTTGCTATCGGGATAACATCTTTTGTTGTAAAAAGTCTTTCCCATGCCGACCAGCCTGTGTTGAGTTTTGTGCGTACAAAAATATGGTAATGAGTTGTTGCCGAACCAAATCTATAAAACAACTGTTTGACCTGTGTACCCGATCCGGGTATTACCATCAGCCAACCGTTTACGGGATTTTCGGGCACCGATATAACAGGAGCTGTGCCGCCGCTCGGTCTTTGGAGATAATAATTACCAGCCTCCGTTAAACTGTCCGCATCTGTATAATAAGTGTTGTCTTGTGACAGTGTAGTACAGGTATGCACCTCAAACGATAGATTTTTATAAGCGTCGGAGCGTGTTGTTGCACCCGTTCCACCCTTTGTTATCGGCAGAGTACCTGTAATCTTTGACAGTGTAAAGTCTGATGTATCGAGCTTATTTCCAAGCTGTGTATTGATTTTATCGCTTGACCAAGTGGAAGTTGTCGCTGTTGTGCTGTCCTGAATTTTGTTGTTTATGGTGCTCCGAAGGTCGCTGTCTAAAAATTCAACGTAAGACCAACTCGGGTACTGCATCCAATCGCTCCAAGTGCTGATTTTGCGTTGTCTGCAATAAACCGGGAAATCTAAATAAAAGCTGTCAACGTATCTCTCAATCCAAAACTGAGCCAATGCGAAATGGCTATCTTTTAACACTATCAAATAGCCACGTTTATTATCTCCGGGCGGTTCGTCCGCACCGTCACCTGTTATGATATATATTCCTGTTGTTTGATAAGTATCGAGGTCTGCACTGTTTTCGCCTGTGTCTGTTGATATTTCCTTAACGGGTAAAAATCCGTTTTTGATTTTCGCTACAAGCTCCGACAAAGACGTATCGCTCATAAACTTCATACACTACCACCTCAATTAAAAAGTGCGTCAACCTCGGCTGATGTTATCTCTGACATATTATCCGTTGTGTAAGCCTTTCCGAGCGTTACCTTATCAGTCGCAGACATCGCCCCTGCCGCACTCGTTGTTGCTGTTGAAAGGCTAAGACCGTTATTGTCAAGGCTCAGACCGTTCGCTGTTCCAAGCTTTACAGATACTACATTCTGTGATGTAATGTTTATACCGTTTCCTGCCGTATATGCGTCAACCAGATCCGACACAAGCAAGTAAATATGGCTGTCTGTACCGTCATTGTTTGCGGTATTCACAACAAAGTCGATGTACTTATCTCCGACTTTGTAACCCTGTACGGGATTGTTTGCTGTTGAACAGGTGTTCAGTGTTGCAGATTTAACAAGGTAATCTTTCGGAATGTCGATAACAGATCCTGCAATCGCAGCACCGTTCTTGTTGAGCTGGTATGTAGCTGCATATCCTGCCGTTGCGGTCGCAAGCTTTGTTATTGTGTAACTGTCAACTCCCGGAATATCTCCCACTCTTGCGTATCTGTCATCACACTTTGAAAGAAACTCCGTCAACGCTGTAATTCCTGCAAATTTTGTTGTACTCATAATACACTCTCCTTAAAATTTTAATCTTCGATAAATATCTCCGAAACTTCCTCGGCTGTTAATTCGTCTACTAAATCGTGCGTTTTAAGATAGCGGTTCAGACTTTCGGCTATCAGCTCTTCGTCAAGTCCACTGTTTATTATCTCTTCGGCTTTCTGAAACGTCTGCGAATACTGATCTAAAAGTGTAAGCTGACTTTCGGGAATATAGCTTGTTACAGCCTGATGTTCCCTTACTTTTATCGTTACCTCGTTTGTTAGACCGATAATATCATCTTCACAGAATATCTTCAAAAATACCGTCAATTCTCCGTTTACCGCTGTGTATTTACTGCTCAAAAGAATATCGCAGGACGGAGGCTCACCGCTGAAATTAAGCTGTACAATATCGCCCTCGCCGTTGGGATTAATCAGATGACATTCGATTATACAGTCGCTCAAATCGTGTCCGGATACTCTCTCGGCAGAAAATATCCTCAGAGTTTCAAAGCTGTTTTCGCCTTGATAATTTTCTGTGTACGTTACGGTATGGAGATCTTTGTCTTTACACAAGTAGAGTGTTGTCAAAACAAATCGCTCCTTATGATACAATAGTATATTCGGGTTCGCTATCTCCTGCGGGGAGGGCGAATGTGTTCGTGATAAGCCACTTTTGACCGTTAAAATCTACAAAACAATCCGTAACGGGCGTGATCATAACGACATAGAGATTGTCGCATTTTTCACCGTCAAGACTGTTTATAAAAGGCGCGAGCTGAATTGTAGATGTGTTAGGGTTAAGGCTCTTGCCGTAACTGCCTGAATGGTTATAAGCCTTGTATGCAGTTGTACCGCTTTCGGTTCTGAAATTGCCGTCATACAGTTGATAGTACGAATTTACGGTAGTAAGGTTTACAAAAACGACTCTGTCTGTGCCATTGTCGCAAGTGTCAAAAGCCAATCCTGCTTTATACGAATAATTGACACTGTCCGTACCGAAGCACATAATGCCGCAGCTGCCCGATTTATAACACGTTACAAGCTGAGTTGTAAGACCGCCGATTATGCTCGAGCTTCCAATATCGCTGTAAACCGATATATTACATTGACTGTTATATAGATATACTCTTATATAATTTATATCGTTGAGGTAAAAATCAGTCTGATTTGATGTTGATGTGTCCACATTTTCCCAGTCAAAATTATTAAGAATGGAAACGATTTTTGTATAAAGTTCAACACCGCCGCTTACCGTTCCTGTTCTCCAAGCCTGCATTGTACTTGACATTTTTACTCCTCCTCTACTGTTCCCAATATGCTGTCGGTCGTTAAGCTTGATATGTTTGTGTAGGCTGTGCCGATCGCTCCGCCGCCTGATGAAGTTGGCTTTTTATATATCCTGAATGTAACTGTATCTCCAATAGAAAACGAAACATAATCCGTGTTAAAAAATATTCTTGTAGTATTCGGTATATTATAATCAAAAGTGTAATGCTCTCGAAGTATAAGCTTACCGTTGACGCAGATAAACAGCCCGTCCTTATCCGATGTAAATACAGATGATGGCAAAATTTCGAACGGTGTTTCAGAGGTAAACGATGACATTTCCTCAACAGTTTGGGTGATTATATTTTCCTCGTATTCGGGGTACATCGCCTTAAACGAATTGATTATATATGCTGCCCAGTCAAGCTGTGTTTGCTCTGCAAAGTTTTTTACAAAATCCGTTGTAGATACAATTTCGGGTGTATCCGCACTAACGGCAGACGGTTCTATCAGAATTCTAAAGCTTGCTGTGTATATTGTGTAACCGCTCTTTGTAATTCTTACGTCACAAATGCCCTCGCCCGATAAGGCGGTCATTTCCTGCGTAACATCAAACTCAATTTTATTTGCGTATATGGTACAACTGTTGTTTATCACCACTGCAACACCGTTCACGCTTACGCTGACTTTCGCTTCTTCCTCGTTGGTGTCAAGCTGTACCGCAACACCGTTGTGAGTAAGGGACAGCCTTATGTGCCGCAGTGCAGTATCATTTTGTTTTAACTTTACCACTTTCAGACTTCGGTTCTCGTTGAAGTCAAGCGATATTTCGTTTACTATCTTGTTCATTATGCGCCTCCCAAATTCTTAACGGTTATCATATCTGCTATTGTTTTTCTCGGCTGTCCGAGTTCGATTTTTGTATATCTTTCGCCCAAAACGTCATACACCGTTTTGATTATCTTTGCTCTTGATTTTGTACCGTTGCCGTCAAGGTCTATCAAAACAGTATCGCATAATTTACAGCCTTGTAAGCCGCTCAATGTTTCTGTCAAGTCAACTTGTATATTTGTCGATATCTGAGTAAGTGCAGCCCCGCTCTTGTTGATATAATTCATTGTTTCCTGTCTGAGCCTTGTTTTTACGTCCGATAAATTTTCAAACTGTCCCGGCGATATTACATTCAGCGTTACGTCTTTCATTCTGTCGGTAAAATCATATAGCAAGGCTTTTTTATAGGTTAGGGGACTATATGCCATTTCTATAGCGTTGTTAAGATTAACATACATCTGCCCCTCGGCATTTGTCGAAAGATACTTTGTTTTCACCAAAGCATACGGCATTATGTGGCTATACACGGTTTGGTTACTGCTGTCCTGCTGCTTTGAGGAGATGTTTGAGCCGTACCTTAAAGCTATGCCTGTGTCCGTTCCTCGCCTTTGTAAAAGCGATACACTGAAATTATCGTAATAGTACTCACCGCCGAAAACATCAAGTACAGAGCCGTCTAATCCGCTCAAAAATTCACTTGCCGAAATATTGCGTTTGTTGCCGGGCAAAATTGTATTTGATGAAGTTATATTGCTTGTAAACGTAAAAGGGTTATCGAGTGCAAAATATATCTGTGCGGCATTCCATACCTCCGACGGTGTTCCCGTGAATTTTGCAGGCGGTTCAGTTGTGACGTTCGTATTCAAAAAGTAATGTATGTGCTGTGCTTGAATATCTATTTTGTCACGATTTACAGACATTGAGTAAATTTCAAAAAGCTGAGGATCATCAAACGGATTAGGTTTTGCTTTTACAAACATTCCGCAAACAGATGTTTTTGCAAGCCTGTCAGACGGTAAAACGCTCATTTCAAGCTCGTAAATGCCGTTTCTTTCTTCTGCTACATTGCACTTTGTACAGCGGTTGAAAAATCCCAGTCCATTATTCTCAAAAAATCCGTTCGTGCTTGTGTTTGAAGGATATAGTATAGGTAGCATTACAACCGCCTCCAATTCGGAGTTATCTCAACTGTAAAGCTGCTATTACCTACAATCGATATAATGTTTTCTCCTGCTTTAAGATAAGGCAATGACAAAGCGGATAATTTCTCATTACAAGAGCCGCCGCTGCCGTAAACGTCCTCTTGCTCTTTATCAATAACAATGTAGTTGTTTACGCCTGTGAGGGCAAGTGTAACATCTCCGACAATTACGGTAAAATCGCCGTTACCGTTGATTTTTATAACGGGTTCGCTGTTCCATTTTTCGAGATTGGTTAAGGTTGCTGAAACCGCATTATTTACGGAGGTTAGAGAAATAGTATTTGTACCTGCGTCGGAGTAGAGGAAAGGAACACAGTTAAATGTTATTTTAGCCGTTACAACTCCGCTCATTAATACAGTCGGCTCTGTAATGTCTGTTACAACACCTTTTCTGAAATATCCGATGTTATACGTATCACGCAAAATACCATACTCGTATGAAGTCAGAAAAGTTTCAGACAGTGCTTTTACAAATCCTTCCTCTGTTATATCTGCAAAAGTCGGTACAGACGTTACTTTATACGTTACGGAGAGATTTTTAAACCGTTTTTTGTCTGTGATGACATCTCCGCTTTTAAAAGGTATGCTTGTAAAATCAAGCTCTCTTACAGATAGTGCATAGTGTGGGTTTTCAGAAATCACTGCTCCGAGTTCTGACAGCTTATGACCGTTAAACTCAAAATCGTGTATCACGCTGTCACCGCCTTTTGCCTGTAAATCAGTTCATAAAGAGTGTAAGTTATAGTATCGGAAAGATTTATCAAAGCTGAGCTGTCTGCATTATTGAAGTTTTCAATGTTGAGCGTAAAGTTTACAGCTCCCATACCCGACTGTACAGCAGAAAGAATGCTTGTTGATTGTGGGAGCGTCTGCATACGCACATCGCCGCTTGTTATGTTTACATCGGGGTCTATGTCAAACGAAGTTGGCAAAGCATTCTGCATATTTTTTGTTACGTCTGTCATAGTATCGGAAAATCCCACACCGATACCTAAAGCAAGGTTTTCGCCGATAGTATCACGGAATAATGTAGACGGAGAATGTATGCCGAAAAAGTTCATAATGCTGTCGGTGATAGAAGTACACCAGCCGAAAATATTGTCAATTAGCCAGTCTTTCGCATTTGTTATGCCCTCCCAGATACCCGACACAAGATTAGAACCGACATCAACCATTTTCCAGAACTGTTCTGTGATTTTATTCACAATGCCTGTAATAATTTCGGGCATACGGTTTGCAATTTTTATTACAGTATTCGCAAGGTCACCTACAAGCGACATAAACAAATCTTTTCCCAAATCGACTATTACTGGGAACAGTTTAACAACCGCTGTCACTATCCCTGCGATAATATCGGGCATACTGCCCTGTATTGCAAAGATTATTTCAGGCAAAGCTTCAATTAATGCTAAAAACAAATCAACACCGCAGTTTACAATTTCCGATATATTATCTATCAACGCAGATACAATTGAATTTATTATTTCGGGGAGTTTAGATACAATAGCTGTTATTGCTTTCGGTAAATTTGAAATGAGAGATGTAAAAAGCGTTACTCCTGTTTGAATTATTATCGGTAAATTATCTGTTACAGCAGTAACAACCGCCGTAATAATATCGGGAATTATCTGCGTAAGTATTACAAGAATTTCGGGCAAAGCTGCAACTATTGCGTTTACTATTGCAAACACACCCTGTAACAATGTCGGTATCTGACCCAAAACAGCCGTAAGAAGTCCTTGTATCAAATCGGGAAGTACAGTTATTATTACATTTAGGATTTCGGGCAAATTCTCCGCAATACTTTCCGCAAGTGTTGCGACCGTATTAATAATATCGGGCAGCAATAATTCAATTAACGTTGTTACAAGTTCAACAACTGTCGGTAGTATTTCAGGTATCAGTTCAAGCACTGAACTTACAGTATTTGTAATTAAATCAAAAAGCGACTGTGTAAGCAGAGGTAAAACTTCCAGCACCGCCACACTCAATGATTGAAGAACACGGGGAATATTTCTTGCGGCAAGCTGTATTCCGGCACTCAAAAAATTAACTATTGCCGCAGCAAACTGCCCTGCTCTTGCGGTAAGAAGTGCAAGCACAGACGGTAATTCATTCATTACGCTTTCGCCTATTGTTATTACCGCATTAAGAATAGTCTCCGAATTGCTCGTAAGTCCGTTAGCTATCGACTCCACAATCTCCCCCGCCGACTGTGCAATATTCGGCGCGTTTTCTGTAAGGGCATTTGCGACAGAGTTTATGAGAGTGGTAACAACGCTAATGAGTTGCGGAGCGTATTCGGCAGCCTTGTTTGAAATATCGGCTAAAATACCGCCTGCAACATTAGCCGCCTCTTCTATACCGCCGTTTTTAAATGCCTCCGTAAGCTGGCCCAAACTGTCTGTTGCAAACTGAACGTTCTCCCTTAAATCCTTATTGAACGTTTCATAGAACGTAATTCCCAATCCCTCGGCGGCAGACTGCATAATAGTAATATCGCCCTCGAGATTGTCTATCATCGTTTTTGCTTGTTCTGCGGCTGAACCTTCTCCCTCGCTTGCGCTTGCAAGTTCTTCTTTAAATAGTTCTACCTTTTCGGTTGAGGAGGCAGTCATTTTATTGAACGCATTTAAGCCGTTAGTTGTAAAAATAGTATTCTTGTATGCGTTCGCCTGCTCATCTGTCATAGCCGAAAGTTTAGCGTTGAGTTCATCGACAACAACATTAAAATCTCTCGTATTGCCTTGACTGTCATACGCAGCAATACCCAACTCTTGTAGAGCCTGTTTTGCGGTATCGGTGGGAGTATAAAGGTCAGCCATAGCACGATTAAGCTGCGTTGCGGCATTTTCGCCCGTTACATTCTGCTCGGCAAGTCTTAACAAAGATAGTGTTACCCCGTCTGCCGTTTGTCCGTAGGAATTAGCATTCGCAGCAGTTCTTGAAAGAGCCGCACCTAAATCGTTTACATTGGTATTTGCAAGAGTTGCACCCTTTGCCATAAGGTCAGTGTAATACTGTGCGTTTTCCATAGTATCGCCGAAGCCTTTTACAGTACTTGTGGTGTAGCTTGCGGCACTTTCCAGAGTAAGACCGCCTGCCGCCGCAAGATTAAGCACCTTTTCAATACCTGCGATTTGCTCCTCGGTTTTTAGTCCCGACATTGCAAGAATATTCAAACCTTGTGCCGCCTCGGTAGCTGAAAACTGCGTTGTCGCTCCCATTTCCTTCGCTTTTTCGGTCAGATCGGAAATCTCGTCCGTAGTCTTTCCCATTGTTGCGGCGATTTGCGATACAGAGCTTTCAAAAGATTTGCCTACTTCGGTTGAAGCTTGAATGCCTTTTATTGCCATTTCCCCTGCAGCTTTTGCTACATCTAAGATAGCTTGACCTGCATTCGCAGCCGCATTAACTAACCCTTCAAGAGCTTTACCGTAGTTTTTAGTTTTCTTTTCCGCTTCTTCTGTTTCTTCTTCTGTTTCTTCGGTAACTTCGTTGAGTTCTTCTTGTTCGTTTTTCATACTTTCTAAACGATTTTCAGTTTCTATAAGAACCCTCTGAAACGCTCTGTAAGCGTCTGCACCTATATCGCCTTTTTTATATTTCTGTTCTACTTGTTCTTGTACGCTTTTTAGCTGTTGCAGCTTTAAAGATGTGTTTCTTATCTGCTCGGATAAGATCTGCTGTTTCTGTGCAAGCAGGGTCGTATTTGTCGGGTCGAATTTTAAAGCGTTGTTGACCTGTCTTAACTCGGAGTTGAGTATTTTAGACGATTTGTCTACCTCGTTTAACGCTTTTTGAAGTCCGACGGTATCACCGCCGATCTCAACCGTAATACCCTTTATTGCTTTTAATGCCATTATTTCACCTCTTTTCGGGTATAAAAAAGCACCTTGCTATTTGTTGCAAAGTATAAACCGCTCCCATTTAACCGCGAGGGCGGTTTTTTACTCCCATTCCGCAAGCTGCTGCTTGAATTTGTCGTACTTATCTTTCGGTATAAGTCCGTTCCTGTAATCCTCGTCAACCTTCGGTTCAAGCGTTTTCAATGTCTTGTATCTCTCGTCGTCGCTGTATGCACTGTCATTCTTCGACATTGATTTATTTTTGATATGAATAAAGTCTATTATCGTTCCTATGTTCCATTCGTCGATCTCGCAGGCGGCAAGTCCTGCATTTTTACAGCAGAGTACAAACTCCGCAGCGGTCATTAGTTCGCCGCTTGATTTGCCGCCCTTCCTGCGTTTTTTGTGAGTGTTTTAACAGCCTTTGAAACAAGCTCCGACAATTCCCCCCACACCTCAAAAATATCTATCTCGTCAAAGCTGTCATACCACGTCTGAGGGTCGGGTATAGTCGGGTCTGCCGTCTTTGCAAACGCCCATATCATATTTTCTATTGACGCAAAGTTTAACTTTGCAGGGTCTTTTTGTGCAGCTCCCAGTGCGGAAAAATCCGCTAAAAACTCGGAGTTGAACTGATTGCGGTATCTCATCAGAGTACCGCCCGTACATTTGAATTTAATCAATTTGCCGTCAATGGTTAGTGTTTTCTCCATATCGCCGTTGCTCCTTTACGGTGTCTTTGGTGTCGTTGTTACTGCCGCAGGTTCGGGGATCGCTTCAAGCTCCTCTGTTCCAGAAATTCTCAGTCTTACGGCATTGTCCTTTAATCTCGGTCTTGCCGTAATCTTGTATGTGACAAACTGTTCGTCCCAGTTGCCCTGCTCCGCAGTTTTGCCTGTGATGTCGGGTCTTGATGTGCAAACGCAGTTATAGAAAATCTCCGTCTTACCTACGTCGCTTGTATCGTTGTCGGAAAGAATGAGAGCAAATCTCGGCTTTTCCGTATCCTTTGCAATTTCAAGAGTACCGTTTGAGCGTATCTCATAATCAAGCCACTGCTCGGCGATCGTGTCAATAATATCAATGAGAGTAAGTTCTATTTCATAACCGCCGTTTACTTCTGCTTCATATACCGTCTGAGAGTTTGCGTCTATCGTCTTTACGGTGCCTGTTGCAGTCGCTTTATACTCTCTGCCGCCTGCCTGCGCAGCGGCAAAATACACGGGTGTACCTGCTGTATATGTTGTTCCGTTTTGCGCCGTGATGGGCGCAAAGCCTACGTTGACAAGTTTTGTTTTCATATATTTTCCCCCTTATAGGTCAAAAGTATAGTAAGTAACAAAAAGCTGTTCCTCAGAAATATAAGAACGGCTTTTTTCGTATGTTGTAAAATCATCGAGAAAGTTTTCTATAACTTCTTCGTTTTCGTCCGTCTGTTCTGCTTTTGTGTAAAGCTCCAGCACAATAGCCGTTCTGCAAAACACCGTTTTTGAATCCGCTGATACAAACTCAAAATCGTTATCGGTATAAATCAGATACGGCGCTGTCTGCTCCTCTAAAAACACGGTATGAGCGGCAGGGAAGGGCAGAACTTCAAGACTTTGTGCAAATCTTTCTTTATCGAATTTAATCATTTGTGTCCCGCCTCCCGTATATCTTTTTCAATTCGTGCGGTAAACTCTTTGACAACAGCTTCCTCCGCAGGTGCTATGTGAGGTATCGCCTTTACTCTTTTTGTACCGCCCTTTATTGCGTGCCCATATTCAAGTAAGTGCGTTAGCTGATAATCGGTCGCATTATACACCACAAACTGACTGACTGCCTGATTTTTATAAACCTGTCTAACTTTCCAGCCCTTTTTATAGTCGCCTGTTTTCTTTGGACTTGTTTTTTTAAGTGTTGAGCATAATTCTTTTGCACACTCTTCCGCAGACTTATTCACACGTTCGGCAAGTTCGTTTGTGTACACCTGTAACTCGCTCATAATCGCTTGTGAGATGTCTGTGCTATTAGCCATACTCTCCCCCCTCTATCCGCTTTTCAACCGTTATTTCAAGCTGCAAGCCGTTTCTGTACGTCCTTACAACGTGATAGAGGACACCGTTGTATTTAGCGATGTCCTCGTTATCATAGTCGTAATAATCGGCAAGTACGAATTTGTATGCAGGCTTTATGCCGCTTTGTGCAGCGGTGTAATATTCCGATTGTGATATAGATTTTACCTCAGCAAACACTTCACGGAATACATACGCTTTGATTTGATTTTTGTACTTATCTGTGACGATCTGTTGTTTGCCAAGTCCGATGACATCGTTATACATTTATGTCACTCTCCTTGTAGTCGCTTGACATACTCAGCACATCTCTCAGACTTTCATAGCCTTTCTTGTACTGCTCGCCTTTGCCTAAAAAATCAAACTGTGCCATACAATACAGCTTTATAGCCGCCAATAAAAGCGGAATGTCGCTTGCAAGGTCGTAATATTCGGGGACAGCTATCCCCAGCCTTTTCATATCGTCAATGCAAGCTCGAATATGCTGCATTATCTCATCGTCAAGCTTGCTGTGCGATATTCTAAGAGCGGTTTTTACTGCGTTAAGCAGCATTTTCTTTCACCTCTCTTATTAAGGCTTTTTCTGCGTAAGCGTAACAAGGCTGTGCTTATCTACAACTTTACCGTCAACAAGCATTACAGCCTTTGTAACCTTATTATCGGTATCATTATCCTCGTATGTCTTTACGGTAATATTGAGGTTTGTATTAAGCGTGTAATCAGCAGGGCGGAAAATGAACGCTATAATTGTATCCACTGTCTGAGTTGCCGCATAGCTTGACATATAGTCGTCAAGAAGCTTAACGCCTCTGCCGAGAAGAACTCTCTCGGGCTTGCCGCCGATACCGTAATTTACTCTTGCAATAGGCTGTCCGTTATCGTCTGTCATTCCCACAAACTGCATAAACGTTTTCTTTGTCATGAAGTAAAAAGCGCCGTTTTCGTATGCAGTCGGTAATGCGCTCTCCATATCAACGAGTGTCTGATAGCCGAGTGACGCACCGCTTGCAAGCTCTATTGCCTGACCTGTTACGGGAGTTTCCGCAAGTATGCCCTTAGGCTTGCCTGTACCGTCACCGCTTACAATTGCCGCAGTAAGTGCCCTGTTCATTGCTCGTGCTACATCTCTTACAAACTTTCCTTCAAATGCAGAAAGCGACATTGTTTCCACCTCAAGCGTCATAGCGACTGCAACTCTGAGCTTGTGATAAGCAAATGTAATAGTACCGTTTACACCGCTTTTCTGCAAAGTTGAGCCTGCTCCCTCTGCTACCCAGCTTGCAGTAGGCTTAACATCGCTTGTGGGGATAGCTAAGCCGCCCTTGTATGACGTGCGTGTAACAAGTGTAAGCAGGTCGCTTTCCGTTTCGAGTTCTTCGACAATTCTGTTGAGCGTTGTTGTGGGAATAACAGGTGTAACATCGCCTGTTTCGGTTACAGCGTTTACATACTGCGCAGGGATAGGAGTATGTTTTGTAACATAATTCATAAACGCTTTACGATACTCCATTGAGTCATAATCAGCCGCATTTGCCTTGCCTGCATAAAAGTCTGCCGCCTTGCTTTCCGTTGCTCCGCTCAGAGCGTTGAGATTTGCCTGTGCAGTGCTTTGTGTCTCGAAGTCCTCGTCAAGCTTCTTTATCTCGTTTTCCTTTTCTGCATAGGCTTTCATATCGCCCTTGTCAATGCTTGCCTGAGCCTCGTTTACAAGAGCTGTTCTTCTGTTAAGATAAATATCTTTTGTCATATTTTAACATCACCTTTCAATTTTTCTAATTTTATTTGTGCCTGAGCTTTCGCTTTGGCATTTTCAAACTGTTTACGCTGTTCGGGCGTGATAACGTCACAATAGCCGTTCATCATCGGACTGACTACTTTATCACACAATCCCATTTCAACAGCTTCCCGAGCCGTGAACCACTTCTCCTTATCCATTAAAGCAAGCCATTCGCTTTCAGGCTTTCCCGACTTGTTTACATAAGCCTGACAAATTGCCCTGTCTGCCGTTTTCAGCACCTGTGCAGCGTGTTCAAAATCGTTGTGATTACCCTCGGCAATTGTCGACACGTTATGTATCATGACCATTGATGTGGCGCTGATGTCATTCTCGGCAGCGCACATAATAATTGTAGCTGCCGAACAGGCTCGCCCTGCAACGTGAATTTTCACTCTGTCGCTGTTACGCTGAATAAGAGAATAAATCTCGTTTGCTGAAACGACATCACCTCCGCCCGAATTGATATAGATGTCAACGTCCTCACCGTCTGCCTGTTCAAAAGCCTTTGCAACATCATTCGGGCAGGTGCTTTCGATGTCAAACCAGTCGTACATTGATTTATCGTCATTAGGAATTATTGTTCCCTTGATTTGAATTTCCGTAATCCTCACCTCCCTCATTTGCAGGTCGTGTATCTAATCTTCTGATAGGCTCATCGCCGCCCTCCACGGGTGCAAGATTGAATATCTCTCGCCACTCGTTGGGAGTTAATGCTCCACGGTCTACCATTTGTAAAAAATTAAGCTTTGTGCTTATTGTCGCACAAGCAAGATTAGACGCTTCAAAAATTATTTTATTACCGTAGCTGCGTTTCTTCACCGAAAATAATTTCCGTGTATACTCGTTTGCAAAATCTAAGGCAATAGGCTCTATGGAGCTTTCGTAAAAGCTGTTCCATTCGTCCTCGGTGTAATTTCCTTGAACTATTTTTTCGGAAACTCCGAACAGGCTGTAAATTCTGTCCTTGACAGATTTCAATATCTCAAAATTCGGGATGTAATCGTTGTTTTTTACCTGCGTCACTTCCACTCTCGGATCCGTCGCAGCCACACCACCCGCCGTGCTGTCGGTGCTTGTATATGCCTTTGCAAAATTCTCCGAGATTTTTTGCAGATCATTGGGATGCAGCGAACCCGTAGCCTTAAGCAGCCACCGAATGATATTACTACTCTTGACTGTCTTCACAATGCCGTCGTCTATGGTATTGCTTATTTTTAGCAGCGGCGCTAAAGTCGGCATTAAGCTATTCCCGAAAATGTCGTTATCGTAGTAATTTGTACGCAAATGGATAACGTCATCATATGCGAATGTGTAAACCTTTCCGTTGTCAAACGTGAATTTCAAGAATAAATTACTCCCCCTGTATTCCGCTTCCACGCCTATTGCAGGCAACGGAAAAAGTTCCACAGGAATGCCGTTCCTATCTCTTGTAATGCTTGCAAAAGCGTTGCCGTTAAGTATGAGCTGCGCCGTCATCTTTTCTTGAAACTTTTGAGCGGACATAAGCGGATTAGGATTTTCAAGCAAAATTTTCATATACGGCTCGGGATTTACCCTAAGCTCCTTTTGTCCTCCGAAAATGTGCCTGCCGACAAGCTTTCCTATCGACTTAACGTAAGGCGCAAGGCAGGCTCGGACTATATCGCTGTCGTATATTTTGCCGTTCCAGATGTAAGTGCCGTTTCCCCTTTCGGTTACGAGCTGATATTTAGTAAGGGTTTCGGACTTTTGATTTTTGAATAAGCGTTTGAAAATATTCGTGTTTATCACCTGCCTTTATATCATCGCCAAATAATTAACCCTCACGTCACAGTACCCGACATAAGCGTCCAAAAGAGCTGCTGTGCCGTCTATACGCTGTGTACTCTTGTCTGATTTACACGGCTGGATATTTCCGTTAATATCGGCTTTAACGTCCGTGTTCAGCAAGCACCACAGCATTATCGGGTTATCGTCATACACAATTCTGTGTTCCTTTAAATCGGCTTTAAGGTCCTTCATGGGCGATGACAGAGTTATAACTCCCTGCCGTACCGCTCTCATAGTTTTCTTTCCGAACTCGTTTTCAAAAGCTCGTAAAAGGTCATCGGAGATGTGCCACGGGTCATAGCATATGATCATCGGGTAAATATCTTCGTTATCCCTCAGCTCGCAGAACCAGTCAAGAAACACTCTTTTGTCAACCTTTGCACCCGGATACGTTCTCATTAATCCCTGTTCTATCCATAGCTTATACGGAACGTGATCCCTGCCGTCTCGGCTGCCCTTTTCGTCCTGCTCGTCAATAACGCTTTGCGGTATCCAGAACATTGATTTTACATAGATTTTATCGTCCCCGGGCTTTTGGAATATTGCCGTTGCGGCGTTTAAATCAACACTGTCGGCAGCGTCCATGCCTCCGATAAAATAACGGTAAGCATATTTGGGGATTTTATCTCCGTTATACGCTTCCTCATAAGTAAGCCAGCGGCTTTGAGGATTTTCTTTAAGGTTGAAATCTTTTACAAGAACAGTTGGTTTAAATGTAGGGTCTGCTTTTGCTTTACTTACCATTTGCCGCAAATAGTCATAAGATTTTATTGAACCTAAGCCGGGATTGGCTTTTATCCAGCAATCCTCTCTTTCCCACTCCTCGGGGCTGTCAAGCTCATAGATAAACGGGAGAAAATGCTCGTCTTGTACCTTTCCTGAAATGATTTTTGCGGCATATTCATACTGTGCGTCAAAGATACCGTTTCTTACAAATCCGTTCGTTGTTATCGTAAACAGAACAGGCTGTGAGCGTGCGCCCATAGCCTGTTTGATAAGGTCGTATAAATCTCTGTTTTTGATAGCCGCCAACTCATCGATAACGGCACAATGTACATCAAGTCCGTCAAGGTTTGCCGTTTCGCTCGCCAACGCTTTTATGTATCCGAAGTTATGAGAAAAATACAGATCGCTCGCCCTCTTGCGGATATGCTTACGCAGAAAAGGTGATTTCTGTATCATTTTGTAGCAGGCATTAAAGCCTAAGGTTGCCTGCTCCCTTTGCGTCGCAAGGTTATATATCTGCGGCGATCCCTCGCTGTCATTGCAAAGCATATCGATCTCAACAGCTCCCGTTTCGGAGGTTTTGCCGTTTTTTCTGCCCTCTATGATAAGACACTCGTTATACTGCCGCTTGTTATTATCGTCTACAAAACCGAACAAAGCCTGTAATCTCGCCTTTTGGAACAGCTCCATAGTAAACGGCTTCCCCATTTTATCGCCCGACGGATAGCAGCAGAAACGTTCGATAAAATCGATGTGTCTGTTTGCAATGTCAATGTCAAAGTGATACTTATCGGGAGAAGTCAAGGCATTTAACATACGTTCGGATTGCAGCCGCATTTTCTTGCAGGCTGTAATTTTGCCGTCATATATCGCAGTAAAATATTTCTCAAACTCCGTCAACTGCTGTCACCGCCGATAAAATCCATAAAGGGATCGTTCTCCTTCTTTTCCTCGGCAGGCAGCAGGTCAGTAAGCTGCTTTATGATTTTTTGATAGCTTGTATTCATAGCAGAATACAGATCCGCTATCGGTCTCTTGCGGTCGTAGGGTTCTTGATCGCCCTGCGAGAATTTCTCCGTAAGTCCGTTTTCTATAACGTCGCTCTCGCATTCTTCCAGCATAACACGCATATATGCCGCCCTGCGGATAAGTCCCTGAGCGGTTTGCATTTTCTTCTCGCCTTTTAAGTCGCCGTAGATTTTTGTAAGTCTGCGTTCTTCTGCTTTTATGCGTTTATCTTTTGTTTTCTCTTTCATAATGCTGCCTCCTTTCGGCTGATTTTAGGGGGAGG
>REGX01174192.1_pt1 | contig 36068 bp, 21 predicted proteins | sample 2276321 | NCBI WGS metagenome assembly REGX01 (sample SAMN08335021, study PRJNA423103) | bovine gut metagenome | biome: bovine gut metagenome; feature: rumen; material: feed digesta; isolation source: rumen digesta from from 15 high feed efficiency cows and 15 low feed... | host: Bos taurus ... | reverse complement strand
TATCAATAGTGTTGTTGTAAAGAAGAATGGAAGTTCTTATTCTTTGGAGAATGATACTGATGATATTTGGATGTCTCAGATTGTATCTACCTCTGGAGTTTCTAATGTTGCTGCAGTATCTTTGGTAAATAATGCTTCTACTTTTAACCTTACTGGTCAGAAAGTTGGTGGTCATTATAAAGGTATTGTTGTTCGTAATGGAAAGAAATATTTGATAAAATAAACATATTGTTAGTCAGTCGTGACTAATTTTTCTCTCTCGTCTTTTAGGGGCTGACGTCGGTCAGCCCCAATTTTTTTTATGTGCTCTTTTATTTTGCCTTTTGTTGTGTATAGTTCATAAATATGGTCTATCTCTATTAAAATTATGAATTATGCATTAAGAATTACGAATTATTCTCCTTATCTTTGTAGCCGTTTAAGCGATATATTATGAAAAAGTTATTTCTTCTTTGTCTGATTCTTATCGGGTTGATGATTTCCTGTGATGATCATCTGCCAGGACAGGTGGTGTCGGTTCGTGAAATGCGAAGACAGGCCTGGAAATTGGAGAAGCAAGGCAGACAGGATACTTGCTTGAGTTTGCTTCTTAAAGCCCGTGTCACAGCCTTGAAAGAAGAAAACAGAGTCTTGGCTGATTCAATTAAGGAAGATATCAATCTGATTGCTAAATCTGAACTCCCTAAGGGATCCCAACTCGAAAAAGAGGCGATGAAAGCGGATTCTTTCTATCTTTTGGCTAATAAAAATAACGATTTCATCGACTCTTCCATCATTTATAATCGAAGGTTGATTTCCTCGGATAATCTCTTTGCTCAGCGAAAGGGTCATCTGGGATTGCTGAAAATTGATCTTTATTTGGGTGATGAAATCGCAGCAAATGATGAGTTGGCACTTTATGAAATGGCAAATAAACTTGTCGAGAAATCGAATAAGGAAAAAATTGCTAAGGGGGTATTTGATCATTATAATAGTAGAAGGAACAAGGCACATAATGAGGAATTGCTGGGTATGTTTGATACCTTCTTTGTGGTGCTTGCCCTTTTATTCGGTTTGTTGATAGCTGTTGGAGTTATTTCCTATATGGTTATCAACAATAAGGAACAACGGGAACAGTTGCTCTGGATGCGTATTGAAAGAATGAAGCAGTTGCAACAGGAATATGCGCATAAGGACAAGAGGGTTTTGGAGGAAGAACAATCCGACATTGAAAGTTCGGAAATCTATCAGAAGATTAAATTAAAGCTGAATTCACCTATGGAATCGGGCTGCTTATCCTCGATGGAATGGGAAAAAATAGGGGATATTCTTCGTGAAGTATATCCCACCTTCGATACCAATCTTGCCATGCTCTGTAAATTAAGTGAGCATGAATACCATGTCTGTCAGTTATTAAAGATGAATATAGCCCCTTCTGCCATCGGAGAATTGACTGCTCATAGCAAGGAGGCTATTACCTCTACCAGAAGAAGACTTTATGAGAAGGCTTTTGGCAAAAAAGGCTCGCCAAAGGATTGGGATGATGTAATAAAGTCTATTTCTTAAATTGTTGATTATCAGAAGGATAGTTTTTGAACACTACCTTGCACACTCCATAAATTGATAGTTTGAAAAGTTGAAATTATCTTTGCCGTGTAATCCAAAAGATGTTTCATTTTTAAAAACTATAAATTATGGCAAGAGTTGATATTTACGATCCTAAGTGGATTGACATGGTGTTCACTGGTAGAAATACAAGTTATGGTGCTTATCAGATAAGAAAAGAGACTTCGAGCAGAAATATGAAGTCTTTGGGAATCCTTTTGGCTGCTGCAGCCCTGTTTGGTGGTGCCTTGGCTTATAACTATTCTCATAAAGAGGAAATTATTGATGTAGATGGCTTTGGTGCAGGATCGCATATTATAGAATATAATCATAGAGATGCTCCAAAGAAAGTGCAGCCTAAGACTCAGAAGGTAAAGGAAGTACCCGTTGTTCGTCAAACCCAAAAGTTTGTTGCTCCAATTATCAAGCCTGATGACTTGGTTGATGAGAAGAAATTGATGACCCAGATGGCAGATCTGGATAAGACGGTTGCGGTTGGTTCTGAGAATGTAGAAGGAACTACTGACAGAACTATAGCAGCTATGCACGATGAAATCGTTACTGCAGCTCCACCAGCACCAGAACCAAAGCGCCCAGAGATAACAGAAGCGCTTACTATTGCCGAGGTGATGCCTGCTTTCCCTGGTGGTACTTCTGCTTTGATGAGTTATCTTGGAAAAAACACGAAATATCCGGTGGTTGCGCAAGAAAATGGAATCGAAGGTAGGGTAGTAATTGGCTTTGTTGTGGAACGTGATGGTTCTATAACCGATGTAAGGATACTGAGAGCTGCTGATCCTTCATTGGACAAGGAAGCCTTGCGCGTAGTGAGAAATATGCCACGATGGCTGCCTGGAAAGCAGAATGGTCAGGCTGTTCGTGTAAGGTTCAATGTTCCTGTCGTTTTCCGCTTGAATTAATTTTTTCTTTCTATCTTTATCCTATAATAAATAATATTCGTAATTTTGCAGGCAATTTGAATATTTTTTAGGGTAAAAGAAATGAAAAGACTTATTGCTTTGTTCATCTGCCTGTGCGCCCTTACTGCCAACGCACAGGTGAAGACTATTACTGGCAGCCAGTGGGTGGGTACCTGGGCGACAGCTCCTCAGATTCCTGTAAAGAGCTTTATGCCCCATAACAACAATCTGTCTAATCGCTCACTTCGTCAGGTAGTGAAAGTATCTGTAGGCGGTGACCTTATTCGACTTCGATTCAGCAATGTCTATAGCACGGAGCCGGTGGTGATTCGTTCGGTTTATATCGCCACTTCTACCGATTCCTTCGATATTTTACCAAAGACAGCAAAGTATCTCAAGTTTCAGAACAAATATACAGCAACGATTCCTGCAGGAAAGACGTTGGTTAGTGATGCAATAAAGTTTGATTTGAAGGCAATGCAGAAACTTGCCATTACCATCAACTATACATCGGCTCCTGCTAATCCAACCGTGCACATGGGCTCACGCACCACTTCTTATATTATGAAAGGTGTAACCAATGCCAAATCCGATTTCAGTACTTCCTTTCGGGAAAATCACTGGTTTAATATCGATGGAATCGATGTTTATAACTCAACGGCTCATTCTGTAGCAATTATCGGAAACTCAATAACTGATGGAAAAGGCTCTGCAGATAATCTGCAGAATAGATGGCCGGATATGCTTTCTGAATATCTTCAGTTGAAGCATAAGATAACGCATGTAGGTGTGCTGAATCTGGGTATCGGTAATAATCGAGTAGCTACAACAGGTGGCTTCGGAATTATGGCAAAACTCCGATTTGATCGGGATATTCTGATGCAGAGTGGAGTGAAGACAGTTATTATTTTTGAAGGCGTTAACGATATCGGAAATGCTAAGGGAAATAGCGAGACTGTAGCTTCAATGCTTATTGCTGCATATAAGGAAATGATACAGAAGGCAAAGGCCCGCCATCTAAAAGTTGTGATGGCAACAATTACGCCGTTTAAGAATGCTGGCTATTATTCGCCTTTCCATGAGGCGGCCCGTGAAACTGTTAATCAATGGATAAGAGCCAACAAGAGCGAATTTGACGGTCTTCTTGATTTTGATGAGCTGCTTAGAGATCCTGCTGACCCATCCTGCTTGAAGAAAGAATATCAAAGTGACTGGCTGCACCCTAATCCGGCGGGATATAAGGTGATGGGAGAATATGCAGCCAATGAATTAGTAAAACTAAAACTTCTATAATACATAAGGTCGAACTGCATCACTGCAGTCCGACCTTTTTTAAGCTAAGAAACTATAACACTGAATTAATCACTCAGTTACTGTACTAGAAACGTTATTTTTCTCATAATAGGCTTTGTAGGCATCTCCGCCAAAGTCGATGCCAAGGTCTTTTCCTGCGATTCCATCGCAAACTCCCTTGTATGACCACTTGCGCAGATAGTTGCCATCGAAGAGATTAGGAACATCGCCTTTCAACCAATATTCATGCTCTTTCTCGTTATCACTCAAACTCCAAATGGTGATACCACTCTGTTGGGCTTCAGGAATGTTCTTCTTGTAACTCTCAAAGATCATTCGATAGGTTTCTGCCTGAGTACGATATTGAGCTGCTGAAGGACTGCTTGTGCCTAATGCTACATCCAATTCGGTAACGCGAACTAATTTCCCGGTTGCTGCAAGACTTTGGAACATTGCATCAATTTTCTCACGAAGCTTGGCTATTAATTCAAGGTCGGCATCCCAATCATCTGTAGCTGCACTAAGATCGAAGTGAACCTGAGTACCGATTCCATCGACAATATTGCTTCCGTTGGCTTTGTCGATATCGCTGATAAACTTTACTAATGCAGCTAATTTGTTTGGACTAACCTCAAGGTTATAGTCATTAACAAACAGTTTTGTTTCTGCAGGAAGATATTTGCGGGCCATTTGGAATGCCTGCACAGCATAGTCAGGCACATAGTAGCCCCAATAGAAACGATTACTTCCCCAATTTAGGTTCAATCCATCGGTTGTGGTTTCAGTAGGTGCTTGATCATCACTATTGAATACTTCAATACCTCTGAGTTTATTGTTGCCATCCTCGATAGGTTCATTGATAACATCATATCCGTATGGAACAACTTTCTTCTCGGCAAGATGTTTGGCCATGTCTTGGATCCATCCCTCCATAGCACCCAATAAAGCTGTACGCTTTTCGGCTGCACTCTTCAAAGTATAGGTGATAGTTGTTCCGTTTGTGCTGTTGTTGCCTTTAGCCTGGGTGTAATACATCGGTATGAACTTCTTTGCACCACCTGCAGCATCCTGATTCTTGGCAATGCCAAATTTGATGTTGTCGATGGTATATGTAGCACCAATCTTACCGAAGTTCAAGATGATGCGGTTGGCATCGTCTGGAGTTGGTGTGAACTCAAATTCATACTGTGCCCAAGTGGTGCCGACGTTGAAGGTGTTATATCCACCCTGTGAACCATAGGTGGTTCCATTCTGATACTGGAATTGCAGTTCACCTGCAGCTGCAGTACTCTTTGCCCAGAACTGGATGATGTATTTCTTGCTGTTGTCGAGAGGCGTATCAAAGGTATATGCACATTGTGCCTCCCATGCATTTCCGTCGCCTTTGTTGGCAAGTACCAAACCTGCAGAACCATCCTTACCTTCGCCAGCCTTGACTTCGCTTGATTCTTTGTTAGAACCCCATGAACCCCATCCACCAGTAGAGCCGCCTTCGAAATCGCTGGCGTCGCCTGCAAGGATATTTGTCATCTTATCTTCAATCTTTGTTCCAAACTGGATGTCGTCGATGCTATAGCTGCCACCCACCTTACCGAAGTTGATGATGATGCGGTTCACATCATCATAGTTTGTAATCTTGAAGGTAGCCTCGCAGGTAGTCCAGTCTTTTCCCACTTCAAAAGTGGTGTATCCGCCCTGTGAGCCGTATGTTGTAGCATTCTGATATTGGAACTGAAGCTGGCCGGAACCGGAAGAACTCTTTGCTTTGAATCGGATGACATATTCCTTGTCCTTTTCCAAAGGTGTGTCGAAGGTATAGGCAAATTGTGCTTCCCAGAAATTGCCATCACCCTTGTTGGTGAGCACCATAGCACCATCGACAACCTCGGCACTTGCCTTTCCGGAACCCCATGATCCCCATCCTCCATATGTGCCGCCATTGAAGTCGCTGGCATCACCTGTAAGAAGATTGGCAATATCTCCATCGGTCTTGATCACCATTGTTGGTGCAATCAGACTCTTAAGATAGGTTTGCGACTGCTGCTGATACCAGATGAAGTTGTGACCATAGAGTTTGGTATCTGATGGCATGTTATCAATCATAGCATCCATAGTAGTAAAATTCATAGTACCACTACTTCCAACAATCGCATCCATCTTCATGGCATTGCCCATGGTGAACATCTGGAAATTATCATTGGCTATTTGCTGATAATTGCCATTGAAATTGCTGGTATACAAATCGGCGCTACAACCCAGTCCCACAATCATATTAGGCGTGTATTGGGCAGCATAGGCCTTGATATTATCGTAATTGGCAAGGACTTCCTTCACTGCAAGGGGAATCTCGGCATTGGTTACCGCATTCTCTCCAGCTGGTCGGCCCCATTCCATAATCTGGTCATCGCATCCCGTTAACAGCATACTTGCTGCTAACAACGGGAGTATATATTTGGTTTTCATCATGATTACTTTCATTTAAAGTTAATAGGAACTACTTCTCTTCTGGATAATCGGATACACTCTTGCCACCTATGCGGACAATTCGGAAATTGTCGAGATAGATTGGTAGATTGAATGCCTGAGAAGGAGTGATATCATTCTCGGTTGACGCATCGCCATCGAAGTCAACATCGCTGTTGCAGAACAGGAATCCGAAGTTGCGATAGCTTCCCGCATTCTTGTCGGCAATGATCTTACTGAATGGTGTGCTGGCATACTCGCCTGTATAGTTGCCAAACCATGACAAAGGAATGGTAACGGTCTGCCAACCAGAAGTCTGGAAAGGACCAGTGAGTTCGCCCGTTTCGCGGTCCATCCAAGGAACCCATGCGCATGCCTGGTTGATATACTCATCAGAATGACGGGTGCAAGCCGACTGCCAACCATAGTTGGAGAGGTTGTTCTGAAGAGTGATCTCCAACTGACCGCTCTTGTCCCATGGCTGAGGGCAGTAAATATCAAACTGCAAAGCGATGGAGTCGGCAGGAGTTGTCGCAGGAATGAATTTCGTCATTCGACTCCAATCATCATCTGGGTCATCATTTCCTGCAGTCCAGTATCCCTTGATGCTGCTTGTTCCTGCCTTTACAGTACCGATACTCTCTGGAATCAGCATAGCAACCTTACCTCTGCCTGAATTGAGAGGATCTTCAACAAGATCGGATGTCTGAAGTGTTGCACTCCAAGTACCCTGTGTTCCCTTACCATCAAAATTGATGATATAGCAAGAGTTGTCGTTGAAATTAGGTGCAGAGATAGCAGTTCCATTAGCTCCCGTACTTGTAAGAGAACCACCTTCAGCTACTCCGGATGGCATAACGAAAGAAAACCATTTGCCATCTTCATCATTGGTAATCTCATTGACTACAACACCTCCTGGAAGTGTAACCTCGGAAGTCTCCTCCAAATTGGAACCTTTCACGATAACGGTTTCTCCTGGCTGAGGAAGTGTGCAGGAAATACTGCTGATAGAAGGACTTGCAGAACGGATGATGAAACTATAGGTACAAGTTCCGTTGTCCTTGACGAAGGTGATGGTATTTCTTACATCTTCAGAGGCTGTACTTACAGGCGTGTTTTGGTTCAAGGTCACCCATACATTCTTGTCGGTGAGCAGGGCATTATTGAAATAGGTCTCATATCCGTTGATATAGATCTTCTTGAGACCTGTAAATCCCGAGCCTTCAATACGTATAAGCTGACCAAGACGGGCAAAAGTTACTTCTCTATCAGGAACACTTGATTTTACGTCCTCCAGATACACCTTGTTGATGGCCATTGAAGCGTTGCTTGCATCTTCGTCAGAACATGCTGTTATGAACAAAGAAGCCAACAGTGATATTGTAAAATATTTTAAGATTTTCATAATAAACTTCTCTTTTAGAATTATTTTTTTGCTTATTCGAAGAGAGCAGATTCATCGACTTCACGATCTCCAAAGGTATATGCCTTGGTGGCAATATTTCCATTGGAATCAGGTTTAAGAAGAGGATTCTTTGTCTGGTCGGTATCCGACATAGGAAGGGTGAGATCGGCAGCTGTTGCTACATCCACATCTGGTCCTGGAGCAACATAGTTGTCGCTGAGAACATAGGAGTTGGTGGATGCCTCGAAATAGCTGGCATTTCTGTTCTGATTGTTCAGATAGTTTACTACCTCTTGCTGATGTGAATAGCCACGACGGATGAGCTGATACCAGTACATACCCTCAAAGGCTAACTCCATTCGGAATTCATGGCGAAGATCTTCATAGGTGATCTTTGTCTTGGTTGGCATCTGCGCACGCTGACGAATAGCATTAAAGAGTTTTAGCGCTTCTGCATCCTCAGTTTCGTCATTGTCTCCCATGACAGCTTCCACATAGTTCAGATAAACTTCTGCAAGACGAAGCATATAGGTGTTAATGCCTGAGTTGTTAGGCTCTGAGAATCCGTTAACCTTCTTTGTACCGATAACATATTTCTTGATATTGGCTCCCTGGTTTCCTGGACTTTCTGTCTCGCCATAGATATAAGGTGAACTAGCATCTGCACTAAGCTCTGGATAGGATTCTCCATAAGATGCAACAGAGTTGTGGCGACGAATCTTGTCATCCACAGTTCTACCTAAAGTGGCATCTTTGTATTCCTTGAACTCCTCCCAGAGATCGTAAGAACAATAAGTTGAACCTCCCCATGCATTCTGGTCGGCTACAGTAGTAGACCATGCAAGGAAACGAGTCATACTTTGAGCAGCTCCACCGATATTTGTTCCAGGCATGAACTGGAGTTGGAAAAGACTCTCACTATTGTTGTTGATAGTAGAGGCTCCGAAAAGTTCTGCATAGTTGGTGAGGAGTTTGGCATTGCTCTCGTTGATAACCTTCAAGGCTGCTTTCTTGGCAAGATCCAGATAATAGGAATTGCGAGTCTGACTATTGAAGTTTGTCTGAGCATTTGTTCCATCATACTGACCACTGGTAGTTAAGCCTGCCATAGAAAGATACATTCTGGAAAGCATACCATAAGCTGAGTATTTCGATACACGTCCAGTACCTTTAGGTGATTCTGGAAGATACTTTGCAGCATATTCCATATCGCGAATGGCAAATTCTATTCCATCGACTCGTGGACTAGCTGCTACTACATAATTATTAACCATGTCGGCAGTATTCTCGTAGATAACAGCACATCCCCAAAGTGAACTGATATACCAGTAAGCCAGTCCTCTCATAAAACGGGCTTCTGCAACGGCCTTGTTCTTTGCATCCTCGCTCACACTTGAAGTGCTGAAATTCTTGATGTTGTTGATCGAGTTATTGGATTGGGAAACAACACTATATAAAGAACCCCATGCTTCGGTTAATCCCTGAGAAAGAGAAGTCTCGGTGAAGTTTGTGTATGGATAGATGTAGTTGGAATATTGAGCTGTGATGTTGTTGGCTCTACCATCACCCATACCATAATAGAACTTATCATTGAAGTCGTACCAGACATAGCTATAGAGTGGCCATACTGCTTTCTCTACAGCCGCATCAGAATCGAAGAAGTTCTCCTGCGATGGCTGATGGCTGTTGCTCTGGTCAAGGAAATCCCCGCAAGAACTAAATGTAAGACCTGCTGACAGGAGTAATCCAACAGATAATATTTTTGATTTCATAATACTTTAGATTTTAGAAGGATACGTTAAGACCAAATGTGTAAATGCGTGGAGAAGGGTAGCGGTTGTAATCGATTCCATTCTTTAATGCATCGCCCCACAAACTACCAACTTCTGGGTCATAACCATCATATTTTGTGATTGTAAACAAGTTCTGAATATTGCAATACAATTTTACGTTGGTAAGGAATGTGCTTAAAAGCAATTTCTTTGGCAAGGTGTAGCTCAACGAAATGTTCTGCAAACGGAGGTATGATCCATCCTCAATATAGGCGTCGCTCACACGATTGTTGTTGTTGGTATAACTCTCGGTATATAAGCGAGGCATTACTGTTGAGGCTGCATTGCTTACATAATAATTTCGGAAGTCATCTGGACCATTCGGGTCAATCAACTCCACTCTCGCATAGTTGAGTACATTCTTCATCAAATTTGATGTTGAGCCTGTAATCTCTAATTGCCGGCGATTGTAGTTCATCACCTTATTGCCGTAAGAACCGGAGAACTGGAGACTCAAATCGAAGCCTTTATAAGAGAATGTGTTTCCAATACCAAAAGTGAACTTTGGCTCAGGGTTGCCTATGAAGGTCTGGTCGTTGTTGTCGATTACACCATCACCGTTGATGTCTGCAAAGCGATAATCGCCCAGCCAGGTTCCATTCTTACTGATGGTACTTCCTGATGGAAGAGCAACCTGCTTGACATTTCCATTGACATCTTTGTAATAGAAATCCTCAGGCTTATCGAATCGCCCAATGACCTTGTATCCCCAGAATTGTCCAATTGGCTGGCCAACGATGGTGTTGGTAACTGTTGCTGTTTCTGAACCAACCTGGAAGGAGCGTGGAAGGGTTCCTGTCTGTGTGTCGAGAGAAACAACTTTGTTTCTGTTCAGAGAGAATACAAAGTTACTGTTCCATTGGAATTTCTTGTTCTGGATATTTACAGTGTTGATGGTGAACTCGATACCTGTGTTGCGTAAACTACCCACATTTCCCCATGGATTGCTGGCAACTCCATAGCCAGAACCAGCTCCTGCTCCCAAAAAGGCAGGAAGGTCAAGACGCATCAGAAGATCCTTGGTCTTTTTATAGTACCAGTCGAATACTAAGTCCACTCGGCCCTTAAACAGACTCAGATCAAATCCTGCATTCCAGGAATATGTGGTTTCCCACTTTAAATTTGGATTTGCATTGTTGGCATTCAGCACACCAACACCCCAAGGAGTATTGTAGGTGGAAAGCATTGCCATATATGCCCAGTTTTCTATATTTTGATTACCTGTAGCTCCCCAACCCAAACGTAATTTCAGATTGCTTACTACCTTGCTTTCTTTCAGGAACTCTTCCTGTGATACTCGCCATGCAAGGGCTGCAGATGGGAACCAACCCCATTGATGACCATCAGCAAAATTGCTAGAGCCATCCCGGCGAAGTGTGAAAGTGGCTAGGTATCGGTCGTTAAAGCTATAAAAAGCTCTGCCAAAGTAGGAGAAAATAGAGTTGTTGTCTTGGTATGCTACCGGTTGTGAGTTATCATTACTTCCTGCTGAAGGATCTGTTGTGGTATTACTGGTGAATCCTGTGGCAGATGTGACTTGTGTCTCATAATGATTATGGCTCATTTCCTGACCAACCATGGCATTTATAGTATGCTTGCCAAAGGTGTTAGAATAGGTGAGGATATTTCTCCATGACCAGTATTTGGTATTGGTTCCTGTCCATCTAGATGAGCGGGTATCACTAGTCTTAATACCAAACTTATAGTCAGGCATATAATAATAATATTTGTTATTGTTGTAATCAGTAGACAATTCCGTTTTAAAAGTCAGACCTTTGAGAATTGTTGCTTCTAGATAGGTGTTTACTCGGAAATTCTGTTTTTTGTTGTAGTTTTGTGTAATTTCTGCAAGTGCAACAGGATTTTCAGGCATCCATTGGTCGTCAGGACCATCGAACGTGCCATCGGCAGATCGAACAGCTACCGTAGGCTGAGAGCGTAAGGCTGTAAGGATGATACTGTAGCTGTTGGATAAAGTTTCCTGCTTGCTATCGGCAAGAGAGAAGTTGATGCCACCCTTCAACCATTTCTTGATTTGGGCATCTATGTTACCACGAAGAGTCTGACGTTTATAGCCTGATCCAATAGCGATACCATTTTGATCAAGATAACCACCACTAAAAGCATAGGTGAACTTGTCGTTTCCTCCAGAAATAGAAAGATTATGACTTGTCATCATAGCATTGCGGAAGAGCTCATCCTGCCAGTCTGTTCCCTCGCCAAAAAGGTCAGGACGTACATAAGCGGAACTTGCACTTTTTATTTGTGCATCTGCAATGTCATTGTAATGCTGAGCATATTCTTGCAAGTTCAATACTTCTAATTTCTTTGGCATTTGCTGCCATCCTACATATCCGTCATAGGTAATGGTAGCTTCACCCGCATGTCCTCGCTTGGTGGTAATCATAATTACACCATTGGATGCGCGAGAACCATAAATCGCAGTTGCAGAAGCATCTTTGAGGATGTCCATGCTGACAATGTCGCTTGGATTGATGGCGGCAAGAGGATTGCTGTTTCCATCATCCGAGGAAGAAGAGTCGATGATGACACCATCAATGACAAAAATTGGCTGTGAGGTTGAATTGAGAGAGTTGGTACCACGAATACGAATAGTTGTGGAACCACCAGGTGTACCCGTGTTTGCCTGAATTTGTACTCCGGCAGCACGTCCCTGTAACACCTGGTCAATACTTGTTGTTACAGATTTCTCAATCGCTTCGTTGTTAACAGATGCAACAGATCCTGTCAGGTCAGACCTTTTCATCGTACCATATCCTACTACTACGACTTCATTTAAAAGCTGACGGTCTTCTTTGAGGTCAATGGTAAGAAACGAGCTAGTGACTTTCACTTCTTGAGTGTTGTAACCAACATAAGAAATCTCAAGGGTAGAACCTTTTGGTGCAGCGAGAGAGAAATTACCATCAAGATCGGTAACAGCTGCCAATTGGGGATTACCCTTCACACGAACAGAGGCTCCGATGATAGGTCCATCGTCGCCATTTACAGTACCCTTAACATTATTGCCTTGGGCTAATAATCCCATAGGAGATAAGATTAGCATAAACAATAGCACAAGGGTCTTCATAGCATTACTTGTGCATTTCATGAGTTTTGGTTTTATTTATTATACGTCGATTGTAATCGTATTTTTCTATGTATTTCCTGCTTGCAAAGAAATGAAATTATTCTTAGATTTTTATTTTAAAACGTTTCATGCAGATTAATTATTGTTTCATTCGAGTTATTTTTCTGCAAATAATAATGCCTTGCCTCCATATTATGATGGAAACAAGGCATTATAATAAAATAAAAGGTTTATGTTAGTTCAGTATTGAACAGAATGGCTGTTTTGAGAATGTCTGAAAGTAGTTCAGACAATTAAACTTCCATTCAAAAGCATTATTAATTTGGATGTCAAGCAGCTTATTTACATGATTCCATCGGTCAATATCCACATAAGGCTTCATTTGCATCCAGGTCATTTTATAGGAAATTACACTGTCTACGCCTTCGTTGTAGTGATAGTTCAACTGTTGCCAAAGTGTAGTACCATCTTTAAATGTATAGTTCCAAGGAAGATGGTGGAACCATAGAAGATACTCTTCTGGACAAGTATTCACATTCTCATACTGCTCTGCGTAAGGCTCAGGATATTGTGCGGTAGCTCCACTACCAGTGGCTTTTGTACGGTCAAATCCAATACCGTTGGAATCGGCTTTATGGTAATATACTGGGCACCATTCTAATGGATATTCTTTCTTGTAGCCTGCAGGGTCTGGACCATAGTGATGGTCGAATGCAAAGATATGATGTAATCCTAATGGCATCATATAGTTCATACAAGCCTTTCTACTTGACTCCATAACTTTCTCCATTGGGTTTACAAAGTTGCTATCCTTAGAGAAGGTTTGCTCCAACCACTCCTTTGCTATTTGCTCTGAAGTAAGTTCTGGATTCCATGCCAAACGTCCAAAAGCATACCAGTTTGCCTGTGAAAATGGATGACCGCAATAATTGGCATCATCGCCAACATTACTGACTCCTGCAATACCCTTTAATTTTTCAGGATTAACAAAGCCAAAGAATTCTTTCCACATAGGAGAAAGATAAACTAAGTGCTTGCTCTGACCTGTATATTCCTGGGTAATCTGAAATTCTGCAAATTGAGGGGTTTGCTTGATGTTGTCGAAGATTGGTGCGTAAGGTTCGCATGGTTGGAAGTCCAATGGACCATTCTTACTCTGAAGAATAACATTTTCGTGGAAAAGACCATCTAAAGGCTTAAATTCAGAAACTGCTTGCATCACGCGGTCTTCTCCTTTATGGTTGGCTCCATAAACAAAACTTCTCCACATAACAATACCGCCAAATGGTTTTAAAGCATCTGCAAGCATGTTAGCCCCATCTGCATGAGTACGTCCGTAATCATTAGGGCCAGGCTGACCTTCGCTACTTGCTTTAACCAGGAATCCTCCAAAATCAGGAATTAGCTTATAGATTTCCTTTACTTTATTTTTCCACCATTTTATGACAGTCTTATCTTTAGGGTCTGCTGTTGTAGTGGCACCCAATGCCTTTGGAGTTCCGAAGTTTACAGATAAATAAACCTTGATGCCATATGGGCGGAGAATCTGAGCGATTTGCTTGACAGAATCGAGATAAACAGAAGTAAGTGTTTTTGGGGAAGCGTTTACATTATTCAATACACTTCCATTTATGCCTACAGATGCATTCGCCTTGGCATAAGTGACAATCCTACTATTGAATTTAGCCTTGGATACATTGGTATTCCAGAATATACTCTTTCCTGCGTATCCTCGCTCGATGCTTCCATCCAAATTGTCCCAATGGTTGAGTAGGCGATATTGAAAAGCTGGCTTTTCCACAAGGTCGATGCTTTCTGAGAGCTTTCCTGTATCCTGAAGTCTCAGAAGGGCATAGGCTCCATAAAGAAAACCTGCATCTTTGTTCGCGTAAATTGTTGCATTGTACTTGCCTTGATTGTTCTTTGTTGCAACGATGTGATAGCCTTCGCCAAGTATTTGGCTCTTGTCGAATTTAAGAAATACAGAATCTCCATTTTCCCATCCCTGACTCAAAATGTTTTTTGTAGATAAGATGATTAGTGAATTTTTCTGGCAAAGAACTTTGGCATGTCCTGTATGCTCTCGTCCCAACCATAAGCTGCTTCCGTCTTCTGCCTTTGTCCCAATGAAAGGAAGCAAACTCAAAATAATTAAAAATAGTTGTTTCATATTTATATCATGCTAATTGTTTTGTTTCTCTGAATATTCTGTTGGAGTCATACCGAAATGTTTCTTGAAGACCGTAGAGAAGTGAGTCTGATTATTGAATCCTACAGCATAGGCAATTTGGGTTATATTTATCCTGCCTTCCTTGATGAGTCTTTCTGCTTGTTCTAATCTTAGATTGCGGATAAACTCACCTGTTGATATGCCAGTGATTTCCTTCATTTTCCTATGAAGTTGAGCGCGGCTTATTCCTACATCCTCTGTTAGCTTCTCGACATTGAAATCAGGATCGTCCAAGTGTTCGTTGATACATTTCATTACCCTTTCCATTAAAGCGTCATTATTACTCTTTACTTCCACTTGATCTATTTTGTCCTGCTGTTTCTGAGCTCCGGAGAACTTGCCTCTTAATCGTCTAACGTTATCAACTAGGTTGTCGATAAGGATATGTAGCTCTTCCATATTGAATGGCTTGGCAAGGAATGCGTCTGCTCCTTTCTTTAGTCCTTCTAATCTATAGGCAACTTCACTCTTTGAGGTAAGTAGTATAACAGGAATGTCACTGATGTTGACATTGCTCTTGATATTCTTTAATAAAGTAATACCATCCATCTCTGGCATCATAACATCGCTGATAACAAGGTCGTAACTCTTGTTAAGCAGCATTTTCAATGCAATCTTTCCATTAGGGGCAGATTCAAAACGATACCATTCGCCAAGTTCACTGGATATGTATTGAGCGATTTCAACGTTATCGTCTACAATTAGAATCTTGAAATTCTTACTTGCAGTGTTCTTCTTTTGTGAAGACAACTCAATTGAATTTTTGTCTTTCTCAAGTATCTCTTCTTGTTTCAGATGTTTATTTCCTAATGGAATATCCACTTCTAAACATGCTCCTCTCAAACCATCTTCCCGATTATAGGCTTTGATTATTCCACCATGCATATTGACGATAGCTTTACACAGATTTAATCCTATTCCTGTTCCGATGATATGTAGGTCTGTAGAATTTCTTCCTTGATAGAATCTGTCGAATAATTTTTCGGTTTTTTCACCTCTAAAGCCAACTCCGGTATCTTGTACTTTTAATATCATATTTTTCTCATCTTGATTAAGAAAAATATCGATTTCACCGCCATCAAACGTATATTTCAAGGCGTTTGATAGGAGATTTGAAATCACTTTGTCGAAGTTGATTCTGTCTATCCAAGTATGAATATTTTCCTTTTCAGGAATAAACTTTAATTTGATATTCCTTTCATCTGCATTGTATTGGTATAGTGAACAGATGTTTTTGATAAACAAATTCATGTTTGTTTCCTGACATTGTATTCTCATCTGATTCTTATCCAACTTTCTCTCGTCAAGAATTTGATTGACAAGTAATAGTAAACGCTGTGCGTTTCTATCGATGGTTTCGATATTTTGCTGATCTTCTTCGCTGATGATGTGCTCCTTAAGTTTACGTAAAGGGCCCATTATTAAGGTAAGAGGAGAGCGTATTTCATGGGTAGCATCAATCAAAAATTTCATTTTCTGTTCATCAAGGTCTGCAGTTCTTCGCTTTTCATAAGATCGCAGGAAGAAGAAAATAAAACCTCCTCCAAGGATAAAATAGATTATGAAAGCTACAGTTGAGGCATACCATGGGTTTCGGACATAGATAGAAACCTTTCTGGTATTCTTGGAATAGATGCCGTTGTTGGCAGCTCGTACTTCAATGATATATTCTCCAGGCTCAAGTTTGTTGAACGAAATGGAGTTCATTCCTTCCTCCGTTGATTTCCACTCCCCACCATTGATGCGATACTCAAAACTGATATTGGTGGCGTTTTTGTAGTTGAGGAGTGAAAACTCTAAGGTGAATGAATTCTGATCGTATGGAATCTCGTATTCTTCTAGTTGACAATTTGTAGACTTACCATCGATAATAAAATCAGTAAGATATACATTATCCATATTATTATCTTCCTGATTTACTGCAGCTGGATAGAAAGTTGTAATGCCATCAGCGAAGCCAAATCCGATGAAATCGTCAGAATTGTGTAGTACAGCACCTCTTACATATTCATGTGTTGCTAGACCACTACCATTTATATGACTAATAAACTTGTTTTCCTTATGATTATATTGCCATATTCCCATCGTGCTACTGACCCAAATGTCATCATTGTTGTCTTTAACAATGCTGCAGATTTGCTTGTTGTTTAGGGATTCTGAATTTTTAAATCTTTGAACTTTATTTGTTTTAATATCAAAATAGAATAATCCGTTGTCAGTTCCTATTATGATATTGCCTTTTTGGTCTTCGCAAAGATAATTGCTTTGGATGTCATTTAGGATACTATTCCATCCAAAATTGTCGAATCTATCGGTCTTTGGGTCTAAACAAGCAACTCCGTTAGAGGTGGTAATCCATAGTAATCCTTGACGGTCGAACATTAGGTAGCTAATCCAATCATTACATAAATAACCATGATTGGTACGTTTCCGCATGCTCAGTATTTTAGTCTCGTTTGTTTTCGTATCGAAAATATAGAGTCCTTTGCTATAAACTGAAATGTATAATTTCCCCATTCCATCGTCAGTAATACCAAAAACTCCAACACTGGAGAAACTGATTCTAAGTTTATAATCTCCAGTAATAGGATTGTAGCTATATAAGCCATTACTTGTTCCTAGCCAATAACCTCCATTTTGGTCTCTGTATATAATACTTGTTCCTGTTGGGGATTTAGGATGTCCTATAATTTTCCCTTGCTCATCAAATTGGTAAACTCCACTATTCTGTACGGTACACCAAGTTGTACCATTATCTCCACTTGCTATTGAAGATACGCTACTTCCTAAATCATATCCTTGATTTGAGAAGCTCCAAGTAGAAAAAGCGTCGATTTCATCGTTGATAAGGTATAATCCTTTTTGGAAGCATCCTATCCAAAGGTTATTGTCTTTGTCTTCAAATATGTTACTAACACTTGAGGCTGAAAGATTAAAATGGTCTTTGTTTCTATTAGTATAAGGAATTAGCTTTTTGGAACCTCTAGGTATGTATAATACACCAGATTCAGAAGTGCCAATGTATAAGTTACCTTTATAGTCGAACAAGGCACTGTTTATTGTGATACTTCCTTTGTAAGTTCCAAAGTCGTATCCCGCATCTGATAGTTTGTTCGTTGTATAGTCATATTGAATGATTCCATACATGCATACTATGAGTAATAGATTTCTTCTAGTTTGGAAATATTTTACAGGAGGTCCATAAAGGGATTGGTAATCTTGAATTTTCAGATTATTACCTTTTTTATAGAATCTACTAATTGTAGATAGGTGGCTTCCTTGCCACAAATTTCCTCTGTTGTCTTCGAATATATGTGAAAAGAAAACATCGGAGTCTCTGCGTGAATATTCTTTTTCGTGAATAATTGTATTTTTCCCTTTCTTAATGGAATATAAGCCATAGCCTGCAGTGCCAATAAGAATGTCACCTTTCTTGTTTTCAATAATAGAGTAAATTCTAGGCTTTCTGTGGTCAGGCATTCTATATTTTATGAATTCATCGTTAATATAGTCATATCTCATAATACCCTTAGCACTTCCAATCCATAAGTTCCCTTTTTTGTCTACAAGAAAAGCAGAGATGGTGTTGGTGATGATTGAATTGGTGTCTTTTTCGTTATGATAGTAATTGTGAAATTTGTATCCGTCGAATTTACTAAGCCCATATTCTGTTCCTATCCAGATATAACCATACGGATCTTGGGTGATGCAATTTATAAGGTTACTAGATAGCTTGCCTGAAGTGTAAAGGTGTCCGCTGTCTCCCCATGCTAAAAGAGCAAGAGACATACAAATGATAGTAAATAGATGGTTCCTAATGATTTTCATATTTCAAGATTAATATTGCAAAGTTAACTTTTGTTTCCTGAAAATCCTAATCATTTAACTAAAATTCTTGGCGATGAAACAAATTTATATGTTTGGGTTACAAATTATATAATAAAAGAAGAAAGGAATGAGTAAATTTGCATAATGAAAAACCAATAGTATGAAACAAGTAAAATATTACCTTTTGACAGCCTTATTGCTCACCGCATCTGTTGCAAATGCGCAAACAAATCACTGGGTGGGTTCATGGGCTACAGCTCCTGAATTTACAGGTCAGGGAGACATGCCAAAAACGAATTTAGCGAATCATTCGTTGCGTGAAATCGTGAAAGTATCTCTTGGAAACAAGATTGTTCGTCTAAAGTTATCTAATGAGTTTAGTAAAGAGCCGGTTGAGATACGCTCTATTTATATTGCGAATGCAAAGGACTCGTCAGATATTGATACGAAATCTGTTAAGTTTGTATTATTTAATAAGCGCAAGAATGTGGTAATTCCTGCGGGAAAGGCTATCTGTTCCGACCAACTTAAGTTCAATTTGGATTCTCTGTCTAGAATCTCCATAACTATCAACTATGGTGCTAAGGTACCTGTAAATATGACTTCTCATAGAGGCTCTCGTACAACTTCGTATATTGCCGAGGGTGAAGTAAAACCAGGAAAATCTTTTCGCTCTGTTGAGAAGTTAGACCATTGGTATAATATTTCTGCCTTGGAAGTATTGAAAGATGAAAGTACCCATGCTATCGCTATTCTCGGAAATTCGATTACAGATGGTCGCGGTAGCACAACTAATGAACAGAATCGTTGGCCAGATTATCTTTCAGATGCACTTGATGGCCAGATTGGTGTTTTGAATTTAGGTATTGGGGGAAATTGCGTTATTAGAGGCGGGTTGAGCCAGCCTGCAATGATACGTTTTGACCGTGATATCTTAGGACAACAGGGTATCGATAAAATCATTATTTTCGAAGGAACTAATGATATAGGAACAAGCAATGGAAATTCAGAGGCTGTTGCTAAGGAATTAATAGAATCTTATAAGGTTTTAATAAAGAAAGCAAAAGACGCAGGTTTGAAAGTATATGGTGCAACTATTACTCCATTTAAAGGTAATGGTTGGTATTCTCACTTCCATGATGCTGCCCGTCAGACTGTGAATGATTGGATTAGAACCAGTGGTGCTTTCGATGAAGTCATAGATTTTGATGCCTTGGTAAGAGATCCTTCTGATGTTCAGAAATTGCGCAAAGAGTATTCCGACGACTGGTTGCATCTCAACCCAACGGGATATGAGGTAATGGGCGAGTTTGCCGCAAAGAAATTGAAAAACTAAAAATAATTATATCATGACACAAAATGAAAATGAAGCTCGTGGCTTCTACAAATTGTCCTGGATGCAGCGAATCGGCTATGGTTCGGGCGACTTGGCACAGAATTTAATCTTCCAAACGGTAGCATGCTATTTAATGCTCTACCTTACGACTGTATTAAAGATTAATCCTGCTTTTGTTGGTGGATTGATTTTGGCGGTACGACTCCTTGACTGCTTTTGGAGTCCTATTGTGGGACGATATATTGATAACCGAAATCCTAAAATAGGTAAGTATCGTGCCTACCTTCTTTATGGTGGTATTCCTCTTACTGTTGCTGCATGTTTGTTGATGCTTCCTCAAGTTGCAGCTTGGGATATGCCAATGAAGATTGTTTATGCTACAGTTAGTTATACTTTGCTGAGTATGATCTATTCAGTAGTAAATATACCTTATGCTTCTATTATGGCAAGTATGACTCGTGATAATGACGAGGTTCTTAAGCTTACCTCTACTCGAATGGTATGTGCTAATATTGGTCAGATAACTGTTCAAGCAGGTTTCCCTATTGGTCTTGCAATCGTTGCTCATGCTTTTATTGATTGGAACCAAGCTTTATTCATGGCTATTGGTACAATCCCTGCTTTTGTTATCTTACCATCTCTTCCTATGTTGAAGAAATGGTTTGGTAAGAAGGGACTTTATTATCTGCTTCTTGCAATTGGTTTTGTAGGATTCTGTATCCTTTATACTATTCCAAAAGTATCAAATGTTGAAGATTGTAAGGTGTTGTATCAAACTGCTAAGGTTATGACAGGTGTGGGACTTCTTGTTGGTTCTCTTATGTGGGCTCTTGTTCCTGAAGTGATCACAGAAGCAGAATATCGTACAGGAAACCGTCCGGCTGCTACCATAAATGCACTTGCTGGAGTCGCATTTAAAGCAGGCTTCTCTATTGCAGGTTGGATTACTCCATTGGCTATGGGATTGGTTGGCTTCGACTTGACAAGCGAGCAGTCAGCTTTGCAGACAGATCCTATGGCTTGGTTTGTTGTCACATGCTGCTTTGCAATCGCAGGATTTATCCTTTTGCTGCTTTGCTTCAAGGGTTGTAAAGAACGTATTGCTACAACACCAGATAAACCTGTTTCTTATGGAGAGATGTTCCAGGAATTTAAGGTAAATAAGTGTCTGCAGTTGATGCTTGGCATCTTTGTTGTGGTTTTCCTTGCTTCATTTATCAGTGCACCTGTAAATGCTTATTATCCTAAGCTTTCTGACTATACTGCAACAGCACAGGAAGCAATCTTGTGGTTTACATGTGTAATTCCAGCAATTCTTCTTATTTTAGTGGGTTATCTCATCTTTAAGTATCCTCTTACTGATGAGGTTATTGATAAGATGAATAGAGAAATTGAAGAGCGTAAATAAATTATTTCTATAAAGGATATATGAATAAAATCTTAACAATCGCGCTGGCTTCTCTCATGCTTGCTCCTTCAATGGGTATGGCTCAGAAGAAAGCCCAGCCTACAATGAAAGAAGTAATAGGAAAACATTTTCTTATAGGATGTGCTATTAATACAAATTTTGCTGCAGAAAATAATGCAGCAGCAACAAAGGCTATCACAGAAAACTTCAACTCTGTTGTTGCAGAGAACTGTATGAAGGGAGAGGTGATTCATCCAGAAGAAGATCGGTATGATTGGACAAGTGGCGATAGTCTGATTACTTTTGCAGAGAAATACAATATGACTGCAATTGGCCATTGCCTTATTTGGCATTCTCAGCCACCTAAGTGGATGTTTACTGATAAACAGGGCAAAACTGTTAGTCGTGAGGTTTTGATTGATCGTATGTATCATCACATTACGAATGTTGTTACTCATTATAAGGGTAAGGTTAAAGGATGGGATGTTGTTAATGAGGCTATCCTTGATGACGGAAAGTTCCGTGAGAGTCCATATTATAAGATAATTGGTCCTGAGTTTATTGAATTGGCATTTAAGTTTGCTCATGCTGCAGATCCTGATGTTGAACTCTACTACAATGATTATTCTATGAATAAGCCAGGTAAGCGTGCTGCTGTGGTAAAACTTATTAATGATCTTCGTGCAAAGGGGTGTCGAATTGATGCCGTAGGTATGCAGAGCCATAATGGTCTGGATTATCCAGATCTCTCGGAGTATGAGCAGAGTATTCAGGCTTTCATCGGCGCAGGTGTAAAAGTTCAGTTTACAGAGTTAGACTTAAATATGTTGCCACAGCCATGGCAGTTTAGTGGTGCTGGCATTGAACAACACTTTGCTGCAGGTGATCCTAAGATGGATCCTTACACAAAAGGACTTACCAAGAAGGCCCAGAAGGAGTTTAATGAGCGTTATCTGGCGTTCTTCAAACTTTATCGTAAATACGCAGATAACATTGAACGTGTTACCCTTTGGGGCGTAGATGATGGTACTAGTTGGCTTAATGACTGGCCAATAAATGGTAGAACCAACTATGGTATGCTTATCGACCGTAATTTTAAAGTAAAACCAGTAGTAAAAGAAATTATTAAATTATTTGAATAATGAAAGCAAGATATTTATTCCCACAGGATTATATGGCAGATCCATCTGCTAATGTTTTCAATGGTAAACTTTATATTTACCCATCTCATGATTGGGATAGTGGTGAGTGTTTTGATGATGATGGTGGTCATTTCCAAATGAAAGACTATCATGTTCTTCGCATAGAGGGTGACCCAATGAAGGATGAAGTTGTTGACTGTGGTAAGATTCTCGATGTAGAGGATGTGAAGTGGGCAGAAAAGCAGATGTGGGACAATGATGTTGTTGAGAAAGACGGTAAGTATTATCTTATTTTCTCAGCTAAGGATTATAATGGTGTGTTCCATCTTGGTGTTGCTGTAGCTGATAAGCCAGAAGGTCCTTTCGTCCCTCAGGATGAACCTATCCGTGGTTCTTTCTCTATTGATCCAAGTGTTTTCAAGGATGATGATGGTCAGATTTACTGTTATTTTGGAGGTCTTTGGGGTGGACAGCTCCAATGGTATCGTGCACCTCAGAAGTTGACGAAGGATGGTATTGACCTCGGTCATGCTGGTGACAGAAAGACAGAACTATATACAACTCCTGAAACTCCAGCATTGGCTAGTTTTGTAGCTCGTATGAGTGATGATGTTATGCAGTTTTCTGAGGCTCCACGAGCAGTTGAAATTGTTGATGAGAATGGTGAACCTTTGAAGGCTGGTGATCCACATCGCTTCTTTGAGGCTTCATGGATGCACAAGTATAACGGAAAGTATTACTTCAGCTATTCAACAGGTGATAGTCATTTGCTTTGCTATGCTGTAGGTGATAATCCTTATGGTCCTTTTACATACAAAGGTGTAATTCTTGAGCCTGTTGTTGGTTGGACTACTCACCATAGTATTACTAAAGTTGGTGATAAGTGGTATCTTTTCCATCATGATTGTGTTCCTTCAAACGATACAACATGGTTGCGTTCTGTTAAGGTTCTTCCATTGGAATATGATGCGGAAGGCAATATCCTTACAGTTAAAGATGATGAATAATCACTCCTGTTAGTAATAGTAATTTATAATAAAATCCCCGAAAACACTGATGTTTTCGGGGATTTTTGTATATATATGAAGTGTTTCTTACTGCTTCACGGTTTTAAACTGAGCATTTACAGGAAGGACATTACTTACTTTTTCTGTATATTCAGTAAGTTTCAAAGATGCAGTTCCTAGGATGTTCTCAACATTGTCACCAACTTTGAAAATATAGTTACCAGCATCAACCTTCCACTGACTATTTGCTTCGTCAAAACTAGCAAGGTCACGCTTTTCAATTGTCATTATGAGGTTCTGACTCTCGCCAGGCTTTAACTCATGAGTTTTGGCAAAAGCCTTTAGCTCTTTTGCAGGCTTCTCATAAGCACCCTTTGCAGCTGTCACATAAACCTGAGCAACCTGCTTACCTGCAACCTTACCAGTATTCTTAACGTTTACAGTTACAGTAATCTTGTCACCATTCATCTTAACTGATGGCTTGCCGAATGCAAATGTTGTGTAGCTTAAACCATATCCAAATGGGTAAGCAACTTTCTTGTTGAAAGTGTCGAAGTAGCGATAGCCAACATAGATATCTTCCTCGTGGTTAGTGAAATTATAACCGCTCATTTGGCCATTATAAAGCACACCAGGCATTTCATAACCATCTCCTAAGCCTTGTGGATAACCCTTAGTTGAAGGAACGTCCCATGCACTGATAGGCCAAGTGGATGTAAGGCGACCAGATGGGTTTGCTTTACCTGTGAGTACATCGGCAACAGAGTTACCACCTTCTTCTCCAGGCTGCCAAGCAACCAAGATGGCATCAACACGATCGCGCCAGCTAGCAGTTTCCATTACAGAGCCGCTGTTAAGAATTACAATGACAGGCTTGCCTGCTGAACGGAAAACATCGCTAACACGTTCAATCATAGCTTTTTCATCCTTGTTTAAGTTGAATTCACCCTCGATCATTCGGTCGATGCCTTCACCGGCTTGACGGCCAATCGTAATGATTGCTGCATCTGCTTCAGGAGCTTCGTGCTCAACACAACGCTTGCTAACCTCAAATTCCTCGAGCTTTGGCTTTCCTTGATCCAAAAACCACATCCAAGGATTCTTGTCTGCTTTTAGTTTTGCTTTGGCAAACTTTACATAGTTTTCGTAAATCTCTGTCAACTGCTTAGTGGTAGAAACACCTGCGTTCTTTAAGCCTGTAACCATGTCAACTACGTATGGCATATTTACTGCACCAGAACCCAAACCTCCACCGAGGAAGTCGTAAGAGTTTACGCCAAAGAGTGCGACATTCTTCAGATTCTTGATAGGTAGAGTGTTATTGTCATTCTTCAACAGGACCATACCTTCTGTACTGCTCTGACGTGTAATAGCGGCATGAGCTTTTAAGTCTGGTTTGTTGGAAAATTTATATTTTCGGAAAGCAGGAGTCTTAACGATATACTCAAGCATATTACGAACATTGCGGTCAACATCTTTAATGTCAAGTTTTCCGGATTTTACAGCTTCTACGATAGCTGTAGTCTGCTCTGGATAGCCTGGTGTCATTAAATCGTTGCCGTTGATTACTTGCTCATAAGTAGGCAGGTCTGAACGAAGACCAATCCAATCGGTCATTACAATACCTTTAAAGCCCCAATCATTGCGCAAGATATCTGTTAGCAATCCGTGACTGTTCTGAGCATATTCGCCATTGATTTTATTATAAGCTGACATCAAAGTCCAAGGTGCACTCTGTCGAACAGTCATCTCAAAACCACGGAGATAGATCTCTCGTAGTGCTCGCTGAGAAAGACGCTCGTCAACACGTGTTCGCTCATTTTCCTGTGAGTTCACTGCGTAGTGTTTTGCACTTACTCCAACACCCTGACTTTGAACGCCCTTAGTATAAGCAATACCCATGGCACCAGTGAGGAATGGATCCTCTGAATAATATTCAAAGTTACGACCGCAAAGAGGACTACGGTGTATGTTCAAGCCTGGACCTAAGATTACGTCACAACCATACTCTAAAGTCTCATTGCCTATAGCTTTACCTACATTCTCCATCAACTCGGTGTTCCAGGTTGAGGCCAAACAAGTACCAACAGGAAAACCTGTAGCATAGAATGTCTGACTTGTTCCTTCACGAGTAGGATTGATGTGGACACCACCAGGTCCATCAGTTAAAACTGTTGCTGGGATGCCCAAACGAGGAATTGCTACGGTTTGTCCAGCAGCACCTGCTACCAATTTTGCCTGATGACCAAGCATTGCACCTGATCCGGCAAAACCGTCATTTCCATCGCCAACAAGCAACTGGGCTTTTTCTTCCAGTGTCATTGCTGCAATTACTTCGTCAATGTTGTTAGGGTTTAGCTGTGGTGTTCCTTGTGCCATAATTGTAGTTGATAATAGGCTAGCTGCACAAACTGCTAATGTCTTTTTGTAATTCATTTTTGGTTTTGTTATTTGAATAATTTTTGAACATATTCTACCAGGTATCTTCTCCAGTTCTTCCAATCATGTCCACCATTGGTGATTTTTGCATCGTATTGGTAACCAGCTTGATCAAGCTTTTTCCTGAAATCTTGGTTCAGTTTATAAACAAAATCATTTTTCCCATACCTAATAAAATACAGTTTAGGTTTATTTTTAAATTGTACTTCTAATTTCTTGTCTAAATCTCGATATAGATTCATATGCTCGGTTCCGTATTCCTTGAATACTTCTGCATCATCCACAAGTTCTGCTTGCATATGTTTCTTTGCCCATTCAGCTTTTTTCTCAGATAGGTTGCTGACTTTCTTTGCCAAATTCCCAATCATTGCGTATTGCATTTTTGAGGCATGATCGATTTTGTTGGTGCTTTGTGCTGAGAATAGTCCAACATAGTTGAATAAGTCTGCGTTATTGGCAGAAATGAAAATGGTATGTAAACCTCCAAGTGAATAGCCTGCTATTGCACGATGAACTTTATCTGCAAGGATACGGTAATGTTTCTCTATATATGGAATAACTTCCAAAGGGAAATAATACTCCGTAACGCCAGTAGACATAGAAGCGAGATTTAAACCTGATGCTTCCTTTTGGTCGCCATCGTACACGCCTGGTGCTGCATGCATGTCTGCTAATCCATTTGGCATTACTACTATCATCGGTTTTGCTTTTCCTTCAGCAATTAAGTTGTCTAGTATTTCTGCAGCTCTTCCATTTTCAGTCCAAGCGTCTTCGTCACCTCCAGAACCATGTAATAAGTAGAGAACTGGATATTTCTTACTTTTGTTTTTGATGTATTCCGCAGGCAAATATACGGTCATTCTTCTTGGTTTTCCATCTTTTATTTTTGAAGGATACCAAACTTTTTCTACCTTTCCGTGAGGTACTTCTTTTATTTGATAGTATTTTGAATCTGGGCCGGGAAGAATGAAGTAGTTATAGATATCCTTGACATCCCTTAGTTGATTTTTGTTTTTGGGGTCTAATAAAATAGAATCATCTACAATAAATCTGTAAGTATAAAGGTCGTCGGTTGATGGTTGGCTGCGATATGTCCAGATACCATTATTGTCTTTGTACATTTCAACAAGACTATCTTTTCCAAATGAACCCACAAATTGGGTAAATTCTCTTCCTTTTTTGGTGCTGTTGGCAATTTTACCAACCAACCCCTTTTCGAGTGCCTTTTTGTGTACTTTAGGGAATAAGTTTGATTCAATATATACCTTCTTCGCTTCGGGAGCATTTAAGTAAAATGTTACCGAATTGTCCTTATTAATAACCTGTGCCAAAAGAGTTGTGGCGAAGAGTAACAAACAAGAAGTTGAAACAAACTTTTTCATGTTGCTGCAAAGTTAGAAAATATTTTGCTTTCTTCCAATATATTTTTGTATCTTTGCACTTGAAAATTCGAATTTTTAGATATAAGTTAAATTATGGCAAAGAAAGCTTTATTGATGATTCTCGATGGATGGGGAATCGGAAAGCATGGTAAGGGTGATGTTATTTTCAACACTCCAACTCCTTACCTCGATTATTTGAATGCAGTTTCAGCACACTCACAGCTCCAGGCTTCAGGCGAAAATGTTGGTTTGCCTGATGGTCAGATGGGTAACTCTGAGGTCGGTCACCTTAATATTGGTGCAGGCCGAGTTGTTTATCAGGATTTGGTTAAGATTAATAAGGCTTGCCAGAGTGGTGATATCCTGAAGAATAAGGGCGTTGTTGAGGCTTACAGCTATGCTCAGAAGAATGGCAAGAAGGTTCATATCATGGGTCTTACTTCTACAGGTGGTGTTCACTCTTCACTTGACCATATTTTCAAGTTCGTTGAGATTGGCAAGGAGTATAATCTGAAAGATGTATATGTACACTGCTTTATGGATGGTCGCGATACCGATCCAAAGAGTGGAAAAGGCTTTATTGCTGACCTTCAGAAAGTTTGTGATGCTAATGATGCTCATATTGCTTCAATCATTGGTCGCTTCTATGCTATGGATCGTGATAAGCGTTGGAATCGTGTAAAGGAAGCTTATGACTTGTTGGTTGAAGGCAAGGGTAAGCAAGCTACAGATATGGTTCAAGCTGTTCAGGAAAGCTACGATGAGGATGTTACCGATGAGTTCATCAAGCCAATCAGCAATTCTGCTGTAAATGGTAAGATCGAAGAGGGTGATGTTGTTATCTTCATGAACTTCCGTAATGACCGTGCTAAAGAGCTCACAGAGGTTCTTACCCAGGAGGATATTGAAGGCATGCATACTATCAAGGATCTTCAGTACTACTGTATGACTCCTTACGATGCAAACTTCAAGAATGTAAGCGTTCTTTTCCCTAAGGAGAATGTACAGAATACTCTTGGCGAATATCTTAGCAGCCAGGGTAAGAAACAGCTTCATACTGCAGAAACAGAGAAGTACGCTCACGTAACTTTCTTCTTCAATGGTGGTCGTGAGGAGCCTTACGAGGGTGAGGATCGTATCCTCGTTCCTTCTCCAAAGGTTGCTACTTATGACTTGAAGCCTGAAATGAGTGCTTTTGAGGTTAAGGATAAGTTGGTTGATGCTATCAATACAGAAAAGTATGACTTCATCGTTGTAAACTTTGCTAATGGTGATATGGTTGGTCATACTGGTATCTATAATGCTATCGCTAAGGCAGTTTATGCTGTTGATACATGTGTAAAGGATGTCATCGAGGCAGCTAAGGCTCACGATTATGAGGCAATCATCATTGCTGACCATGGTAATGCAGATAATGCAATTAATGATGACGATACTCCAAATACAGCTCACTCATTGAACCCAGTTCCTTTCATCTATGTAACAGATAATAATTCTGCTCGTGTTAAGGATGGCCGTCTTGCTGATGTTGCTCCATCAATTCTTCATATTATGGGTCTTGAACAGCCTGCAGATATGGATGGTGAGAATTTGATCTTAGATAAGTAATTTCTTCCTTTTAAGGAGAAAAAGAAACACTTTTATATGAACGTAAAGATTGAAGACAGTTGGAAACAACAGGTTGGTGCGGAGTTTGATAAACAATATTTTCTTGACTTGACAAATTTTGTTAAACAGGAATATATGCATTATCAATGTTTTCCTCCAGGTAACCTTGTGTTCAACGCCTTCAATCTTTGCCCTTTTGATAAGGTAAAGGTGGTAATTATAGGTCAGGATCCTTATCATGAGCCTGGACAGGCTATGGGATTAAGCTTTTCTGTTCCTGAAGGTATTGCCATGCCCCCTTCTCTTATCAATATCTTTAAAGAGATTCAGATGGATCTAGGGACTAAAGTTCCTTCTAATGGAGATCTTACTAGATGGGCAGAGCAGGGAGTGTTGCTTTTGAATGCAACTTTGACCGTTAGGGCTCATCAGGCAAATAGTCATCAACGATTGGGATGGAGCCAGTTCACTGATGCTGCGATTAAAGCATTGAATGCGAAGCGTGACCATATAGTTTATATGCTCTGGGGTGGTTTCGCACGTTCAAAGAAGGCTTTTATAGATTCATCCAAGAACTGTATACTTGAGAGTGTGCATCCATCACCGTTGTCTGCTAATCGCGGTGGATGGTTTGGGCAACACCAGTTTTCAAGGTGCAATGATTATTTACGAGAAAATGGATTGACACCAATTAATTGGTGATACCAAACTAGACCTTCCTATTTCGGAAGGATTTATTTTTAGCATGAAAGAATTACATATTATACAAGTTGGAAACGTCCTCGTTTCTCCAGATATCTTTACCGAAAAGTTTTGCTGTGACCTTGAGAAATGCAAAGGTCAGTGTTGTGTGGAAGGCGATGCTGGTGCTCCTGTTACGTTGGATGAAATAGGCGAAATAGAGGACTCTCTCGATGTGGTATGGGAGGATCTTGCTGCTTCTGCTCAGTCAGTTTTGGATAAGCAGGGAGTTGCCTATCCTGATATTGAGGGAGATTTGGTGACAAGCATTGTTAATGGAAAGGATTGTGTATTTACTTGCTATGAAAATGGTACTTGTCTTTGTGCTTTAGAAAGGGCTTTTAGAAATAAGAAAACTAAATTCATCAAGCCAATAAGTTGTGCGCTTTATCCAATTCGTGAGAAAAAGTTCTCCGATGATCTTTATGGGATAAACTACCACCGATGGGCTGTTTGCAAGGATGCAGTAGTCAAGGGTAGGGAGTTGAATCTTCCTGTCTATAAGTTTCTGGAAGGTCCGCTTATTCAAAGATTTGGCAAGGAATGGTATCGTGACCTCTGCCAGATTGCTGATGATTTAAAGGCACAGGGATTCTTTTAACTTTTCCTGTATTCAGATGGACTCATTCCAACGTGTTCCTTGAAATATTTGCCCATAAAACTCTGATTTGGAAAGTTCAGTTCTTGGGCAATTTGCTTGATACTCTTTGCTGTATTCTTAAGTTGAACACGTATCTCAAGGGTTACATATCTGTCTATCCATTCATTTGGCGTGCGATGACTTATCGCTTTTACAGTTTCTGACAGATATTTAGGAGTAATATTGAGCTGAAGAGCATACCATCCAACTCTTTTTTCTTTTCTGAAATTGTTTTCTACCAGATTAATGAAGTTTGCAAAAAGTGTTTCAGAACGACTTTTTGTTTTTCCTTGGTTTTGTATTTGATAGATTTCATTGCCAAGGTCATATAACATAGACTTGAACAATGAACTCACCAGCGGCTTTCTGAAATGGTGGTTCTTATCATCTACCTTCTGTTTGATAAGGTTGAAATAGTATTTGAATGTCTGGGCTGTATCTGTGTTGAGTGTGAAGATCGGGTGTGTTCTTGTAAAAAGGAATAATGAGGAAAGGTCTTGCACCCCCTTGATAATTTCGTTGAAGAAATCATTCGATCCCATGAAGGCGATTCCTTTGCAATCTCTACTCAGCATATAATCACCCACAACTTGTCCTTTATTAATAACAATAACATCATTTTTCTTCACCTTGTATTCTTTGGTGTCAACGGTGTATTGTGCTTTTCCATCTAGACATAATGCCACAAAGAGACAGTCTGCACGGCGTGATTCTGTCAGCAGAGGTACATCCTCAAACTTGTCGAACAGAATAAGTTCATCGTCGATGTAGCTTCCTTCTGGATAAATGCTTTTTCCTTGATTAACTGATATTTCTTTGAAATTCTTGTTTGTCATTTCCTTTTAAAATAAGTAGCTCTTTTGAGTTGTAGGCTTAATTTCTAATCCTTCAATGGCGTTGATATGCTTTACTTTAAAGTTGGCATCACCTGTTATTGTGATTTTTCGTTGTTCAGAAGTTGTAAATCTTCTGCAAGCTTGTTCGTCAGTTGAACCATTGCAGACATATTTGAAACTTCCTATATTAATCACTTCACCTCTTTTGGCATTTCTTATGGTCAAGCGAATTTGTCCATTGAAACTTCGTCCGAAATCATAAGTTATGGAATCTCCTGTTTCGTTTTTTACACTTTCGACAGGTGAAAGGAATTCCGCTATTCTGTCAAAAGTTCTGTAATGGAGATTCGCTTTTACAGGATAAGGCGTTTGGTCTGATGAAGCAATAGCCTGTTTCCATGCTGGTCCATAAGTTTCAAGATCTTTCCAATGCATATCCCTAATTCTTCCATCCATGAATTCTTCAGTTCCTCTTGCTACATAACCTTCTCCTTTTTTACAATACCAAGAGCCGTTTGCCTGGAAATAAAATTTTGTTCCAAAGCCACTTATTCCATAATAGGAAAGGGATAACTGTTTATCAGTAGGTTTTTTGCATGCTGGAGCATAATACACAGCAATTATATTGGTGTCGGGTTTGAGATAGCGAGTAACGTTGTAAGTTGTTTGTAAAATCTCGTTATTCTCTCTTACTATCATTTCCTTTGATACAAGTCGCTCGTTCACATATAGCTGTGTGTTTCCTGTTGATGCAATGTTGATAAAGGCCTGCTTGTTGGGTTTTAAGGATAGATAAGCTTTTTTGAAGCATACTTCAGTGGAGTCGTCATGCTCTGGATAGGATATCCAATGCATGCCGAATTCCTGGCCGAAAGTATTCAGCGTAATTAGTAATAATATGATTATTAACGAATTTCGCATTTAGCTTATTATATTTTTCTCGTCTGTCCTGGTTTAAAAACGAGTTTCTTAACTTTATTATTATATTTTATAGTCAAACATCCACCAAATTTACTTGTGATGTTGGCTTTCTTAACTTTTCCTTTTTCCCATGTCAGATCGATAGCATAGTTTCCCCTTGCTTTTAATCCTTTCATTTCACCATCCTGCCAGCAGGTTGGAAGCGCAGGCAATAGCGACATTGTTTCTCCATCGCATTGCATTATCATTTCACAGATGCCTGCTGTTCCACCAAAATTGCCATCTATCTGGAAAGGTGGGTGGGCATCAAATAGGTTTGGATAGGTTCCACCATGAGGACGATGCTTTGGATCATTGTAATTGGCAGGTTTCACATAGGTGAGAAGTTTTCTGAGCATCTGATAAGATTTGTCGGCTCTTTGAAGTCTTGCCCAAATGCTTACTCTCCATCCAGCACTCCATCCTGTAGTGTTGTCTCCTTTTATTTCCAAAGTCTTGCTGGCAGCTGCTGCAAGTTCTGGGGTCTTGTCTATAGATATCTGACTAAAAGGATGCAGACCTAGAAGATGTGATTGATGGCGATGATGCCAGTCTTGGTCCTCCCAATCATAGTACCATTCCTGCAAATTGCCTCTTTTTCCTATTTTGTAAGGGTGTAGCTTGCTTAAAGCTGTATTGAGGCGTAATTGGTAATCCTTATCGATATTGAGGGCTTGTGCGGCCTTAATCGTGTTCTTGAATAACTCGCGAATGATGGCAAGATCGGAAGTTCCCCCATAAAATGTACAGCCTTGATAGCCATTGTCTGTTATGAATTCGGCTTCAGGTGATGTACAAGGTGCTGTTATAAGTTCTCCCAGTTTCTTAGGATTTTCTACGAGCCAGTTCAACATGAAATCGGCAGCACCTTTCATGAGAGGGTAGGCTGTTTCTTTCAGATATGCTAGATCCCTGGTATAATCGTAATGATCCCAGAGGGTTTGAACCAGCCATGCTCCGCCCATATTCCAATCGCTCCATTTTGGGCTTTCTTTTTTATTGCCAACTGGGTTGGTCATAGCCCATGCGTCAGTATTGTGTCCAGAACACCATCCCTCGGTGATGCCATAATAGTGCTTGGCGGTTTCTTTTCCTGTGATAGACATAGCTTTCACTAATTCATCTACCGGTTTTACGAGCTCTGGCATATTGGTAACTTCTGCAGGCCAGTAGTTTTCTTCCAGGTTAATGTTGATGGTATAGTTTCCTCTCCATGGCGAATACTTCTGGGGAGCCCATAATCCTTGGAGGTTAGCTGGAAGGTTAGGGGTTCTAGAACAGCTGATGAGGAGATATCTTCCATATTGGAAGTAGAGCATTTCCAAGTATGGATTGGCTTCTTGCTTGTCGCTGTAATCCATCAGTTGTTCTTCGGTAGTTCTGGCTTTGTCGTATGTGGCGCCTTTTAAGTTGAAACTGAAGCGGTCGAAGATGTTTTTGTAATCTTTGATATGCTTTTCCTTTACAGCATCGAAGGTATAATTGGTAAGATGCCATGCTTCGTCTGTAGCATTCTCGATATATGGGGCGCCTTCAGTTACTGGATGCTTGTCGAATCCATTATAGCTAGTTTCGTTTACCAAATACAAGGTTGCCTCTGTTGCTCCTAGCAGATGAAGCGTGGAGTCGGAATAGCTGATTTCTCCATCTTTGCTTTTTACGGATACAATAGTACAGAAATGTGTGCTATTGTTTTCGTCTCCAATGGCATGTCCCGTCATTGTGAGTTGTCCCTTAGAGGAGTTCACTTTGTGGGGAACAATGGAGGTTAGCGATATATTATAGTTTAGTGATTTCTCTTTTGAGGCTGTAAGTTTTATGGCAATTACCTTATCTGGATTGGATGCAAGATATTCTCTCTTGAATGTTATTCCATTTCGGGTGTAGCTGAGCTTTGCAATTGCGCTGTCAAGGCTTAGCTCCCGATAGTAGTTGCTGACAGATCCTTCGTTTAAATCCTTGATATTCAGTCTTCCTAGTGACTGATAATAGGTGGAATTGTGACCCTGTACACGAAGCTGAAGCGAGTCTGCTCGTTTATAGTCTTCGTTGAATAGAGCCTTTCTGATTTCAGGAATCCACTTATAGGCATCGCCTCCCTCGTTTGGGTCCACAGGTTTTCCTGTCCAGAAAGTTAAGTCATTAACATAGATAGAGTCGTTGTTGAAGCCACCATAGATGAGTGCTCCAAGTTTTCCGTTACCGATAGGCAGACTTTCCTCGAAAGCTGTGGAAGTTTTATTGTACCAAAGCTTAAGTGGAAGCTGTTCGGCAACAGCGTTCATTGTTAGAGAAGCTAACGCTAGAGTTACAATTCCTTTTCTCATGAATTTCGGTAATACAACGAGGGCGGGCAAAAGTAGCCCGCCCTCTATAGTGATAAATTAAGCATCAATGTTTGCGTAAGTTGCATTCTGTTCGATGAATTCTCGGCGAGGCTCTACATCATCTCCCATCAGCATTGAGAATATTTCATCTGCATCTGCTGCGTTTTCGATGGTTACCTGTTTCAAGAGTCGGGTTTTAGGATCCATTGTGGTTTCCCAAAGCTGCTCTGGATTCATCTCACCCAAACCTTTGTATCGCTGGGTGTGAATATTCTTGTCTTCTACACCATTAGCATACTTGTCGAGGAATGCCTGTCTTTGCTGTTCAGTGTAGCAGTATTCACTCACTTTATTCTTGAAAGAACACTTATAGAGTGGTGGGGTGGCAATGTAGAGGTGTCCCTCTTCGATTACCTTTGGCATGAAGCGATAGAACAAAGTCATGATAAGTGTGTCGATGTGAGAACCATCGACATCGGCATCGGTCATGATAATGATCTTGTCGTATCTCAATTTCTCTGTATTTGCCTCCTTGCTGTCTTCTCCGTCAACACCAAAGCGAACGCCGATGCTCTGAATGATATTCATTACAGACTCAGCCTCGAATACTTTGTGCCACTGAACTTTCTCTACGTTCAGAATCTTACCACGAAGTGGAAGAATTGCCTGATGGAAACGGTCACGGCCTTGTTTTGCTGAACCACCAGCGGAATCACCCTCGACAAGGAAGATCTCGCTTTCCTTAGGGTCCTTGATAGAGCAGTCAGCCAATTTTCCTGGAAGGCCACCACCTGTCATGAAGTTCTTACGCTGTACACTTTCACGAGCCTTTCGAGCTGCGATACGAGCGGTTGCTGCCAAGATTACCTTCTCGCAAATCTTCTTTGCCTCGTCTGGATGCTCCTCCAAATAGTAGGTGAGAGCTTCTCCAACTGCTTGATTTACAGCACCTGCAACTTCGCTGTTACCCAACTTTGTTTTGGTCTGGCCCTCAAACTGAGGCTCTGCTACCTTGATAGAGATAACTGCTGTGAGACCCTCGCGGAAGTCTTCTCCGGAAACCTCGATCTTGGCTTTCTCAATCTGCTTAGAGATTGTTGGCTCGTTGTCGGCGTAGTTTTTTAGCGCACGAGTCAACGCTGTGCGGAAACCTGTTACGTGAGTACCACCCTCGATAGTGTTGATGTTGTTAACGTATGAGTGGAGGTTTTCACTGTAATCAGTGTTATACATAATAGCAATCTCAATTGGAATGCTCTGCTTTTCAGTCTTTAGATAGATGACATCATCGAAAAGGTGAGTGCGATGACGGTCGATGAAGCGAACGAACTCCTTCAAGCCTTCCTTAGCGTGGAAAACCTCTTGCTTTGTCTTTCCCTCTTCGTTTGGACGAAGATCGGTAAGTGTTATCTTGATACCTGCGTTAAGGTAAGCAAGTTCGCGCATACGGCGAGCGATGATGTCGTATTTGTATTCGGTAGTTGTGAAGATGGTTGGGTCTGGCCAGAACTGCTGGCGTGTACCATTCTTCTCAGTGTCGCCTACAACTTTGACAGGGTAGAGAGGCTTTCCCTTCTCGTATTCCTGCTGGTAGAT